>Ga0116169_1003035_pt1 | contig 11622 bp, 10 predicted proteins | sample AD_UKC130_MetaG_FD_89796 | JGI IMG/M metagenome (GOLD analysis project Ga0116169, IMG submission 89796) | Active sludge microbial communities of municipal wastewater-treating anaerobic digesters from Canada - AD_UKC130_MetaG | ecosystem: Engineered > Bioreactor > Anaerobic > Digestate | place...
CTGATCGCCTGGTCCTGATCGCCTGGTCCTGATCGCCTGGTCCTGATCGCCTGGTCTTGATTGGTCGGTCCTGATCGGTCAGTCCTGATCGGCCGGTCGTATCGCGTCAGGCGCGGCGTGCGGCCAGACCGCGCGGTATCGCGCCCAGAAGCTGGCGGGTGTATTCCTCGCGCGGTTCGCGGTAGATGCGGTCGCTGTCGGCGGTCTCGATCACCGCTCCGTCCTTCATCACCATGACCTCATCGGCCAGATAGCGGACCACGGCCAGGTCGTGCGAGATGAACAGATAGGACAGGCCGAACTCGTCCTGCAGGTCCTGCAGCAGGTTCAGAACCTGCGCCTGGACCGAAACGTCCAGCGCCGATACCGACTCGTCGCAAACGACCACCTCCGGCTCGAGCGCGAGCACCCGTGCGATCGCCACCCGCTGACGCTGACCGCCCGAGAACTCATGGGGATAACGGGTCAGTGCATCGGCTGACATGCCGACCCGCTCGAGCAGTTCGCGGGCCCGGTCCAGGCGCTGGGAATCGTCACGGCCGATTCCGTGGATACGCATCGGCTCGACCAGCGTCCTGGCCACCGTGAAGCGCGGATTCAGCGACGCATAGGGGTTCTGGAAAATGATCTGCAGGCGCCGCCGATAGGGAAACCACTGCTGGCTGGACAGGGCCTGAAGGTCGACGCCATCGAAGATCACCTGGCCCGCGTCCGCCTGATGCAGCCGCAGCAGCGACAGGCCCACGGTCGTCTTGCCCGATCCCGACTCGCCCACCAGGCCCAGTGTCTTGCCGCGCCGCAGCTTGAACGACACGTCGCGAACCGCCTGCACGCGGCGGCGAGCGAACAGACCGTCGTTCAGCGCGAACGTCTTGACCAGACCCCGCACGTCGAGCACCACGGGGTCGGCTGCGGACAGGCCTCGTTCACGCTGTTCGCCGCGGGCAACGGTGAACACGCCGCCGTCCGGCGACGCCGCGCCCGCCAGCACCGCGCCGGGCGGCCCGCCAGCGTCGAACAGGCGGCGTGCCGGCGAATCCGCGTCGCGGTCGAGGAAGTCCGCGATGACCGGCAGATGGCGCGGGCGGCTGGTCAGGCTGGGACGGCATGCCAGCAGCGCCCGCGTGTACGGATGCATCGGTCTGGCGAACACCTGACGGGTGTCGCCCTGCTCCAGCACCAGGCCGTTGCGCATGACCACCACCTGGTCGGCCAGTTCGCCGACCACTCCCAGGTCGTGCGTGATGAACAGCATGCTCATGCGCCGCTCGCGCTGCAGGCGACGCAGCAGCGCCAGGATCTGGGCCTGGATCGTGACGTCCAGCGCGGTGGTCGGTTCGTCGGCGATCAGCAGTCGGGGTTCGCAGGCGATCGCCATCGCGATCATCACCCGCTGCTGCTGGCCGCCGGACAACTCATGCGGATATGAACGCACCCGCAACGCGGGCTCGGGAACGCCCACTTCATCAAGCAGCTGGACTGCGCGCGCGCGCGCCGTGCGGGCGGGCAGGCGCAGATGCAGGCGCAGCACTTCGGCGATCTGTTCACCGACGGTGAAGACCGGATTCAGGGAGCTCATCGGCTCCTGGAAGATCATCGACACCTGCGCACCGCGCAGCGCCCGCAGTTCCGCCGCTGGCGCCTCGAGCAGCGATCGGCCGTCCAGGCGGATCTCACCGCGGATGCGGGCGCTGGTCGGCAGCAGGCCCAGGACCGCCATCGCGGACACGCTCTTGCCACTGCCCGACTCGCCGACGAGAGCCACCGTCGTGTTTTCCGGCACCGCGAACGAGACGCCCTTGAGCGCCTCGGTCGTCACGCCGCGCTCGAGTTCGAACGACACCTGCAGGTTCTCGACCTGCAGCAGCTCGGCGCTCATCGGCGGGTCTCGCTGCGCAGGCGTGGATCGAGCGCATCGCGCAGCGCGTCGGTCAGCATCGAAAAGGCGGTGACCAGCACCGCCATGCTGACCGTCGCGGCCAGCAGCTGCCACCACTTGCCCACCACCAGCTCGGCCTGCGCCTCGGCGAGCATGGTGCCCCACGACACCTGGTCGAGCGGGACCCCGAAACCGAGGAACGAGAGGATCACTTCAGCCTTGATGAACGACACCACATGCTGGGACAGCTGCACCAGCGAGACGTGGCTGACATTGGGCAGGATGTGCGAGAACATCCGGGCGCCGGGGCTGGCGCCGATCGCCTCGGCGGCGCGCACATAGTCGCGCGAGCGGTGCTTGAGGTATTCGGCGCGCACCAGCCGGTAGATGCCGGTCCAGCCCGTCAGACCCAGGATCACGATGATGTTCACGAGGCCCGGTCGCAGCACGGCCGCGAACGCGAGAATCAGCAGGATGCCGGGAATCGCGGTGAACACGCTGTAGAACCACTCCAGCAGATCGTCGACCCAGCCGCCGGAGAACCCCGCCCACGCCCCCAGCACGGTGCCGATCAGCGTGGCCAGCAGCGCCGCGCTCAGGCCCACGAACAGGGACACTTCGGTGCCCTTGATCGCCTTGGCAAGCACGTCGCGTCCCCATTTGTCCGCACCCATGGGAAGCGTCTGCGCGCGCGCCTGCTCGGTCGTCTTCAGCTCGGCGGCCCGCCGGTCCCATTCGGCATAGCGCGGCGCAAGCGGGTCGATGTCGGTCAGGTCCACCGGTGTCCCGGCAGCCGCACCCGTCAGCGATCCGGACCCGGCCGCACCGGGGGTCGCGCCGGCCGGCGTGGATGTTCCGGGCTCGCCGGCACCCGCGGCCCAGCTCGGCGGGGCGTAGGAAACCGCCACCTCGCGGCTCCAGTCGCGCGCGACCAGTCCCGACCAGGCGGCCAGCATCAGCAGCACATAGGCCGCCACGATGGCCATCGCGACCAGCGCCACTCGGTCGCGCCGCAGGCGTCCCCAGGCCAGTGCGAGCAGGCCCGACCTCAGGCCCGCACCGTGCACGGCCGGGGCGCGCATCGCCCGGTTCATCGGCGCATCCCTCACTTGTAGCTCAGCCGCGGATCGGCGGCGCGGTACAGCACATCGACCAGCAGATTGATCAGCATGGTCAGCACCGCGAGGCTCACGGCCACGGCCTTGATCACCGGAAAGTCGCTGCGCTCGACCGCGGTGATCACCTCGCGGCCCAGGCCCGGAATGGAGAAGAACTTCTCGAGCAGAAAGGATCCGACGAAGACCCCGGGCAGGTTGGTCGCGACGTGGGTGAGAATCGGAATCAGCGCGTTGCGCAGCACATGGCGCAGCAGGATGGCGGTCTCGGACAGTCCCTTGGCGCGCGCCGTGCGTACGTAATCCTGTTCGAGCTCTTCGAGGCAGAACGAGCGGTAAAGCCGGATCTGCGGCGCCAGCGAAACCGCGACCGCGCACAGCACGGGCAGCGGGGCATAGACCAGCAGGTTCTTCAGCGGATCGTCGCTCCATCCCTGCACCGGGAACCAGCCGAGCTGGAATCCGAACAGGTACTGGAACACGATGATGTAGACGAGGAAGGAGACCGACATCGCGACGGTGCACAGGATCATGATGTGCCGATCGGTCAGCGTGCCGCGGACCCGCGCGACGGCCAGCGCGAGCAGCACGCCCAGCACGGTTTCGAGCACCAGCACCGGCAGCATCACGGTCAGCGTCGGACCCAGCCGGGTCAGGAAAATGTTGCGCACCTCCTCGTTGGTCGCCCAGCTTCGGCCGAAGTCGAAGGTGAGCACCTGACGGGCGAACAGCGCGAGCTGGTTCCACCATGGCTGGTCCACACCGAGCGAGGCGCGGATCTCCTGCACACGGACAGGATCGGCGATCAGGCCGGCGAGCTGCTCGGCCGGATCACCGCCGACCCAGTTGAACAGCACGAAGATGAGCACCATCACACCGGCAAGTGTGGGGATCATCTGCCACAGGCGTCGGATCAGAAAGCGGGTCATGGGCGGCAAGCATAGAATCGAACCGGCCTGAAACCAAACCGCCCCGACATGCTGTCACGCCTGCTATGCGTTCTCGCGCTGTCCGTCCTGATGCTCCCGGCCGTGCCAGGCGCAGCCCCGAGCGATCGCGGCCCGCACGCGCAGACGACCCCAGGCACGGCGCGCGTGCTGCGCTATGCGTTCCCGGTGGCCGAGACGGGCTTCGATCCGCCGCAGATCAGCGATCTGTACTCGGCGACGATGATTGCGCACATCTTTGATTCACCACTGCAGTACGACTATCTGGCCCGCCCTGCGCGTCTGAGGGCGGCCACCGCGGCTGCGCTGCCCGAGGTGTCGGCCGACGGGATGACGATCAGGGTCACGCTGCGCCCCGGCATCCATTTCGCCGACGACCCGGCATTCAAGGGACAGCGCCGGGAACTGACCGCGCATGACTACGTCTACAGCATCAAGCGCCACTTCGACCCGCGCTGGCGCAGCTCGAGCCTGGGCACCTTCGAAGACTATCTGGTGGGATTGCGCGAACTGCGCGCCGAGGCGCTGCGCAGCGGCCGCTTCGACTACGACACCGAGGTTCAAGGGCTGCGCGCCATCGACCGCTACACCTTCGAGATGCGCCTGCTCAAGCCCAATTTCGTGCTGGTGTACGCGCTGGCCGACTGCCGGGCGACCTGCGCGGTTGCCCGTGAAGTGATCGAGGCCTACGGCGACAAGATCATGGAGCATCCGGTGGGCACCGGGCCGTTCCGGCTGAGCTCATGGAAGCGCTCGTCGCGGCTGATCTTCGAGCGCAATCCGACGTACCGCGACGAGGTCTACGACGCAGTACCGCCCCCGGGAGACCCGCGGCTCCAGGAGGTCGCCGACCGCCTGCGCGGACGCCGCCTGCCGATGCTCGATCGGGTCGAGATCGACATCGTCGAGGAGGCTCAGCCGCGCTGGCTGGCGTTCCTGAACAATCAGCACGACCTGATCGAGATGGTGCCCAATGAGTTCGCGCTGACCGCCTTTCCGGGCGACCGGCTGGCTGCCTACCTGGCCCGGCGCGGCGTGCGCATGGAACGCTACGCGAGGATCGATCTGCGCTACACGTTCTTCAACTGGGCCGATCCGGTGGTCGGCGGACCGCAGCCGGAGCGGGTGGCGCTGCGCCGCGCGATTTCGCTGGGTTACAACAGCGAGGACGACCTTCGCATCCTGCGCCGCAACCAGGCGCTGCCGGCCCACGGCCTGGTTCCACCCGGCGCCGCGGGCCACGATCCCGATCTGCGCAGCGACATGAACACGTACAGCCCGGCACGCGCCAGGGCGCTGCTCGACCTGTACGGCTATACCGATCGGGACGGCGACGGGTACCGCGAGCAGCCCGACGGGCGACCGCTGAGCCTCGAATTCGCGACCGGCAATGATCAGTCGGCCAAGCAGGTGAACGAACTGTGGAAACGCAGCATGGACGGCATCGGCATCCGGCTGGCCTTCAAGCGCTCGAAGTGGCCCGAGCAGTTGAAAGCCGCGCGGGCCGGCAAGCTGCAGATGTGGTCGGTCGGCAGCAGTTCCAGCGCGCCTGATGCCGAAAGCACGCTGTCGTCGCTGTACGGTCCCAACACGGGCCGGCAGAACCTCAGCCGCTTCGATCTGCCCGAGTTCAACCGCCTGTACGACCAGATGGTCACGCTGCCCGACGGATCGGCGCGCAACGAGCTGATCCGCAATATGACGCGCCTGGCTCTGGCGTACCGTCCGTGGAAGGTCCATGTCCACAGCATCAGCACCGACCTCACTCACCCGCGTGTGATCGGCTGGACACCGCACCCGGTGATGCGCCGGCGCTGGGACTATATCGATGTCGCGCCCGAGGCGAACGAGCGCACCGGCACGCAGGTCTCGACGGGCTCGCGCTGATCGTCGCGGCACGAAGCCTGCGCAGGGGGTGGTACGCTGGCGAGTCCACCCGACGGATCCGCAACATGGCAGGACAGCAGCACGATCACAGCCACGGTCACGGGCCTGACCACGATCATGACCACGAGCACGTCACCGGCGATCCCGCCGATCCGCGCTACCGGCGCGTGCTGTGGTGGGCACTGCTGATCAACGCGGCTCTGTTCTTCATTGAACTGGCCGGCGCCGTGGGCGCCGACTCGGTGTCGCTGCTCGCCGATGCGATGGACTTCGCCGGTGACGCGCTCAATTACGGCCTGTCGCTGATGGCGCTGGCGATGGGCCTCGTCTGGCGATCTCGGGTGGCGTGGCTCAAGGGCGTGACGATGCTCGTCTGGGGCCTGGCGGTGCTGGCGCGCGCCGGCTGGATGGCCTGGGATGGCACGCTGCCGCGGGCCGAGACGATGGGCGCGGTGGCGATCCTGGCGTTCGCCGCCAACCTGGGCGTGGCCTTCATGCTGTATGCCTATCGCGAAGGCGATGCCAACATGCGTTCGGTCTGGCTGTGCACCCGCAACGATGCGATCGGCAATGTCGCTGTGATGCTCGCCGCGGCCGGCGTGTTTGCCACGTCCTCGGCCTGGCCGGACCTGATCGTGGCCGCCGGCATGGCGCTGCTGGCGGTCAGCGCGGGTCGGGAAGTTCTGAAACGGGCCGGCCACGAAATGCGTTCGGCCCCTCCACCACACGAGCACTGACGATGGCCTCCAGACCGGCGGGCGGCAGCACACACGAATGCGATGTCCTGGTGATCGGCTCGGGAGCGGGCGGCCTTTCGGCCGCGATCACCGCGCGCCTGCACGGGCTGGACGTGATCGTGGTCGAGAAGCAGGAGCGCTTCGGGGGCACCACCGCGCGCTCGGGCGGCTGGCTTTGGATCCCGATGAATCCGCTGTCGATCGCCGAGGGCGTGCAGGACAGCCTCGAGGACGCGCGCACCTACCTGCGCCACGAGACCGGCGCCCACTACGATGCCGCGCGCGTCGATGCCTTCCTGACCGAAGGCCCCCGCATGATCGATTTCTTCCTGAAGCACACCGCGGTGCGCTTTCAGGGCGGATACGCGTTCCCCGACTACCATCAGGCGCAGCCCGGCGCGCGGGCTGGCGGACGGCCGATCGTGGCCGAGCCCTTCGACGGGCGTGAGCTCGGCGAGCACCTGACGCAGCTCGCCCCGCCCCTGCGTGAGCTGTCGTTCGCCGGTCTGGTGATCGGCTCGGGCAACGACCTGAAGCACTTCTTTCACTTCACCCGGTCCTTCGAATCGTTCCGCTTCGTGGTCGCGCGTGTCTGTTCGCATCTGTGGGACCTGGTCCGCCATGGTCGCGGCATGCGGCTCGTCAACGGCAATGCGCTGGCCGGACGGCTGGGCAAGTCGCTGTTCGACCTTGGCATACCGTTGTGGCTGAACACACCGGCGCGTGAACTGCTGCGCGACGGCGAAGTCGTCACCGGCGCGATCGTCGAGCAGCACGGCAAGCAGGTGACGATTCGTGCGCGACGCGGGGTGGTGCTGGCCAGCGGCGGCTTTCCGCACGACGCCGAACGCCGCCGTCAGCTGTACCCGCATGCTCCGAGCGGTCAGGAACACTGGCCGCTGCCGCCGGCCGGCAACACCGGCGACGGCGCCCGGCTGGGCGAGACGGCCGGTGCGCGCTTCGTCGACGATTATCCGAACGCGGCGGCCTGGGCACCGGTGTCCGAGTGCGCTGGCCCGACGGGCAGCAGGGCCTGTATCCGCACTTCGTCGACCGCGGCAAGCCGGGCGTGATCGCGGTGCTGGCCGACGGCCATCGCTTCGGCAACGAAAGCGACTCGTACCACGACTTCGTGCAGGCCATGGTGCGCGCCTCGCCCGATCCGGCAGCGATCGACGCCTTCTTCATCGCCGACCACCGCACGCTGCGCCGCTACGGCCTGGGCGTGGTCAAGCCCTTCCCGGTGCCGATCGGCTGGTGGCTGCACAGCGGCTACCTGATCCGCGGCAACTCGATCACCCATCTGGCGCAGCGCGCGGGCATCGATCCGGAAGGCCTTGAGGCGACGATACGGGTCTTCAACGACTACGCCCGCAAAGGCCACGACCCCGAGTTCGGGCGCGGCGACAACGCCTACAACCGCTCGCAGGGCGACGCGGCGCACACGCCCAACCCCTGCCTTGGCGTCATCGAACAGGGCCCGTTCTACGCGGTTCGAATCCGCCCGGGCGAGCTCGGCAGCTTTGCCGGCCTGCGCACCGACCGCTACTCGCGCGCGCTCGACCGGGAGGGTCGGGTCATCGAAGGGCTGTACGCCTGCGGCAACGACGCGGCCAGCGTGATGGGCGGCAATTACGCCGGTGGCGGCATCACGCTCGGTCCCGCGATGACCTTCGGCTACATCGCCGGTCGCCATCTGGCCGGCGCGCAGCTGATGGCCGAACAACGCCTGGCGGCTAACGAGGACGCACGAATCGCGAACGCTGCTCCTGCACCGCCTGCCGAACGCAGCATTCCTCGAGATGGTCATTGACCAGGCCCATGCTCTGCATGAACGCATACATGGTCGTCGGCCCGACAAAGGACCAGCCCCGCCGCTTCAGATCGCGGGACAACGCCACCGACTGAACGGAGGTGGTCATGCCGCGAAGCACCTCGGCGCTCAGGCGCGCGGGCCGCTCGCTGTCGTCGGGCTCGTAGCGCCACACGTAGGCCGCCAGAGACCCGCATTCGTCGCGCAGCTTGCGCGCAGCCTTGGCGTTGCCGATCGCCGCCTCGATCTTGCCGCGATGGCGCACGATGCCGGCGTCGCCCAGCAATCGCGCGACATCGGCCGCACCGAACTCCGCCACGGCGTCTATCTCGAAGCCGGCGAAGGCCGCGCGAAAGGCATCGCGCTTGCGCAGGATCGTCAGCCAAGACAGCCCTGACTGGAACCCCTCCAGGCAGAGCTTCTCGAACAGGCGCGTGTCGTCCGAAACGGGGCGACCCCACTCTTCATCGTGATAGCGCAGATAGTCGGGGGCCGCGCCCTGCACCCAGGCGCAGCGCGCCGCATCAAGGATTGTCATCGGGGAAGAATAGCTGCTCGCCGCCGATCCGGTAATCGGCGATCGCCTTTCTGCCTGCGCTCGAAACCACCCAATCGGCGAAGCGCTGAGCCAGTTCGTGCCGGACATGCGGATGCCTGGCCGGATTGACCACGATGACGCCGTACGGATTGAACAGTCGCGGATCGCCCTGCAGCACGATCGCAAGCTCGCCGCGATTGCGAAAGCTGAGCCAGGTGCCGCGGTCGGCCAGCGTGTAGCCGTTCATCGCCGAAGCCATGTTCAGCGTCGGGCCCATGCCTGAGCCGCTGTCCTTGTACCAGTCCCGCTTCGCCGCCTCGACATCGATCCCGGCCTGCCGCCAGAAGCGCAGCTCCGCCGCGTGCGTGCCGCTCCTGTCGCCACGGGAAACGAACGGCTGCCGGGCCTGCGCGACGCGCCGCAGAGCCGCGGCGATGTCACGCGTGTCAGCGACCCGCGCGGGGTCGGTCTTCGGGCCGACGAGTACGAAATCGTTGTGCATCACCCCACGCCTCGCCAGGCCGAAGCCCTCGGCGACGAAGCGGTCCTCGGCCTCGCGATCGTGGACCAGGACGACATCGGCGTCGCCTCTGCGGGCGGTGGCCAGCGCCTGTCCGGTGCCCTGCGCGACGACGCGTACGGCGATGCCGGTCTCGCGGGTGAAGATCGGCAGCAGGTGGGCGAACAGACCCGACTGCTCGGTCGAGGTGGTCGACGCCATGACGATGAAGCGGTCCTGCGGCTGGGCGCGCGCGATGCCAGGCAGGCTGGCACAGAGTAATGCGCAGCACAGGCCGGCAAACGCGGCGAACAGCGCCCTCATCGCGATCGAGCGACGTATAGGAAGAATCATGTCGGGTCCTTATGGAGCCTGTTCACTCCAGCCATTGCCCAGCCAGGAATCGGCGCAGCGCCTCATGGCGGGGCGCCTGGAAGCACTGGTCGGCCGGCCCAGACTCCAGGATCCGGCCGCGGTGCATGAAGAAAAGGTGCGAGGCCACCCGACGCGCCAGCGCCAGGTCGTGCGTGGCCATGACAAATCCGATCCCGTGGCGGGCGAGTTCCAGCAGTTCGCGCTCGATGGTGGCGGCCGCCCCCGAGTCGAGGCTCGCTGTCGGCTCATCGAGCAACAGGCAATGGGGATCCAGCGCCAGCGCCCGTGCCAGTGCCACCCGCTGCTGCTCGCCACCGGACAATTGCCTGGCCGGGCGACGGGCCACATAGTCCAGGCCGAATCGCGCCAGTGCGGCCAGGGCCTGCGCGGCGCGCCGTGAAGCGGGCACGCCGGCGAGGGCGAGCGCGTGTTCGATGTTGGCTTGCGCACTTCGGCGCAGCATCACCGGCTTTTGGAAGACGTAGGCAAGACGGACCACAGGATCCATCCCGACGCCCGGCAGGCAGCGAACCGTCCCCGCCGTTGGCTTCCTCAGGCCCTGGACCAGTTGCAGCAGCGTCGTCTTTCCCGCACCGTTCGGCCCGAGGATCACGGTGCGACCGGACAGCGGCAGCATCAGCGATGGCACATCCAGCACCCGGGTTTCGCCCAGACGCACATCGACCGAATCGAACTCGGCGAAGCGTTCGGCCAGCAGCGGTTCGGGCGTCGGGTGCATTGCGAACGCTGCCGTTCAGCCGTGACGGCGCAGCGCGTACACGTGGATGCCATGGGCAGCGACATTGACTGCCAGAACCATCGTCATCAGCAGCAGCCCCAGCCCAAGCGCCAGCGGAAGGTCCCCCTTGCTGGTCTCCAATGCGATGGCCGTCGTCATGACGCGGGTGACGCCATCGATGTTGCCTCCGACGATCAGCACCGCACCCACTTCCGCCGCCGCCCGCGCGAAGCCCGCCAGCACGGCGGTGGCCAGCGAGAAGCGCGCCTCGAACAGCAGCGTGCCCATGCTCGCCGCCTTGCCTGCATTCAGCGAGGCCAGGTAGGGGCCGTACTCGGTCAGCGCATCCTCCAGGGTCTGGCGGGCCAGCGCCGCGATCAGGGGCATCACGAGCAATGTCTGGGCGATCACCATCGCCGGCGGACTGAACAGTATGCCGGCGCTGCCCAGCGGGCCGGCTCGCGACAGCAGCAGGTAGACCAGCAGGCCCACGACCACCGAAGGCAGACCCATCAGCGCGTTCAAGGCGGCAAGCACCGCACCTCGGCCGGGAAATGATGTCAGGGCCAGCCACGCCGCCACGGGAAGCGCAAGGGCCGAGGCCAGCAGCGTGGCAACGCCGCTGACCGTGACGCTCAGTTGCATGATTGACCAGACTCGAGGATCGGCGCCCGAGAACAGGCCGCCGGCGGTCCACAGGCTTTGCAGGAAGTCACCCATGGAGGGAATCTACCAAAGCCTTGCTGACTTGCTGCCTCCCTGCAGCCTCAGCCACCGCCCCCCAGCCCGCCATCGCCCCTGCCGGGGCGAAGCTGCCGCGCCGTCAGCAGCCCTGATGTGGCGCGGCGCCTTAAGCCATCACACCCGTCGATTCAAGCCAGCGCTGCAGATCCGCCGCCGGCATGGCGCCGCTCACACGCGTGACCTCGCGCCCGCCGCGAAAGACCGCCAGCGTCGGGATGCTGCGGATCGCGTACTGACTGGCCAGCGCCGGCTGCGCTTCGGTGTTCACCTTGGCGAAGCTGACCCTGCCCTGCAGCGCGCGCGCAGCCGCCTCGAAGTGCGGTGCCATCGTCCGGCAGGGGCCGCACCA
>Ga0116169_1003037_pt1 | contig 11615 bp, 7 predicted proteins | sample AD_UKC130_MetaG_FD_89796 | JGI IMG/M metagenome (GOLD analysis project Ga0116169, IMG submission 89796) | Active sludge microbial communities of municipal wastewater-treating anaerobic digesters from Canada - AD_UKC130_MetaG | ecosystem: Engineered > Bioreactor > Anaerobic > Digestate | place...
TACATGAAGATGTCACCCTTTCGTTGAGTTTTTGTTGCAAATTCTTATCTTAACAGGATGACATCTTCTTTTCAATTCCTCTGGTCTTTTTTCCCATTTACCCTACAGTAACTTTACGCTAAGATTCACCCGTTCCGGTCCTCTGCAGCATGCAGGGTCCGGCTCCTCCCAACAGCATCACTATCTCGGCCTGGGAAAGAGGTTTGCTCAGAAGGAAGCCCTGCACCCGCTCACACTTCCTTCTTTTCAGATAATCCAGCTGCTCGGGATGCTCCACACCCTCTGCCACAGTGCTGAGGCCCAGCCTGCGCCCGATGCTCATTATGGTGCTGACCAGGAGCTGGTTCCCCTTAACATGCCCTATATTGTCTATGAAGGATTTGTCGATTTTCAGGGTGTTGATGGGCAGATCCATAAGATAGTTCAGTGACGAATAGCCCGTCCCGAAGTCGTCAAGGGCAATCCTGACGCCGGCTCTTCTCAGATTGTTGATGTTCTCAAGCACAACGGACGCCGATTCCATCATTACCGATTCGGTGATTTCCAGTTCCAGAAACTCGCAGGGGATACGGTTCTCCTTCAGTATATCCAGCACCATGTCGGTAAAATCCTTCTGCATGAGCTGGATTATTGATATGTTGATGCACATGATGAGTTCGTTATGGCCCATTCTTCTCAGTTTTCCCAAAAAGGACAGCGCCGATCTCAGCACATATTCCCCTATGGGGATGATAAGCCTTGTTTCTTCGGCCACAGATATGAACCTGGAAGGCGGAACATTGCCCAGATGCCTGTTCTCCCAGCGAAGAAGCGCCTCAAGCCCAATGATCCTTCCGCTGCGGGTATCAAACTGGGGCTGATAATTGATATAGAACTCATCACGCTCAAGGGCGCCCTTCAGGCAGTTGATCAGGTTAAGGCGCTCTACTACCGCGTCATTGAGTTCCTTTCTGTAGAAAAGGTATCTGCATTTTTTATCCTTGGCCTTGTACATGGCCATTTCCGCATTCTTGTACAGTTCGTCAAAGTTCTGCGCGTCCTGCGGGAAGAATGTTATCCCGATGCTTGAGGAAATGCTGATATTGGCTTCTTCCAGGTAAATATACCCGTCAACCCTGTTCTCTATTTCATGTGCAAGGCGGGGCAGGAAGCCTTTCGACTCGAAATCCCATACCAATATGGCGAATTCGTCAGCCCCCAGCCTTGCAAGGAACATGTTTTCACTGGTGATCTGCTTTAGCCTTTTGGCTACTTCGACCAGAACCCTGTCTCCCGTCAGGTGGCCGTATGTTTCATTTACAAGCTTGAAATCGTCCAGATCTATGATTACCAGGGCCATGCATTCATGGTTTTTCTCCAGTTCCCCTGTGAATCTTTCCATCAGGCTGATCTTGTTGGGAAGACCGGTCAACTGGTCAGTATAGGCCAACTTGTTTATCTTCTCCAACTGTGCCTTGAGGGCGTCCTCTGATGCCGCAAGTTTCCTGTATACAGCAGTCAGTTCCTCATGGCTTTCCTTCAGTTCAATCTCCTTCTGCGCCCTGTCGGTAATATCAACGGCAAGCAGTTCGTAATGCTCGTCGCCATCTTCTGACACAACAGGCTGGACCGAACAGTAAAGATGCCGGTATCCCGTGTCCGTTTTCAGTCTCAGTTCAAAGTGCGGATTCATGCCGGACGTGTCGTGGTTATCCATTCTCCTTATCAGTTTCCGGGCGTCCTTCTGTGACAGCAGTTCCAGAAAATTGCCCTGCTTCCGGGCGCCGACATCGTCAAACAGTTCCTGGGCGTGCTTGTTGAGTTCCAGAACAGCGCCATCCCGGTCAAGGATTATAATTATGATATTGGCCGCATCAATAGCGTTTTTCAATGTGTTCTGGCTTTTTCTGACCCTGAACCTGAGCCGGGCAAAACAAAAAACAGCTATGGCAATAATGGTAACCAGGACGACTATGCATGCCGGGACCCAGGCAAGCAGGCCTTCAATATCGCCTTTTATGCTCTGGGCAACGGCTGAAGCGGCCTCTCCCTGGGCGTTGATACCGTTGAAATACCTGTCAACAGCCTTTTGCAACGAAGTCCCGACAAGCAGGTATGCGAAAAAGCCCATAAGGATGGATACCATTATGACATCCAGATAACCCCTAATATTGCGGAAACACTTGAAAATACGCACTGCTCCGTCCTCCATAGCTGCTGATTATGGCAACAAAGCCGCTAAACACGGTATAGTTACCCATTTATCGGAGGTTGAAACATGTATTACAACTATTTTTTCGGAGAGGCGTTCCAAGTGTTTATTGCCCGATGTTTGCTCCTGTTTACTGCTGATTTCCTGAATCCTGCAGCTTTTCCCTGTCCTGCCCTTCAGCTTCTGTAACTGCAGGGGTTATGCTCTTCTTCCTTTTCTTTCGAGCCTTCAGGATAACGACGATTAAAACGGTTACGACAATTATCACGGAAAGCAGTATCCAGTTGTACACCAGCCAGACAACGAAGTTTTCCAGTTCGTCCACGAAAGAATCGATGGCACTCCGGAAGGCCGTGCTCATACGGGCGCCGAGAGTCCTGGCGACAGGAGTCTTTTGGGTCGGTTCAACTACTTCGGCAAGCTCCACTGTAATCCTGCTGTATTGAACCAGCCGGTCATAGTTCTTCAGTTGATTCTCAATGGTTTCAATCTGGTACCGAACATCGGAAATCCTGGCCTCCAGGGTAATTACGTCTTCAAGCTTTTCGGCCCTGGCGAGGATATCAAGCAGCGTATCTTCCTGTACCTTAAGGTTCCTGAGCCTTGTTTCGGAGTCTATGTACTGGTCAGTGATATCGGTACCGCTGGTATTGCTGTAGGTCACAACCCCTACAGTACCCATATTCTCCATGATCGATTCGAAGTGCTGGGCGGGAACGCGGAATACGATAGTGGCAAACCTGAGGTCGTCAGCGTTGTAGCTGTTGCCCCTGATATTCTTTTTCTCCGTAAATCCGCCGGATTGGGCAATCATTTGATCAATGACTGACATGGAATGGTCAAAATCCTTGGTTTCGACATATGCGCTGCCTTCCTTGATGATCTTCCGGTCATAAGGAACCCCCGGATCCCCGATCTCTTCGGAAAATTCCATTTTAACCGCATCGCGGTCATAACCGACACCTTCGTATGATGCGTCGTCCATGGCAGTGTAATTACCCGGGACCGCTGGGGCCTGGGCAGCCGTAGCTGCCTGCCCGTACTTCAGGTAATTGCTTGAGGTAGTGTTGACCTTAGCTATACCAGGAGCGGAACCATATGTATACTTATCCGGGAAATTTCCGAATATGGCGAAGAGGAGGAACAGCGCCACCAGGATGCCCAGAACGGCAAGGAATCCTTTCCACCTGAATCTGGTAATAAGTCCCTTCATAAAGACACGCCCTTTCGGTTTGAGCTTTACCTGATTATTTAGACGAAAGGATTGCCTGCCGGTTCATTTTCTTCCATTTGGCATTCCGTACCTGTGGCGGAATCTTCACGGTCCGATCTCGTTAAGCTTCCGTTTAACCGTTGCCCCGATTTCTTCAAGATCGTAACTGGCCATGACCTGCAGCGCCCTGTCCAGGAGCAGGGGTGGTTCCTTGGCAGCGATTATAACCGAATTGCAGCCGTCGTATTTGACTACATAGATTTTATATGAGCCCTTCTGCAGACATTCGCTCCATTCAGGAAGCTTTTGGGATATCCGCATCAGGTCATTTTCAGTCAACAGGTATTTTGACTTGAACAGCGCCAGGGTGTACATAAGGCATACTTCCCAGAAAGTGCAGAAACCTTTTCTCATCTTGTCGCGGAATATTTCAGCCGAGGAATAATCCATTATCTCCCTGCTGAGCGCCTTGTCAACAGGATAGTTTATTCCGGTTGTTTCAGGAGACAGCATCCTGGCCAGGTCATCCAGCGAATACCTGTCCTTCAGGTGTTGAATGGTTTTGATGCGCTCAAGTATCTTGTCTTTGGGAAAAAATGTTTCCTGCCCGGTGTAAGAGGACCGCTTGATGAACCATTCTTCAGGGATGAGATTCTGGCGCTTCCAGCGATAGAGTTGACCGTAAGATATGCCCGTTTCTCTGAGAAGATCCTTCTTGGAAATCTCAAATTGCATAAAGACCACCCCATATCTTTTGTATTCTTTTACCTTTAGCATAACATAGTGATGTTATGGCAACAAGGATTTTATCTGTAATTTTGCAGAAAAATGATACTATCTGACGAACGAAAGGTTATCCTGGCATGACGCTGCAGGATATTTGACAGCAAGCCATATAATTCGGAGTCATCCGAATGCATGCGCATTTGCGGCTTTTTTGCACCCGCTCTGACCATTTTCCCAGTACTTATAATCGAGTACATAGTATGATAATATATGTACTAATAGAAAATTCAGGTGGTGCTTGATAATGAAAAAGCCTGGCAGCCTTTTGAATTCATTGGCAGCAATATTTTTAGCCATCAGCATTTTGCTGGCCGGATCTGTGAATGCTTTTGGACTAATCAGCCTGGATGATCTGACACCTTACTGGACTGAGAGTGACAAAATTATCGGAGTATCGGGCATGGACCTGTCTCACCTGGACTTAAGGGGCAAACTTGAGGTCTTAAAAACACTGACCTTTGATACCAATACAATATGGCCATCCAGCGACAGGATGCCGGAAGGCTTTGATCCGCAGGAAGTGCTGGAATGGGGCAAAAAACCCGGACTCGGCATAAAGAAACTTCATGACATGGGATACACCGGAAAGGGAGTCAACATCGCCTACATAGACCAGCCAATCCGGGAGGATCATATTGAATTCCTGGACAGCAACATCATATATACGAAAATCCGTCCGGAAACACTGGGAATGCAAAGCGGAAGGTGGATACCCGGAAACACATCCCTGAGCATACTTGCAGGAAAGAATACAGGTGTGGCGCCCGACAGCACGGTATTCTTTTTCGGGCATCCTACATGGATCGAGGACCAGAGCACCAACGCCGAAGCGTTGGAGAAGATTATAGAGATAAACAAAACACTTCCTGAGGACCAGAAAATCAGGGTTGTCGGCCTTTCAGACGAGCCGTATCCCCGGGTGAAGAATTCGGACGCTTACGCCGAAGCCATTAAAAAAGCCGAAGACAGCGGTATAATGGTCATTAACCGCCAGATGCCGATCGGAGTTCTGGAAATACAGTACCCCTCCGATAAGGACAATCCAAAATCCTACAGATTGGCTCACAGGTTCAGTCCGAACCATATAAGCAATTTATTGTGGGTTCCTGCAAACGGAATAACAACAGCTTCCGATGGCAACCCGAGCCACTTTATTCACTGGACCGATGGGTTTGTCAACCTGTCAATTCCTTACATTGTAGGAACTATCGCCCTCGGTTTGCAGGTGGATCCCCAGCTGACCAAACAAGAGGCTGTTTCTTTCCTCTACCAGAGCGGAACTCCTTATAGAAACGGAAAAATCATTAATCCCGAAGGCTTTCTGAACCTTGTTAAGGAGAATATGCTTCAAAACAGGGATATTGATTATACCGTCATCCTTTATAACCGAAACAGGGTCACAAGCAGTGACAAGTATGCAATTGAAAAATATGCTGCCAGCCTGTTTGATGGGAAAAGCGGGTGCGTCCTGATAGACACTTCCGGTTATAATACTGCAGCGAGTATTTATGCTGCTTTGAAGGAAACTGCAGGCAAGTACAGGGGAAAAATCAAGGGTATTCAGATTTTCGGTTCATCCGAAGATGTGCCGGCCTTTGACATCCTTCTGGAAGATGCAGCGTCCGGGGAAAATAAAGAGGGAAGTACCTTCAAATCCGACTTCCTTTACAGCAATCTCAGAAGCGACATAACCGCCTTAAGTGACGCTTTCAGTATAAGTAAAACGTTCAAGCGGGGAGCATATATCCGTTTCATGCCCCAATGGCCCGTTGCAAGGCTTCCCCTGCGTTCCGGGGAAATAGCCCCCTTTATTGAAAAGTGCTACGATTATTCAGATCAAACGCAAGGAAAAGAAATACCCTATGTAAGTTTTTCCAGCCCCGTTTCCCAGAAAACCTCACCTGCGGATGATATGGGTTATTTCATTTCCAAGAGACTGGACAAGGAATTCAATCTCCTGGGAAGCAACCAATACAGGCTTTATGGCAACATAGAAGGCGAATATCCGGTAACTGTAAATGTCCTTGGCAGATTTGACAATAGTCTGCTGTCTGCGGAAAACGGGAAGGGGATCGCACATTTTATCATCAATGCCCACGGGCAGCAGGACAGAATTGATCAATGCATCTTCTTCAAATATCAGGACTTGTTTAAATACAGCAAATACAAGGACAGAATCACTGACTACTTCTTACATGGGGATTTGTGGGAGTTCTGGATATCTTTCCTCACAAAATATAACATCAATAACCTGCTTTCCAGTAATTATTACACTTTGACGCTGCTGACGTCTTTCGGCGCAAACAATCTGCAAAGCGACAGCCTGGCCTGTAAAGCCCTGGCTTTGGGCAAAGCTGTTGATGCAATCGCGCCATCCAGCATGCTATCCCGTCAAGGCATGGACAACTCCGCTTCCCTGGATAACCTGAGAAAAAACAACCTGTTTTACTTCATTTACGAGTTCTTTAACAGTCAGAATGCCGGGTACTCCAGGTCAGAAAGCTTCTTCAACGCCCAAAGGCAGTATGCAATCGCAATCATGGGGACCGCCAGTACGAGCCCGGACAACGCCAGACTCAACATGCACAATGTTTTGTCATTCCATTACCTCGGATTGCTGGATTTTTCGAGATCTATATCTGAAGCTCAGGACTAATAGCCAAACAATGGATCTCGTCATTTGCTGAAGAAGTATTGAAAACCCCTGAAGGCCTGATACCTTCAGGGGTTTTGGCGCGCCCAGCAGAGCTCGAATCCACAACCTTCTGGTCCGTAGCCAGACGCTCTATCCAGTTGAGCTATGGGCGCATATAACTGCCCCCGCATCGAGGGGCATAGATTATATTAATACAATTCCGGATAAAAATCAACTGGCAGCTATATTTTCCATCAATCTTTCCGGCATATGTAATGACGGACTTACACTCGCTTCTTAGCCTGTTCCGATTGCCGGCCTGCATCCGGTTCCGAACAATCAGAACATGTCGCGCTTATAGAGGATAAACGCCACTATAAGGGTTATGACTATAGCGCCGGCAGTGACATAGAGCCACATGAAAGGATTGTTGCCGTATGGCCATACGAAGTTCTGGCCGAAAAAGCTGAAAATGACATTGGGGACGGCCAGCACTATGGTGATGGCGGCCAGGAACTTCATGACCATGTTCTGGTTGTTGGATATGATGGATGCAAAGGTATCCATCATGCCGCTCAGGATTGAGCTGTATATGTTGGCCATCTCAATGGCCTGCTTGTTTTCAATGATGGTGTCTTCCAGGAGGTCCTGGTCTTCCTCGTACATCTTTATGAGCTTGCCCGGCAGAAGCCTTTCCAGCACAGTCTCATTGGATTTCAGGGACGTGGTGAAGTACACAAGGCTCTTGCTGAGCTCCATCATGTTGTACAGTTCCTTGTTCCTCATGGATTTGTACAGCGATCTTTCTATGAACTCGCTCTTTTTATCGATATGCTTCAGGTATTTCAGGTAGTCCTTTGCCACATGGTACAATACCTGGAGGATAAAGCGGGTTTTCTTAAAGGTATACAGATTCTTTATCTGCCCGTTCCTGAAGCGTTCCAGGACAGGGACCTGCTTGCTGCATATGGTGATGATATAATCGTCCCTCACCTGAAGCAGACCCATAGGCAGCGTTTCGAACTTGATTGATTTATCATCCTCATATATATATGGAATGTCAACGATGATGAGTATCTGATCGTCTTCCACGTCAATACGGGGCTTTTCCTCTACATCAAGAGGATCACGAAGGAAAGCAGGTTCAGCGCCGATCGTTTGGGTAAGCAGATCGAGTTCCTCCTCATCGGGTTCGGTCAGATTAATCCAACACCCCTTCTCAATAGCGTCTATTGAGAGGAGTTCAAGTCCATGCTCGGATGTCTTGAAGATTTCCACCATTGGAAATCACCTTCCTTCTATAATAATCACCTCACAAGAATTATGCCTGAAGGCCGTAAAAACAAACGCCATGTTTTCGCACTGCCTAACGGTTCACAGCCTTCATTCCGGTATCCGCGGGATCCCGGCACAACAAAACAAAAGCCCGCGAGAGCGGACCACCTCATTATGTCGCATAATGACCACACTCCCATCATCGAGTTTTGGCACTATACGGCTTAGGCAAAAAGCCAACTGCATTAAACAAAACCTTAATCCGGCAATGTTTGTTCACCCATTGGCGTCTCTCGACGTTTCCGGGCAGCAGCCTGTATCCGTATAGGAGCCTCACCTAACAGAGGTTATTAAGTTTACATCTTGATTATAGGATTTAATGAACCGGGCGTCAATAGAATAAAACCGGCGGGTATGTGGATTTGCACGACAAGTAAGAATTTTTTAATTCACCATTTTTTAGAAATGTTTGCCTTTTTAATGGAATACCGTTTTAATACAAATTAAGGAGTGGTATCTAATAATAAACAGGCTCAATGCCTCATGTCCCCGGAAGATGGTGTGTTTTATGAGAATAGGGTTGCTGACCACCACATACAGCAATTATTTGCATGCCCTGATCAAGTCATTATGGAGAGCATTGGAATTCTGCGATTGTTCGCTGGACATTGTTGAGGGATACAGCCTTATGAACAATTCGGTATCCGACTACCAGTGCAACGTCGTATATCGCCTTGTATCCCAGGGACGTATCGATGCGCTTATCATCTCCGGCCAATTGGCATCAAGAGCCGGAGTTGAACTGGTACAGGATCTGGCCGCCAAGGCCGGCATCCCGGTGGTATCCTACGGCATCGAACTTGAAGGCGTTCCATCGGTTATAACAGATAATTTTTCCGGATTTGAGCAGATTGTTTCCCACCTGGTATCCCATGGTTATAGAAAGATGGCCCATATCAGCGGTCCCCTGAAGAACCCTGAGGCCCTGATACGCCGTGACGCGTTTTTAAAGGTAATTTACCAGAACGGCCTTGAGGTTCCCAAGCAATTCATGCTTGAAGGAAACTTCACCGATGTGGCGGGATACAACCTGACAAAAAAGCTCATACCCCATATAAAGTTGAAAGAGATCGACGCCATTGTCTGCGCCAATGACGAAACGGCCATCGGCGCGATCAAATGCCTGGAAGACAGCGGCATCAATGTGCCCAGGGATGTTGCGGTCACAGGCTTTGACGACGCGGCTGCCTCCCTCGGCATTGTAAATACCCTGACCACTGTTGCCCAGCCCTTTGAAGAGATGTCCCAAAAAGCGGTTGAGCTTCTGATGGACAAGAGAAAATACAGTGCCGTCAGCCAGGTTTATACCTTTGAACCCAGCCTGGTCATACGGAATTCCTGCGGCTGCAGGGCAGTAAGGTACGCCGGCGAAGCCAGCTATTCGGGACCCATATTCAGCCCTCTCAGGGCCCATGGAAGGTTCGCGTCCCTGGACGAGGTAACATTCTATTCGACCCTGACCGACTGCCTGGCGGACTACGGCATGAATTCCTGCTACATTGTCCGGTTTTTGTCCCCTACCCGGTTCGATGATTATGCATCTTCCGGCCAAAGCCTGAAGGGGACACTCTTATATGGCTTTTCCCACGGCACGAGAATCCAGTACGCCAAATCCTTCGATGTATCAAAGGTCCTTCCTGACGCCTTCTTTAATACCCTTGACGGGATAACCCTGGTCAAGCTGGTCTTCATAGGGAAAAACCAACTGGGATATATCGTGATGTCGGCTCCCGAGAACATGACGAGGTTTATGGCCGATTTGTGCATTGATGTCCAGCAATATATGGAGAATGCACTCCTTGCCCATGAAAAGCAGCTTGTGGAGAAGAAGCTTTCGGATACCCTTGAACGGCTTGTAAACACTAATCGCAAGCTGAACGAACTGACAGTCAGGGACAACCTGGACAAGATGAAGAAGATCAGGTTCCTGGCCAATAAAATGCTACAGAACCGGGATATAAGCAGCGGCGAATATTATCTGATCATCGTTGAGATAAACAATTTCTATGAGATCAACGCCCAATATGGATTCAAAGAGAGCGAATTCATCATGAACTCGGTCTCCGAAATCCTTGCAGGCTGCATCAGGGATGACGATTTTTTGTCGCACCAAAGCTGCGAGCGATATGTCGTTCTCATCAAGAACGTCCAGGGAGACGTGATAAAGAGTATCGGAGAACGGTTCATGAACAGTCTCAACGAGTTTAACTCCTCCCACGGCAAGCCCTACACTATCTCTATTTCATGGGGATACTGCCATGCCGGGATGGATTCCGACTTTGAGAAAGTCTACCTGGAGGCTGAGGCCGACCTTTCCAGGAAAAAGCAAGCAATGGAAACCTCCTGATTCATGTACCGGATATAAAAAGGCATGCCCTGGTATCAGTGCCGGGCATGCCTTTTTTATTAACGCTTTTCCTCTTTAGTCTGTCTTCTCAAATATTTCCTGCTTTTCCTTCATGAACTGGCTTGTATACAGCCTGTAATAGTATCCTCTCTTATTGATCAGCTCCCTGTGGGTTCCTTCTTCAATGATCCTTCCCTTGTCTATTACCAGAATCCTGTCCGCCGAGCGGATAGTGGACAGCCTGTGGGCGATAATGAAGCTTGTTCTCCCTTTTAGGGCCTTGTTGAGCGCGTCCTGTATCAGGTGCTCGGTTTCGGTATCCACAGAGGAAGTAGCCTCATCCAGTACGAACATACCCGGGTCGGACAGCAACGCCCGCGCGAAGGAAACAAGCTGCTTCTGGCCGGTGGAAAGGAGGCTTCCCCGTTCCCCTACCTGGGTATCATAACCGTTTTCGAGCCTCATGATAAAGTCATGGGCATTGACCGTTTTTGCCGCGCGGATTATATCCTCCATGGTCGCATCGTGACGTCCGTAGGCTATGTTCTCCTTTACGGTTCCGCTGAAAAGATGCGGCTCCTGGAGCACATAACCGATATTGGAATACAGCCAGAGCAGCGGCCTTTCGCGGTAGTCCACACCATCTATCAGGATGCTTCCCGCGGTAGGTTCATAGAAGCGGCATACCAGGTTCACGATGGTAGTCTTGCCTGATCCTGTTTCTCCTACAAGCGCTATCTTCTCGCCCGGCTTCACCTCCAGGTTGAAGTTCTCCAGGATATTGCCCCCTTCCTTGTAACGGAAGGTCACATCCTTAAATACGATGTGCCCATGGAACTTCGGCCATTCCGACTTGTCCGAGTCCAGCATGCTGCCGTACCTGGCAACCACTGCGCTGATGTCAGCTATGTCATTCTCGGTTTCAAGCAGCGTAACCACACGCTCCGCCGCCGCCTGGGTGTACTGGAGTTCGGTAAAGACCCTGGCAAATTGCCTGATGGGTTCGAAGAACTGAACGGCATAGGACAGGAACAGCACCAGCGTTCCGTAACTGGTGACATTCCGGCTGACCTCAACCCCGCCCTTCCACAGCACCAGGCCGGTGGCA
>Ga0116169_1003042_pt1 | contig 11597 bp, 10 predicted proteins | sample AD_UKC130_MetaG_FD_89796 | JGI IMG/M metagenome (GOLD analysis project Ga0116169, IMG submission 89796) | Active sludge microbial communities of municipal wastewater-treating anaerobic digesters from Canada - AD_UKC130_MetaG | ecosystem: Engineered > Bioreactor > Anaerobic > Digestate | place...
CAACATCAATCATTGAAGTTTCCGTTGCGGCAGTGGTAAAAGTAGATAAAATACCACTGGATTCATCGTTCATCTCAGGAGCTAACGTGTTCACCGCATTGTCATCTGATTGATCTAGTACTGCAGATGTTGCGGTTTTCTCTGCATCAACGTATTCATTAGTCGAATCGTCATAGAGCGATACAGAATTTTCCATCGAGTTCTCTACATTTTCTACAATTGTTGTATTTGTAGCAAGAGAATAATCCATGTCTCTCACTGAGTTAACAGATATAACGACAACTACAACTATCAAAGCAGCCAAGAGAACAAATTTCCAAACAGTACTCATTTCTGCACCTCGCAATCATTGCGATCATTGGAAACATTTAACAAACATTACCAAACTCTCTCCTCTTTCGGCATGAAAGTGCGATTTACAATTAGAGCTGAAAGAATGAATAACACGACGAAGCCTACCAACGATATCGAAGATGTCATAGCTATTTGACTTACATTATCATTCGAACTCGGGAAAAACTGCAACAATCGTGTCGAGTAAACTGCACTGTAAATTGGAAAGAACGAGACAATTTCTTTAAGTATCTTTGGTAAAGAACTAATCGGTGTTAGAGCGCCACTTGTCAAAAGTAGTATCAGACTCACTGATGCGCCAAGCAGATTAGAAACAAAGCTATTCGTCGAGAGCGCAGAGATAAGAATTCCGAGTGCTGAATGAAACAATGCTATGACAATTATCAATAGGATAACTTCAAGTGCATTGATTTGAAATCCCGTGATAAGAAACATCAAGTATGCAACTACTCCCGATATCACAGAAACAACGAACACAGAAAATATTTTTGAGAAAGCATACTGGAATGTATTCATGTTACTGAGCGAGAAAAGTTTAAACAAGTTCTTCTCTCTATCGTACACGACCAAACCACTACCGATCATGATCGATACAAACATCGTAATGATGAATATGAGGCTTGGCGCAAAGGCTTGTGTAAAATCCAACGTTCTCTCCGTTACCAATTTTGGTGCAGGAACGCTCGTAGAGGCGTACATTTGCTGAAGGACCTTTGGATTGAAAAATGGTCCGCCGCTGAGGTCTTCAAAGAGTCTTCTAAAAACCATATACGATGCTGCAGCTACATGTGTGTCTACAGGGCTTGGAACGTATTTGATCTGAGTCTGCTTTCCACTAAACAACCCCGTCGTGAAACCATCCGGAATTACTACAACCGCTTGCAACTCACCGTTCTTCAACTCTTCCATGTAATCGGGACCAACGTATTTTAGAGTGCTCCCTTGGAAAAGTGACATAACTACGCCCACAGTGAATTTTGAAAGTGGGGATCTATCCATAGTATAAACACCTATCTTCAAATCAGTCGCACCCAAAGAATTGAAAAACACACTTCCCACGACAACAAAGATAATTGGAGCCAAGAACAAAATAAAATACGTCGATGGTCTGGAAAAGATTCTCTTAAGATCAAATTTGACGTACTTCATCGACAACCCCCCTAAAATCGTACCCTAACTGTCAACGAATGTGTCATAATACTGTATGTTTTCTCACTGTTTGAAAAATCTTCTATACTTTCCAAATTTGGAAGGAATGGTCCATAAATCGTTAAACCAATACCATAGTTGAAAGTGTACATGATGTATGGAAAATCTTGATTATTCAATGGTATTTGTAAGAACATTTTTATTAATCCCAACAGATTCAAGTTGTAAGCACTATTGAAATGCCTAAAATCAACTTTTGTGAAATCGTCTGCAGATTTGGATGCCCCAACAAGAAGTTCAACACCTTCCAAATTTGCGCCTAAACTTCCACCAAATCCAACGATGTTGTCTTGGGTTTGACCACCAAGCTTGAAACTAATGATCTTTGCTCCCAAATCGTACGTTGCACCAATTGAGCTATACTTGAAAGTAGTAAAAGGTAAATAGTTTGCAAACGTACCAAAAAACGTGAAGCCATTCGTAACGGCCGACGATTGTCTTGGATTTACATTAGATTCAAACGTATATGCCAATGAGAGTGATTTGACAATATCGATCTCTTCTCCTGCTTTGTCAGAAAATGCAGTCATCATGGCACTTGGTTGCAATAACGTAAGGCCATACCAATCCGCATAACTGGTGGTGAAAGAAAATGAAAAAACAACAACTGTAAGAAACATGGCAATTAAGATGTCCCTTATGTGCTTTTGCAGACTTCTCATGAATAATCATCCTCCGTTTGAGAAATTTGAATTGCTGATTATTTTTATTATATCATATTATCGCCAAACCACGTTGCTAAAATATATCATCTTGAAATTTTGACAGTATGTGATAGAATGTTTAAGCGGGATATAGGGAATATGTTTTTTGATGAGCATTAGATTAGGAGAGATGGCCGAGTGGTCGAAGGCGCTTGCCTGCTAAGCAAGTGTGGAGGTAACTCCACCGAGGGTTCGAATCCCTCTCTCTCCGCCAGTTGTTTGAGTGAATCTGTAATTCAGTGGGTCAGTGATTTGAAAACACTGAGTTGCTGGATTTATGATTCACTCTTTTATGTAGCATTTCAGATTACTTATTGTTCTTCCAAGTGCAATTGTGCCCGTAGCTCAATTGGATAGAGCGTTAGACTGCGGATCTGAAGGTTGCGGGTTCAAATCCCGCCGGGCACGCCATAATAAAATGCGATAAAGAAGCGTTCCAGTCGATTAAATGGAACGCTTTTTTATTTGATTTACCAATATCGAAAGATAAAAGATAATCTTTCAATAAAACAACTGCTGTGGTATAATCTTTCATGACGGTTTGTTGATTTATTGATTTGTAATTTACAATTACTGTGAGAGATAGATCGAGGTGGAAATGTTGAAGAGCGCCATAATCTTAGCTATAGGTAATGAATTAGTCGAAGGTTTGATATTGGATACTAATTCAAAGTATATGAGTCAAAGGCTTAAACTTGCAGGTTATTACGTTGTACGCACTGAGACTCTACCAGATAATCTGCAGATTATGAAAGATAGGATATCAGTTGCCTTGCAAGATGCTGATTTGATCATCACGTCTGGAGGATTAGGTCCGACAGAGGATGATATCACACGGGAAGCTGTTTCAGCGGTAATTGGTAGAAAACTTATCGTAGATAAGAAATTGTCAGATGAACTTGTTCAAAGGGCAATAAAATACTATGGAAAATCTGCGGAAAGCGTTTCCAAACAAGCGATGATAATAGAAGGTGCCACGGTGTTAGATAATCCCGTTGGAACCGCACCTGGACAACTTGTTGAGGTAAATGGAAAAATAATCCTGATATTACCTGGCCCACCTTCTGAACTCATTCCGATATTTGAAAATGTATATGATAAGATAAAAGCAGATGATTCTTTATACACAAGAAGGATTAAGACTATAGGTATTCCAGAAGCAATATTGATGGAAGAATACAAAGATATCATATACTCTGATCCTAACGTGACAGTTGCAACGATGGCATCGTATGAACGAGGTGTCGAAGTAAGATTCACAGGTCCTATTTTGTTGAAAGATTCTATTGACAGGATATGTGACAGATTGATTCCAATGCTGGGTGATTCAGTTTACGCATTGGATGATTCAGATATGCAAGATGTTGTTTATAAACTGCTCAAAGACAATGGCTTAACGGTTTCTTTTGCGGAATCTTGTACGGGCGGTTTGATCTCATCTACCTTTGTTGACATACCAGGCGTATCGGATGTGTACAAAGGTGGAGTGATTACTTATTCAAATGAATCGAAAATGAAGATTTTGGGAGTGGCACAAGAAACGTTGGAAAAACATGGTGCGGTGAGTGAAGAGTGCGTCAGAGAGATGGTAGATGGATGTAAAAGGCTTTTCAATTCAAGTTTTGCCGTTGCGGTTTCAGGAATAGCAGGCCCATCTGGAGGAAGTGAGGAAAAGCCAGTTGGAACGGTCTGCATTGCACTTGCAACACCAACTAAAATAATCTCTTCAACACATTTGTTGAGAGGTGATAGAAACAGCATCAGAAGAAGAAGCATGTTGTTTTCATTTGACACATTGAGAAGAGGGGTACTGGAATGGCTCGGATTGCGAGAAATTTCCAAAAAGTAACGATAAAGGATGTTGCAAAGTACGCTGATGTAGGTGTTGGCACCGTGTCACGTGTACTGAACAATAATTCCCATGTTGACCCTTCTACAAGGCAAAGGGTTTTAAGTGCTATGAAAGAATTAGGTTACGTTCCAAATCCACATGCAAGAAGATTATCGACAGGAACAAGCGATCTAGTAACTGTTATTACACCTGAGATGAAAGGTGATTTCTATCAAACATTGATGGCTTCGATAGATGAAGTACTCATAAAAAACGGTTATTCTTCGTTACTGTACCCACTTTACAATGAAAGAAAATACGAGGCTTTGAGAAAATCATCGGAGATATTGCTTTCAACAGATGGGCTAATCGTTGACGGCGTTAGTGTGGACAAAGTGCTTGGAGATATCGTTGAACCAAACATGCCAGTTGTGTGTTTGGAACAAGAGTCTGAGAGGTACGACTCGATTATGGTAGATAATTACTATGGTGGTATAATAGCTGGAGATTATTTTGCCGATTTGGATATGGAGATCTTCGTTGTCACACATAGAAAGGCTCACGAGCTTGAAAGTACCGTCTTTGATGAAAGGCTGGAAGGATTCCAAGAGTCTGTGGAACGTAAAGGAAGGTCAATAGACAAGATTTATTATGTGCCACTCGACTGGGAGAGTGCATTTGAGGTTGCTCGTAGAATATTCTCAAGGTACAAAAGATGTGCTATATTTACAACAACAGATTATTTGGCAGTACCTATAATAGAAGTGGCAAGAACGATGGAACTTAAGGTAGGAAAAGATGTGAGAGTGTGTGGATTTGACGATTTGCCGATTGCTCAAATACTTGAAATAACAACGATTAGACAACCCATCTCAGATATGGGGAAGGTAGCTGCAGAAATTCTGATCAAAAAAATTCGTGGAAAATCAAGAGATAAAGTTAGAAAGGTCATATTGAAACCTGAATTGGTGATAAGAGAGACATAGAAAAATATCTATCTTTTTGGGAGGTTAGGCATGAAAATCGCAGTGTTAATGGGTGGAATATCGAAAGAGAGAGAGATCTCACTGAGAAGTGGCAAAAGAATTGCGCAAGCTTTGAGAAGATTTGGTCATAATGTGGATGAAATAGATGTAAATTACGATACGATATATGAAATTGGAAAACTCAAAAACTATGACGTCCTTTTTAATATTTTGCATGGTACTTTTGGTGAAGATGGCAGAATGCAAGCAATTTTAGATGCCATCTCTGTTCCCTATACGGGTTCCGGTGTTGAAACAAGCGTAATTGCATTCGATAAGTATCTGTGCAACCTTCTTGTTGATGACTTAGTAGATATACCAGCTTATACACTTGTATCTAAAGATGACTATCGAAAGGGTATAGTAGATATCCAAATTCCGTGCGTTATAAAACCGCGTAGAGAAGGGTCAAGTATCGGAATTCATATATGCCATAGCATCGATGAACTCGAAAGTGCTTTGAAAACGGAGTTTGAGATATACGATGAACTTATAGTACAAAAATACGTCAAAGGCACAGAAGTTACCATTTCTGTGATAGATATCGATTCGAATCCCACTGTATTACCTATCTTGGAATTAAGGCCTAAAAAAGAATTCTATGACTACGAGGCAAAGTACACTGACGGCCTTACAGAATTCATCATCCCTGCACAAATCAGCGAAGAGATGACAAGAAGAATTGAGAAAATCGCATTAGACATTTACAAAAAGCTTGAATGTAGACACTTTGCAAGGATAGATGGAATTGTCAGTGATGATAAATTCTACTTTCTTGAAGTAAATACATTACCCGGTATGACAGATCTCAGTGACTTGCCCATGTCAGCTAAGGTTTATGGTATGTCGTTTGAAGAGCTTGTTAACAACATAGTATTGCAGGCATACAGAGATTTTCATTCAAAGATTGGAGTGTAATATTTTGAAAATAAGCAATATAAAAAACCTAGAATCAGAAGAAATAAGCAAAATAGCAAATAAAATTTTGATCTATCTGATTTCTATTCTCTTTGTGACTCTTTCAACGTTCTTGGGAATTTTGATAGACGCAATTCTCGGAATTCCTATTTTATTTTGTCTGCTTTTCTTTCTTATATCTACTTTTCAAGTAATCTTTGGCCTATCTGTAGTGACAAGGACGATAACAAAAGTCGTTAACGCCCACTCACTAAAGTCGAACAATTCAAAGAGTGTAAAGAGTATCCTGTCATCTGAGAAAACTGATGAATTGAATACCATCGTCTCATCCGTGAAGGAGAAGGTAGGCTATACGGAAGACTTAGAGCTAATGGTAATTTCATCACCAAGCATAAATGCTCTTTCAGCTGGTATAAGGTCACATGACCATGTAATATGTATCACAACAGGCGCACTGGAAAAACTCACAAGAGAGGAAATAAAATCTGTCATCTACCATGAGATGTACCATATCATAAAGGGGGATACAAATTACATGACGAGCGTGAGTGGAACATTTGGCAGCCCAATGTTGACATTCACGTTAGCTAGCAGGCGAATCAAGAAACTCAACGAAAAGATTAGAAGGGATGAGAAACACTCGATCATGGAATACGTTAGAGCGGATTTCTTGATAGCTATTTTGATAACAATTATTTCTTTTCTATTCTTCCCCATAAGTTTTCTATCAAATCATTTCGTTGGTGTACGTAAGGAATTCGATGCCGATAAATATGCAGCACTCAATACAAGTAAGGAAACGCTGATAGAAGTGCTTAGGAAAGTTAAGAACAACTGCCAGAAACTGGAAAATGACTATTTCTTTATGCAACATCTTTTCTTCTCACAACCAAATTGCAAGGAACCATCCAAAAGAGTGAGCAGAATCATAGGCACGTATCCATCCATAGATGAACGCATAAAGGCACTAGAAGAGCTAAAAATTGACGAGAACAGTGATAAAAAGTGATAATAGAAAGTGGGGTAGCACGATGCCAAATCTCTCCACACACTTAAAACTTGGTGTATTCACATATCCGGTCTTTGTATTGGTTTACAGCTTAATTGTAAATGCTGTTGGAAAATCATTTGCTGCCACCATTATTGATTTATCAATTGGTTATGTATTCTATGTTTTCGGAAGCGATTTACCAGATCTCGATAGTAACAATGCACCTTTGAGGACGTTCATCAAAGCACTTTCTCTTGGCTTTGCTATATACATATTCTACTCGTTCATCTACGAGAAACTTTCAACAATTACAGTGATTCCAAAGATACTACTGACTCCAATTTCCATATCAGTTGCAATGTTGATAGGTGCTGCCGTTGTGAATCTCTTTCTGTCACTATCTTTGTTTTCGCATCGAGGCTTTGCACACTCGGTTACATTTGCAGCTATATATGGTTTGATGCTCTACCTCTTCTCATACCAGATGAGCGATATACCGCTCTTCATAGGTATCAGTGGCTTTTGTGGAGTAATGGTCCATATGGTAGCAGATTATTACAAACAACCTCTCAAAATCTTTAAATTGAAATAGATAAATAGTACAAAATCAAAACGGAAGAATAAAGAAGAAGAAAATGGAGGAGGAAGACGTATGAAATTTGTTGATGGAGTAACCGTAACGTACGTAAAGAAAGATGAGAAGAGTAAGTTAACCAAGATATTGAACGAAGTATCGAAGATAGACACAAAACTGGAAATCAGCTTTACAAATAGTCCATACTACGGCAATTATAGGATAGAATTCTATGAGCCTATCGATAAAGTCCCTTCTTTGAAATTCATCGGTTTTATATCTGTTGACGAACCAATTGACTGGTTGATGTCGCAAGATAATCAGTCAGAATTGAATCTGAAAGAAGTGCTGCACATCGTAGATACAGAAGCATTGGAAATCGACGAAAGTAATCCAATTGTTACGCTCTCAGTCGATCAAAATGTGATTTATGCCGTTGCCAACAGATCAATGACAGAAGATATGACCCTTCCTCAGTTGGTCAATGCAACCTTGAAAAGATTCTTCAAGTCATACTTCGAAGTGGAATTTGTTGAAGAAGAGTACGACATAGAACTTCATCCAGAGCTTACGGATTACTTCATCTGAGAAAACTCTTAAATTTTCCAGAACTTAAGAATGGTAGTTATTCCTGCTGTCGATGAATTATAACCACTTTGCGGTAATTATGTGCAGATATCTACACCAATCTTGTTAGTTTGACTTTTTGCTAATTTTGGTGTAAACTTTAACATGGTATTTCTTTGGAAACGGTTCAGTAATGATCAAGTAAAAAGCAAAGAAGAGGTGCAGGAAAGTGGAGAGAAATTCAAAAAAAAGCCAAAAAATAGAGCCACAGTTTGTATATCACCTCAATCACACTATTTCTCAACGTGAAGAACGTTCCACTACACTTCAAAAATTTTTTGCATTGTCGTATGCCATCAAAGACATGATCTCTGAGAAATGGCTGAACACAAACGACATATTGTTGAGACACAAAGATCTAAAGGTAGTGAATTATCTATCGATGGAGTTTTTGATAGGAAGGTTGCTTTACAATAATGTACTGAACTTACAGACAGAACAGGAAGTCAGGGAACTACTTGCTAAATACAATTTAACGCTTGATGAGATAGCAATGCTGGAAGAAGATGCCGCACTTGGAAATGGCGGACTTGGTAGATTAGCAGCTTGTTTTCTTGACTCGCTCGCAACACTTGGTTATCTTTCTTACGGTTATTCGATTAGATACCAATATGGTCTCTTCAAGCAAGTTATAGAAGATGGATTTCAAAAGGAAGTACCAGATGATTGATGAAGAACGGGTATCCTTGGGAATTTCCAAAACCAGAAGAGAGTGTGAGAGTGAGGTTTTTTGGTAAATCCGAAACGTTTACAGATGCGGATGGAAATTTGAAGTTTGGTTGGACAGACACGCAAGATATTATAGCGGTTCCTTACGATATCTATATAACCGGTTACAATAGTGATGTAGTTTCCGTTCTTCGTCTATGGCAACCTAAGGCAATTAACGAGTTCGATTTTAACGAATTTGAAAAAGGAAATTATGAAAAGGCCGTACACGAAAAGAACATTGCTGAAACACTTTGCAAGGTTCTCTATCCAAATGATGCATTTTATCAGGGCAGAGAGTTACGACTAAGGCAAGAGTACTTCTTCGTAAGTGCGGCAGTTCAAGACATCGTTAGAAGACATAAGATGAGATTTGGAAACGATTTGCGAGACCTTGCTGCTGCCGAAGTAATCCAACTCAACGATACACACCCAACTCTTGCAATCCCTGAATTGATGAGGATACTGCTTGATGAAGAGGGATATGGTTGGGAAGACGCTTGGAATATTGTTAGAAACACCATTGCTTATACAAACCACACCGTAATGCCTGAAGCACTTGAAAAGTGGGAAGTACCACTCTTTCAGCACATGCTACCGAGGCACTATCAGATAATCGACGAGATCAACGCAAGATTTCTGAAAGAGGTTGGGAAGAAATTTGATGGTAACTTACATAAGATAATAAGCATGTCAGTATTTGAAGAAGGAAACATTAAGAAGTTGAGAATGGCGAATCTGTGTTCCATAGGTGCATTCTCCATAAATGGCGTCTCCGAACTTCACACAGAGATACTCAAACAGAGCATACTCAAAGACTTTTATGAGATGTCACCTGAGAAGTTCAACAACAAGACAAACGGAGTTACTCAGAGAAGATGGCTGTTAGAGTGTAATCCACCGCTTTCAAAACTCATAACAGACAGTATCAGTGATAGATGGATAACTGATCTTTACGAATTAAGAAAATTGGAAACATTCATCGACGATGAAACTTTCCTGAATGCTCTTGAGAAGGCAAAAGAATGGAACAAGAGTAGAATGGCAAAGTACATAAAGGAAAAATTAGACATATCTGTAAATCCAGGCTCTCTATTTGATGTGCAAGTAAAAAGGATACACGAATACAAACGCCAATTGCTCAACGTAATGCACATAATATATCTGTACAACGAAATAAAAGCTGGCAAGACATTATCAGTTCCGAGAACGTTCATATTCGCTGGAAAATCGGCACCAGGATATAAAATGGCAAAGTTAATAATAAAGCTAATAAACAGCGTGGCATCAGTTGTAAACAGTGACCCAATTGTGAACAAATACCTGAAGGTTGTCTTCATTCCAAATTACAATGTATCGTTAGCACAAATCATAATACCATCGGCAAACATAAGCGAGCAAATATCGACAGCTGGTACTGAAGCGTCAGGTACAGGAAATATGAAGTTTATGATGAACGGTGCACTAACACTCGGTACACTAGACGGTGCAAATGTCGAAATGATGCAAGAAGTTGGGGAAGATAACATCTTCATCTTCGGCCTAAAGGCAGAAGAGATTGCACAAGCAAAAAGAGAGGGAAAATACAATCCATTTGGAATATATCTCGAAGATGAAAGAATAAGAAAGGTACTTGATATGATAAAGAATGGGTATTTTAACTCAGAGAACCCTGAGTTATTTGAAGACATATACGAAACATTACTGTACGGGAAATATGCGCCTATGCCTGATCATTATTTTCTTCTTGCCGATTTTGATTCATACGTGAGAACGCAGGAAAAAGTTGAACATCTTTATAATGACAAGATACAGTGGAATAAGAAAGTACTTTTGAACATAGCACGTAGTGGAAAATTCTCCAGTGACAGGACAATCGAAGAATACGTAAGAGACATATGGAAAACAAAGAAAGTGATTGAATAAGAAAGCGAGGGATAAACCCTCGCTTTTTTATAAATCGCTTCTATCTCAAATATCTACTATTTGTTCGGATCAATCTTTTTGTGACAGAACCACCAATCGTAGCAGTCATATTCCTTAAGTCTTGTCGCAGCAGTCTGACAATCGCTCGCTGTAGGAACAATCACCTCATCGCCAAGAAGCTCGTTGTTTGGCCAGTTAGCTGGAAGCGCAACTTTGTATTCATCGTTAATTTGGAGTCCTTTGACCATTCTGAGGATCTCATCCATGTTTCTACCAAGTTCCTGTGGGTAATAAAGCATAGCCCTGAGAATGCCATTTGGGTCTATGATGAAAACTGACCTGACGGTGTTAGTGCCTTTTCCAGGATGTAGCATGCCGTAATTCTCCGCAATTGTTCCTCTGTCATCTGCGATGACTGGAAATTGAATTTCAACTCCAAGCTTTTCCTTTATCCACTCTATCCACTTCATGTGAGCAAATACTTGGTCGATGCTCAGTCCTATCAATTCTGTGTTAAGTTTTCTAAATTCATCGTATCTCTTTTGAAATGCAACAAATTCTGTTGTACAAACGGGTGTGAAATCGCCCGGATGGCTAAAAAGAACCACCCACTTACCTTCATAGTCCTTCGGAAACGTAACCACACCATGAGTCGTCTTTGCTGTAAATTCAGGTACTCTCTCACCTAACAATGGTAAACTCATCTCCAACACCTCCTTTGGATCATTTA
>Ga0116169_1003044_pt1 | contig 11591 bp, 8 predicted proteins | sample AD_UKC130_MetaG_FD_89796 | JGI IMG/M metagenome (GOLD analysis project Ga0116169, IMG submission 89796) | Active sludge microbial communities of municipal wastewater-treating anaerobic digesters from Canada - AD_UKC130_MetaG | ecosystem: Engineered > Bioreactor > Anaerobic > Digestate | place...
CATCGCTTCATGGGTTTGAGCTTCAGCCCGGGATAAGGTTACCGGCTTAACATTCTTTGTCTCCCGGAAACTCTGATTTGATGTTCGAATGGTGCCTATTTTCTTGGCGTTGGGCACGTACACGGTGGTTCCCCGGACCTGTGTGTTTTCCAGGTAGTCGCAATGTATGGACAGAAAAACGATCTTTTCCGACGGCGTGCCGGCATTGCGCTCCTGGCGGTACCAGTGATTCGCCAGCGCCCAACGGAGGTCGAGCGACGTTTCAGCATTTGCATTGTGATACTTCGGGGTGACCAGCACATATTCATCGGTATCATTTACGAATTTGCGGGTTGAAACCGGCGCGTACTGCTGGGATTCGTCCAGCATCGTGATGTAGGTTTTGGCGGACGAACGGGTTTCCAGAAGCGCCTTCAGGCGGCAGGCTATGTCGTAAACCACTTCGTCTTCGTACAGTGTTATGGGAGGAGGATCTACTGTTCCCGGATCGGTCCCGCCGTGGCCGGGATCAATTACAACGACAACCCCCTTCAGATTTCGGGTCTTCGGAGTGCGACTCCGCAATTCCCGGGCCTTTTTTTGGATCTCCTCAAATTCTTTCCGTTCCGGTGTGTCTTCCGGCAGGTATTCCGCGGACAGCATGTCCAGGGGAATTTTAACGCGCTGTCCGGCAGGCATGCGGCTGATGTCCCGTATGCCGCTGCGCCGGGCAATGGTTTCAGAAGCCTTCAGTATTTCCTTGTGTTCCCGGATATCCGTAAACCGGATGACCACCGCCGTATACAGGCTTTCCCCGGGCTGCAGCCGATATTCCGCGTATTTGCCGGAGGAGTCCTGCCCGTAGGTAAGCAGACCATTACCACGGGTTGGGGAAGGGGTATCGATTGAAGATTGGGACGTCGAATCGTCAGTTGTATCCGATGCGGTTGCTGCCTCCTCCACGGGTGGTGGTGGGGGGGGATTATCGGATGGCCGCGGCGCGGCCGGTGAAGCGGCGGGCGGGCCGCTGGATTTTTTCGGCTGTTGCCCGGCGGCCGGGGCCATTTCAGGCGCCGCGGGAGGCGTCGATACAGCTGCGCCGGGTGTGCCTCCGGCTGGCGGCCGCATGTGGGGCAGCAGCAGAGCGTACGGCATAATCAGCGCCTGCCCCTTCCGTAAGGGTCCATCCGCAACGGGTGACCCGTTCTCCTGGCGGAACTGGGAGGCATTGGTTCCCCGGCCGGTGAGCCATTCCGCCAGAGCAAACAGCGATTCGGAGCCTTCCGGGCCGTCCACGGTAACCACGTGCCGCCATCCCCGGCTGTCAACGGAATCCTGGGGAAACAGCGCCTGCAGCACCCGGCGCTGGGTAGTCGGGTTCAGGCGCGCGTAAGGAATGCGGGCCTGGGAACGGTCAACAAAAAAACGCCAGTCCCCCGGGTTGGACATGATCCGGCTCAGCACCGCCTGCGCGACTCCAGGGGCGGGGAACGCGCATTCCAGAGATAGTTTTACCCCCCCTTGAAGGACTACCGTGACCTGAGGTTCCAGTTCTACCCGGATCTCGGGCGGAGCGGCTCCGGCCGGCGAGCCGAAAAAACACAGGACGCAAGACAGCAATACATATATGAATTTGTTCACGTTTCTAACCCAAAACCACAATAAATCGGAATGAACACAAGAAGAATATACAATATATTGTGTTTCGGTGCAAGAAAAAAATTAACCCCTCCTCAGAAATTGTGGTCTGAAACCTTAACGCTTAACTGTCCCCGTCGATTAAATTCCCCAGGGAGCCCAGGATGGAACCCTCCCCTTTACGGGACCCGCCGACAGATGGCGCGTGGCGGATAATCCGGTCGGCCAGCCGGGAGAAGGGAAGGCTCTGCAGCCACACGGAACCGTGTCCCCTCAGGGTGGCCAGGAAAATGCCTTCACCGCCGAACAGCATGGTTTTCAGGCCACCGGCCGCCTCGATGGAATAATCAATGCCCGGAGTGAACGCCGCAAGGCAGCCCGTATCCACGCGCAGGGTTTCTCCCTGCAGCTGGCGTTTCACCACCGTGCCGCCCACATGGATAAAAACGAGCCCGTCCCCCTCGAGTTTCTGCAGGATGAACCCCTCGCCGCCGAACAGCCCCGCGCCGAAACGTTTCGTGAAGGTAATGGATACTTTTGTGCCGAACGCCGCGGCCAGAAAAGCGTCTTTCTGGCAGATAAGGGTTCCGCCCATTTCTCCAAGGTTAACGGGAATGATTTTCCCGGGATAGGGGCCGGCGAAAGCCACTTTGCGCCGGCTGCCGCTTTTGTTGGTGAAATGCGTCAGGAAAAGGCTTTCTCCGGTAAGCAGCCTTTTGCCGATGCCGATCAGCGCGCCGGCGATCCCGCCCGCGGAGCTGCCGTCGCCCAGTTTGGCTTCGTATTGAATGCCGTCATCCAAGTAATTCATGGCTCCGGCTTCGGCAATAACCGTTTCTCCAGGGTCAAGCGTAACCTCGACCACCTGCATATCATCACCCAGAATTTCATAATCCAGTTCGTGGCAGGCCATGGCGGCGCTCCTTTTTCAGTTTTCCGGAAGCGTTTCTTTTGGATCAGCTTAGCAGTGATCGGCCTGGGGATACAAGACGCGGAGGATCCGTTATGATCCGCGGCAAATGAAAAGGTACCATGAAAGCGTATGGAGGAACGGATCATGAAACCTGGCCGCGGATTTAACGGACTTTGGTGGGTGGGGCTCATGGTGATTGCCGGAGGGATGGCGTTCCCGCAGGAAAATCAGGACCGCACAGTTCGCATCAGGGTCAGCGAGTACATGGACCGCATGGCCGGGGGGTGGATCGGCCAGATGGCCGGCGTGGGGTGGGGCGGGCCCACCGAATTCCAGTGGAACGGAAAAATGATTCCGGCTGAGGCGTTTCCCGCCTGGAAACCCGAAATGATCAATCAGTTCGAGCAGGATGACCTGTACGTGGAGATGACGTTCCTGCGCACCCTGGAACAGTACGGCCTTAATGTGTCGGCGCGCCAGGCGGGGATCGATTTCGCCAACAGCCGTTATCCATTGTGGCATGCCAACAAATTTGGCCGCCGCAATCTCCGCGCCGGCATCGCCCCGCCGGATTCAGGGCATCCGGCGTTCAATAAGCACGCGGACGATATTGACTACCAGATTGAAGCGGATTTCAGCGGGCTTATCGCGCCGGGAATGCCGCATGTTGCCGTGGCGCTGGGCGAAACCTTCGGGCGGCTGATGAATTACGGTGACGGCCTGTATGGGGGCCAGTTCATTGGCGCCATGTACAGTTATGCTTTCTTCGAAAAAAATCCCGAGAAAATTGTGGAGAAAGCGCTGGCCTGGATTCCCGCCGAGAGCCAGTATGCCGAGTGCGTGCGGGACGTGCTTGCCTGGTACCGGGAAGAGCCGGAAAACTGGGAAGCTGTCTGGAAACGGATCAATGACAAATATCACCTCAATCCGGATTACCGACGTTTCTCCTGCGGGCAGGAAGACGGATTCAATATTGACGCGAAAATCAACGGAGCCTATGTGGTTATGGGGCTGCTGTACGGCAAGGGCGATCCGGACCGCACCATTGAAATTGCGACCCGTTGCGGCCAGGATTCAGACTGCAATCCTTCTTCGGCCGCGGGGGTGCTGTTTACCACCTTCGGCATGAGCGGATCACCCTCGAAATTTACGTCCGCGCTGCGCCGCGATGTTAAATTTTCCCACACGGCGTATGATTTTGATACGCTGCTGGTGGTTTGTGAAAAGTTGGCCCGCCAGGCGGTGATTCGCGGCGGCGGGCAGATCGTCCGGGACGAATCGGGAGAGGAGGCATTTCTGATAGCCTGTCCGGATCCTGCCCCCCGTCCGGTGGAACGCAGCTGGGATCCGGCGCCGCCAGCCGGAACACGGTTCAGCGCGGAGGAAATGGAAAAAATTACTGAAAAAGAATCAGAATGATCCGGACATTGAACCGGGACAGGACGCGCGCATGTATTTCGATCCCGTGCTGAGTAACCCGTGGGTAAGGTTCGCCGCGCTGGTCGGTGGACTGACGGCTGCAGCACTGTTGTTTTGGATTTTTTTGTCGGTGCTGACGCCGGTGCTTCTCGGCATGGTCGTGGCGTACTGTTTCCATCCGGTTGTCGACTGGCTGGAATCGCGCGGGATTCCCCGAAAGGTCACCATTGTGGTGGTGGCTACCCTGGTGCTGATTGCGGCCGTTATGGTGCCGGCCATGGTGGTTACTTCGGCTGTACGGGAGGCCAATCGCCTGGCCGTAGCGGCCCGGGAAGGACTGGCCAGCGCGCCGATCGACGCGTGGCTGGACCGCCTTCCCCTGCGCGAGATTGTCGAAGCGCTGGGATGGGCGCCCCAAGGTCAGGAAAACTATAACGAACGCGCGGTTATTCTTGAACGGCTGGGCGATCTTATCGGCCGGAATGCCATGAACTTCCTGCGGGATTATGGGCAGCGCATTGCCGAGTTAAGCTGGGTAACCGGTCAGAGCGCCGCGCAGTTTTTGCAGAATGTTTCCGGAGTTGCTATCCGGTTCGCGCGTTTTCTGATTGATCTGTCGCTGTTTGTTGTGGTGGCCATTTATCTTATGAGCGACTACCGCAAGCTGGAACAGGGCGCTGTGGAACTGATCCCCCCCCGGTTTCGCCCCCGGCTTGGCGCGATCATGGCGCGGATTGACCATCAGTTGCAGGCCTTTCTGCGGGGACAGCTGCTGGTTTGCTTCGTGCTGATGATTTTGTACAGCCTGGGTTTCTGGCTGACGGGGGTTCCATTTGGTCTGGTAATCGGGCTGGTGGGAGGCGCGCTGAGTTTCATACCTTACATCGGCCCGAGCCTGACGGTCGTTCCCGCCTTCAGCATGACCCTGCTCTATTACGGGCTGGACCGCCACCTGTTGGGGGTGCTGGCGGTATTCGTGCTGGTGCAGCTGTTGGAGAGTTATTTCCTGACGCCAAGAATTGTCGGCGGGCAGGTGGGGCTCAATCCGGTCTGGGTGATTGTGGCGCTGCTGGTCTTCAGCAGCCTGCTGGGCCTGCTCGGCGTGCTGATTGCCGTGCCGCTGGCGGCGATTCTGAAAGTAATTTTGGAGGAAACCGCAGCCTGGTACCGAAGCACGGCTTTTTACCGGGGACCGGGAAACCCGACTGACGGCTAAGCCGGGAGAATGCCGGTTGGACTATTTTTCCTCCGGAGAGTCGTGCATGTTTACATCTGATGCTTCAGATGGGGGAACTGGGGATGGATCGGCGTCCGCATTACCGGAGTTGCCGCCTCGGTGTTTTCTCCCACCGGAGAGCAGTTTGCGGCCTGTGACCGAGGCATAAACCGCTTCCGCCGGCCCAAAGACCACATAGAGCAACGCCAGGGGAAACAGCACCAGCGAAGCAGAACGGGTCAGCGCGTAGTGGATGACAGCGATGATGAAAGCGACGCCCGCCAGCGTAACATACGCGTGCTGGGGCTTGAGCACCAGGGTTTTCAGACGTCCCTTGGGATAGCGGATGGAGCTGACCATCAGCAGAGCCAGCAGAACCGTAAACAGCCCAAGCAGGAAATAGGCCAAGGAGTCCAGGGGACGGTTTAGGGATTCAAAGTGGTGCAGGAACAGTATGCATGCGGCAAGCGTGCCGCCCGCGGCCGGGGAGGGCAGGCCGATGAAGGAATCCCGAAGGTCGGCCTGAAAGGTATTGAAGCGGGCCAGGCGAAGCAGCGTGCAGATCACGTAGATAATGCCGATGTACGCGCCGGTTTTATCCAGCAGGTCTTCCGCCCGCGCGGGAAGCTGCAGTTTCAGCCCTTCGGGAAGATACACCATAAAAATCAGCACGGCTGGAGCCATGCCAAAGGATATGGCGTCACACAGGCTGTCCAGCTGTTTCCCGAATTCTGAAACCGTGCGTGTCAGACGGGCGACAAACCCGTCCAGCATATCGAAGAGAATAGCCAGCAGAATACAGGTGGCCGCCCATCGGTAGTCCTGGGCGATAGAGGCGAAAATAGACGCGACCCCCATATAGCCGTTCATGGTGGTCATGGCGCTGGCCAGCACATTGACAGGCCGGAATTTCCGGGGTATTTCCATGCCTTCCGCCAATTTTCGCGGCCTGAATACCGAAATCGGACGGAATTTTTCGAGCGCAACGGGCTTCTTCATGGGGTGTCGATCCTCGCCACAGGAGTCAAACCGGCCCGGGTTCGATCTCCAACCTTGACCAGCACGTGGACGCCGGTTGGAAGGTACAATTCCACCCGGGAACCAAAACGGATCATGCCGAATTTCTGTCCCGCGGACAATTGCATGCCTTCCCGGGCGGGGCACACAATCCGCCGCGCCACCGCTCCGGCAATCTGGCGAACGGTGACCGGGCCATGTTCGGTATCCAGCCACACCGCGTTGGACTCGTTCACCTGGCTGGATTCCGGATCTCTTGCGTCCCGGTAACGGCCGGGCGCGTAACGCACGTCGCGCACGGTTCCCGCGCAGGGGGCGCGGTTGACATGCGCGTTGAACACGGACATGAAAATACTGATCCGGCGGCAGGGTCCCTCATAGTGCGGAGTTTCAGTGAGGTCCTCCACCGCTGCCACTGTACCGTCCGCGGGGGCGTAGAACACCGCCGGGTGCCCCGGACACTGGCGGGGAAAATCGCGGAAAAATGCCGCTGCGGCCAGACCCGCCGCCAGCGGAATCAGCGCAACCCAGGACCATCCCCACGGGCGCAGCGCCAGCGCCAGGACCAGCGCGGCCCCCAGTAGCGGACCATAATAGGGCAACCCTTCTCGCCAGCCGTTGAATGGGGGCATCGGCTACATCACTCCCCGCTGTTTCAGGCTTACCCACGCGCCGTCGCCCAGAATGATATGGTCCAGAACGGGAATCCCCAGGGTTTTCCCCGCTTCCACGATGCGCCGGGTTACGGCGATATCTGAGGCGCTGGGCTCAGGATCTCCGCTGGGATGGTTGTGCGCCAGGATAACCTGCGCGGCGCTGTGTTTACAGGCGGCCCGGAAAATATCCCGGGGCGATGCCTCCGCGCTGTCCAGTCCGCCCCGGGTAACTTCTACCACCCGAAGCACGCGGTTTCGGATGTCCAGCATGATGGCGAGCATCCGTTCGGTATCATACGCGCGGTATCTGGGCATCAGCAGCAGATCTACCACGTCTGTCGGATGCTGAATCTGGATCCGTTCTTCCCGGCGGGCAGTGGTGAGCCTGCGTCCCAGTTCCGCCGTGGACAGCAGAACGGCGGCCTTGTCGGGGGACATCCCCGGCGCATCCGAAAGTTCTTCAAAACCGGCCCGGCTGATTTCAGCCAGTCCGCCGAAAGCGCTCAAGAGGCGTTCCCCCATCCGCAGAGCGTCCTCCGCGGGCTGGTCGCCGCCCAGTATGATGGCGAGTAGTTCCGCATCCCGAAGGGCTTCCGCGCCATACTCTTCCAGGCGGCGCCGGGGATGCTGGTCCGCCGGCATATGTCCCTCCGGAGCGTGGGATTCCTGTTGTCGGGCGCATTCCATCGCGGATTCCTCAGATCAGAACAGAAGTATAACATACAGCCCTGCCATGCCCGGTTTAGTGCGGAATGGCTCCATCGCGCAAACGGGATAGCGTCCGGGATCCTCAGCGTTATCAGAGGGTTCCGGCATCGGCCGCGCCGGTGGTTGCCGAATTGTATGGAGCTTCCTGTTAATCGTATAATTTCCACGCGGCTGTGGCGTTTCCAATGTGGCCACGGAAGGTATTTCTGTATCCCCCAATCTGAGGAGATCAAATCCATGAGCGGAAAAGCGGTAGCGGTATGCGGCGCGACCGGCGTGGTCGGCCGGGAAATGATCCGGGTACTGGAAGACCGGAATTTTCCGGTTCGCTCCATTAAACTGCTGGCCTCTGAACGGTCAAAAGGCAAAACGCTGCGCTTTAAAGGGGAAGAAATTCCGGTTGAGGTACTGACGGAAAATTCCTTCGAGGGCGTGGAAATCGCGCTGTTCAGCGCGGGCGGCGGCACGAGTAAAAAGTTTGCGCCCGCGGCAGCCGCGGCCGGCTGTGTGGTGATCGACAATTCCAGCGCGTGGCGCATGGATCCGGAAGTGCCTCTGGTGGTGCCCGAAGTTAATCCGCACGATCTGAAATGGCACAAAGGGATTATCGCCAACCCCAACTGCTCCACGATCCAGATGGTGGTGGTGTTGAAGCCCCTGCATGATGCCGCGAAAATCCGGCGGGTGGTCGTGTCTACCTACCAGGCGGTATCCGGCGCGGGCAGCGCGGCCATAAACGAGCTGAAAGAACAAACGGCGGCGCTGATTGAGGGCCGGGAGTATCCGCCCAGCGTCTTTCCCCATCAGATCGCGTTCAATGTGATCCCGCAGATTCCCCAGAAAGATGCTTTCGGCGAGAACGGCTACACGTCCGAAGAAATGAAGATGGTCAACGAGACCAAGAAAATCATGGGTGATCCCTCCATCATGGTGACTGCGACCACCGTCCGGGTTCCGGTGTATATCGGCCACAGCGAATCCGTAAACGTGGAAACGGAAAAGAAACTGACCGCGGACCAGGCCCGCGAGCTGCTCCGCAACGCGCCGGGCGTGGTGGTGCAGGATGATCCGGGCGCGCAGCTGTATCCCCTGCCGATTCACGCGGCCGGACGGTATGAAACCTTTGTCGGCCGTATCCGGGAAGACATTTCCCACCCCTCCGCGCTCGACATGTGGATCGTGGCGGACAACCTGCTTAAAGGCGCCGCTTCCAACGCCGTGCAGATCGCCGAAGAACTGCTCCGCATGGGAATGTAAGCCAAAAGCGGCACTGAACGACTGACGACTACAGCAGTTACGCCGCGGCAGCGGCAAAATAAACAGGTCTGGAGGGCGTCGTGTATCTGCGGAACTACGGAACAATCTTCCGGGCTGTAAGCGCTGTCGCTGGTCTTTGCGTCGCCTGCGAATTTTTAGCTTAGTGCTTTTTCCAGGGCGGCGAAGCGGGGCGGGATGGTTTCGGGTGGGTGGGTAAGATGGGCAAAGAAGGGGAGGTCTTTCAGGCCGTGGCCGGTCAGGACGCAGCATACCCGGGTGGTGTCCGTCCGGGGCAGGTAAGGCAGCGCGGCAAAGAGCACCGCGGCCGTGGGTTCCGCGAGCAGCCCTTCTTCACGGGCCAGCAGGCAGGCAGCGTCCCTGATTTCCGGATCGGGTACGGATATAGCCATTCCGTTAGTCTGCCGAAGCGCGGGCAGTACCGTGTGGGCGTCAAACAAAATATCGTCGGCAATACCGCCCGCGATGGTCTTCGGGTTGGGCCAGGGTCGGGACAGGGCTTCAAGGGGCGTCCAGCCCTCCGCCAGGGCCCGCGTCAGCGGAGCGCATCCGGCCGCCTGAACCCCCGCGAGCCGGGGCAGCCGGCTTATCAGTCCGGCCTGCTGAAGGTCTGTCAGCCCCCGCCAGATGCCGCCCATCAGTCCGCCGCCCCCTACGGGCGCGACGATCCAGTCGGGAAGGTCTCCTCCGTACTGCTGCCAAAGTTCATAAGCGATGGTCCGCGCGCCCTCCACGCAGGCCGGAGCGTATATGCCCGCCGTGGACAAATGGGCCCAGCCGAATTTTTTGCAGGCTTCCCGGCAAAGCCCAAACACCTGGTCCGGAGAATCGGACTCCACCCGGAACACCCGGGCGCCGCACGCGGCTGCCTGGGCAATTTTGCCTGTTCCGGCGTGAGCGTGCATGAACAGGACGGCCCGCATTTCCGCGCGGGCGCAATAGGCCGCGGCCGCCACGGCAACGTTACCGGACGATACGACGGCAGCCGTGTCAAATCCCGCCTCCCGGGCGCAGGTTACGCCGACAGATACCTGCCGGTCTTTGAACGATCCTGTAGGATTCACCGACTCGTTCTTCACGCGCAGCTCGGCCAGTCCAGCGCGGCGCGCCAGACGGGGCGCAGAGACCAGCGGTGTGGCGCCTTCTCCCAGCGTAATGGCGCCGTCAGGATTTCGGGCCGGCAGCATGGGCGCGTAATCCCACAGGGACCGGGGAGAGCGGCGGAACAGCTCAGGATCAGGCCTGTGCCGGGGCCGAAGCGCCATGGGTGTGCCGCACCGACCGCAGCGCGCCGGTTCGAGCGGCGATTGCACGGATGTTTCCCATCCGCATTCGCAGCAGCCAACCGGGAATGAAACCAAAGCATCATGAGGGGGATTCATATTTTTCCATCCTGTTTCCGGATCCGGCACCGCCTGACGCGGGGATACGAAGACCGGCAACCCTCATGATAAGATGAAACCCTGGTGGCCGTCATAACCGGACGTAAAGGAATATGAACATGGTGCGGTTTATTGTGCTGATTGGCCTGTGCGCGGCGGTGGAAATGCCGTGGGCGGCCGGTGACGGTTTTCCGGCGGATGAAACGTTCGTGCTTTGGAATGCCCAGGCTGTTGCCCGGGAATGTCAGCCTTGCGGGGTAACTGTTGAGGGCTCCGCGAAGGATGGAACCGGTTTAAAGGTTCGGTTCGATCCGGTGGATTGGCCTCAACTTTTTTTCGCGCATCCATCAGACGCTTGGGACTGGAGCGGATGGGAGGGCATCCGGGTGACCGTGCGCAATCTGGAGCCCCGCACGTGCCGGGTAGGCCTCAGGGTGGACAACCCCGGCGGAGACGGCCAGAAATTAAGCAACACGCGCAGCATTTCCCTCGGGCCGGAACAGTCGGGAACCTTGACAGTTCAGTTCCGCACGGCGGAAACCGACAGCCTCTGGGGAATGCGGGGCCTTCCAGGGCTGCCCTGGCTGGCGGACGGTACGGCCATAGACCTCAGCCGGATTGCCGCGTTTCAGGTTTATCTGCATAAACCGGAACAACCGCATAGACTCGTTATTGGTCCCATAGAACTGTTTCGCCGCGCGGGGGGCATGCATCCCGCGGCGTTTCCGTTTGTGGACCGGTTCGGCCAGTACCGCCATGCGGAATGGGCCGGCAAACTGACGGATCCGGAACAATGGAAAACGTGGGAAGCGGAAGAGCGGGCACAATGGGCGGCGGCCCCTGAAGTGCCGGGCCGGGACCGGTTTGGGGGTTGGGCGGAAGGTCCCCGTCTGGAGGCGACAGGAAGGTTTCGGACGGAGAAAATCAACGGGATCTGGTGGCTGGTCACGCCGGAGGGCACGCCTTTTTTCAGCGCGGGGGTGAACTGTGTGCGGCTTGGGGACTATACCTTTGTCGATAAGCGGGAAGCGTGGTTTGAGTGGCTGCCCGCGGCTGAGGACCCCGAGGGCATGTTTTACTCGCAGGGACGCGGCGCGCACAGCCACGCCGAACCCATCGGAGGAACGGGGCGGACCTTTGATTTCTATGCCTGCAACCTGTGGCGCCGGTACGGCGAAGGGTGGCGGGACCGCTGGGCCGAAGCCATCGGGGCCCGGCTGAAACACTGGGGCTTCAATACCATCGCCAACTGGAGCGACTGGACTATTGCCCAACGCCATGGTATTCCCTACATCGCGGGAACGTCGCTCGGGGGAGCGCCGGTGATCGAAGGCGCGACAGGGTACTGGGCGAAAATGTACGACGTGTACCATCCGGATTTCCCTGGA
>Ga0116169_1003047_pt1 | contig 11577 bp, 9 predicted proteins | sample AD_UKC130_MetaG_FD_89796 | JGI IMG/M metagenome (GOLD analysis project Ga0116169, IMG submission 89796) | Active sludge microbial communities of municipal wastewater-treating anaerobic digesters from Canada - AD_UKC130_MetaG | ecosystem: Engineered > Bioreactor > Anaerobic > Digestate | place...
GTTACGGTCGGCGCGCCCCATTTCTTGTCCAGCACGACATTCCGGCCTTTCGGCCCAAGGGTCACCTTCACCGCGGCGCTGAGTTTAGTCACGCCTTCCAGTACCTTGCGTCGCGCGACATCGCCATATTCGAGTTGTTTCGGCATAACCAGGTCCTCCTATGGTTCCGGCCTTCCTGGCCGCCTTGTTATTCAATCACTGCCAGCACGTCGTCCTCGCGCAGGATGACGTGTTCTTCCCCGTCGATTTTCACTTCGGTGCCGGCGTATTTGCCCATCAGGATCCGGTCGCCCACCTTCACTTCGAGCGGGACCCGCTTGCCGTTTTCATCGACCCGACCCGGACCCACGGCAATCACTTTGCCTTCCTGGGGTTTTTCCTTGGCGGTATCGGGGATAATGATGCCGCCTTTTACCGTTTCACTCGGTTCTTCCCGTTTCACCAGGATGCGGTCAGCCAATGGACGCACTTTCATAGCAGTTCCTCCTTTTGGTTTTTGCCATTTTGGCAAATCAGTTTAAATTTCCAGACCGTTCATTAGCACTCGACTTTCATGAGTGATAATAACACAACCAAAAACGGTTTGTCAAGTCCCTAATCCAGAAATTTTTCAATATCTGATAACGGCCAACCCCAGGAGCGGTTGACACAGGAAATACGGTCCGGCTTTACGATTCGTTATTGCCAAAATGGCAAAAGCGGTCGGATTCCCGCAGCGCGCGCGTCCGCCAGGCGCCCAGCCACCCGTGAAACCACGGCTCCCTTTCCGGATCGCTCCTGCTGTAAAACAGGTGCGCGGCGCACGCGCAGTCCGACGACCCGAATCCATCCACCGCTGCCGGCAGATATTCCGCAAGCGATTGCGTCATCGCGCATTCCACCCGTGCCGATGTCCGGATCGGCCACGCCCGCACTCCGTCCGCGGCTGACCTCAGCCAATCCACGTGCCAGTGAAACCGTTTCCGCCGGGCAATGTGGCGCCGGATCCGTCCATCCAGCCCCCGCGCCGCCGAACCCACGTACAGGTAATGCCCGGCCTCAAACCGGTGCGTCCCCAGCCCCCCAACCGTCAGCGTCCGCGGCGCCTTCAAATGGAACCCCATCACGTACACCCCCCCGTCCCGGTTTTCCCGCTCTACGGTATCCCACGGCACCGGCAGCAGTTCAGGCCGTCCTTTCAGCGTCAACCCCGCGCGCCACCCCACCCGAAGGGGAATCACCCGTATATACTCCCGGGCCCGGCACAGGGCCTCCGCGAACAACGGATCCGTGTGGTAGTCCGGCGCAAACATCCGCACCCGCGACGCGTGCGCCAGAATCAGCACGGCTGCCGCATCGCCGGTTTCGGCCGCTTCCCGCAGCTCATCGACATGGCGGCGCCCCCGCTCCGTGGGCGCGTCCGGAAACAGCGCCACGCCCGATTCAAACAGGGTGCAGGACTTGACCTCCAGCAGCAGCGCTCCTTCCGGTCCCCGCAGCAGAAAATCAAACCGGCTGTTGCCGCGGCGAACCTCCTCCCGTTCCACCCGGAAGGTTTCGAGCCCGGGGACCATCCTGTTATCCAGCAGGTACCGGGCCACCCGATTGTTCCAGTGGGTATGCAGCAGCACCGGTTCGCCGTCCCGTTTCGCGGCGGCTACGGTCCATTCCGTGGTCCGCGTTTCGGACCGCGCGCCACGGGGCCGCGCCAGGGTAAGCGCGGCGTCCGGCAGGAGCAGTTCCCGGAGCCGTCCCGGATTCGGCAAAAACGCGCGGACTTCGGCGCCCTGTTCCAGCACCGCGTGGACGACAAACCGGTTGGGACGGGCAATAAACCGGGCAGTGGCCAGCTCCCACCCCGGTGGAACCGCGGACCATCCGGACACTACGGATAAGCCCCGCCCAGATCCGGAGACACCGGGCGTTCAGTCTCCGCGGCCGTCATCATCAAACAGTCCCCGCGCGCGGTAGTCGCTGAGCTTGTTCCGCAGGGTGCGCGCGCTGATGCCCAGCATGTCTGCCGTTTTCTAGCGGTTGCCGCCGCAGTGTTCCAGCGTGGCCAGGATCATGCGCCGCTCCATTTCATCCAGGGTAATGCCCGGACGAAACGCCAGCGGATGGTCCATGGCTGCCGGCGCGACGGCGGGCGGAACATCCGCGGAAGCATGGGTCGGCTTTCCGGAAGGTTCCGCCTTGGGGTGCTCCGCGCTTCGGATCAGCGGACCGGCCAGGTTGAAGTGCCGCACGTCGAGCGGTCCCTCTCCGTCCGACAGCAGCACGGCCCGTTCCACGGCGTTCTGGAGTTCCCGCACGTTGCCCGGCCAGGGATATTCCATCAGCACGCGCATCAGTTCGTGGGTATAACCCGTGCAGTTGCGGCCGTTGTCCCGGTTCGATTTGCGCAGGAAATGTTCGAGCAGCAGGGGAATGTCTTCGCGCCGTTCCCGCAGCGGCGGCAGGTGGATGGTCACCACGTTCAGCCGGAAAAACAGGTCCTCACGAAAACGCCCGACCGCGACGGCCTGTTCCAGGTTCCGGTTGCTGGTTGCGATTACCCGGGTATCGACGGAAATGGTCTGGGTGCCGCCGACCCGCTCAAATTCGAATTCCTGCAGCACCCGCAACAGCTTGGGCTGAAGCTCCACTCCGATTTCGCTGATTTCGTCCAGCAAGATGCTGCCGCCGTTGGCCAGTTCGAACCGCCCGATTTTCCGGTCATGCGCGCCGGTGAACGCGCCGCGTTCATGCCCGAACAGTTCGCTTTCGAGTATGCCCGCGGACAGCGCGGCGCAGTTGACGCGGATGAAGGGCTTATCCCGCCGGCGGCTGAAATGGTGGATTGCCCGCGCAACCAGTTCCTTTCCCGTGCCGCTTTCGCCGCGGACCAGCACGGTGGCCCGGCTGTCGGCGATCCGCCGGATCTGTTCGTACACTTCCCGCATGGGCGGGCTGTTGCCCACCATGCCGCCGTCTTCGATGCCGGCGTTGAGTTCCCTCCGCAGAAACGTGTTTTCCCGAAGGAGCCGCGCGCGCTCCAGCGCCCGGGACACGGTCACCGTCAGCGCGTCCGGCCGGAACGGTTTCAGCAGGTAATCCGAAGCGCCCTCCCGCAGCGCGGCCACGGCGGTGTCAATCGTCCCGTAGGCGGTCATGATGATCACCTGCGTTTCGGCGTCCAGCTCCCGCGCTTTCCGCAGTACGGTCAGGCCGTCCATGCCGGGCATCTTCAGGTCCGTGATGATGATGTCATGGCGTTCCCGGGCGAAACATTCCAGGCCGGACGCGCCGGATGCTTCCACGTCTACGGTGTACCCGCCGCGGCGTAACGCTTCAGAGAGGAACTCCCGCATCAGCGGGTCATCGTCTATAACCAGCACGCGCGCGCCACCCATGAACCTTATTTCTCCGTGCCCTCGGCTTTCAGCCGGCCGGCGGGATAAGGGCTATTCGGCCCGGGGCAGGAACACCCTGACCTCCGTGCCACCGCCGGGACTGGAATCCACTTCGAAATGCCCGCCGTGGGCCTCGACAATTTTAGCAGAGAAGGCCAGGCCGAGGCCGGTTCCCTGCGCTTTGGTCGTATAGAAGGGCGAAAACATCCGCTGCCGGGTTTCCTCATCCATGCCGCAGCCCGTGTCCCGGACCGCAAACACCACCGATTCGCCGCGCGCGGACGCCTCCACTTCGACGGTTCCTGTTCCCGGCGCGAAACTCTGGTAGGCATTGGACAGCAGGTTAATCAGCACCTGCACAAAATGGTCGGGGTCCAGCAGCGCCCGCAGCCCCGGCGCGGCGCGGCGGATTACCTGGATCCCGTCGGGCGGTGTGCCGGTTTGTTCCACCGCCGTCTCGATCAGTGTCCCGCAATCGACCGGCCGCAGTTGCAGGCTGATTGGGCGGGCGTAATCCAGCAGCCCGTTGATGACCCGGTCCAGCCGCCGGGTCCCCTCCAGGATCCGCTCCACCAGGTTCAGCCGTTCCGGGTCTTCCGCGAGATCCAGCGCCAGCAGGCCGGCGAAGCCCTCGATGCCCCCCAGCGGGTTCCGGATTTCATGCGCCACGGTGGCCGACATCTCTCCCAGAAGCGCCAGGCATTCCCGCTGCTGCAGCTGGCTGCGCAGCGCATTCAGCTCGCTCAGGTCCTGGAACACCTTGACCCGACCCAGCGGGCGGCCGTCCCCGCCGACGATGTCCGAATCCCGTTCCGTTACGGCCACTTCCCGGCCGCTCCGCGCGCGCAGGCGTCCGGCAAGCTGGCTGCTGTCCGGCGAAAACGGGCGGCCGAACACGTCCTCGAAGCGTTTCCCCTGAAGGCTGTCCGCGTCATAGCCCAGAATGACGCACGCGGCCCGGTTGGACCGGGTGATCCGCTCTTCAAGGTCTACCGCGATCACGCCGTCCGAAATGCTTTCCAGCAGGCGGCCCAGGTATTCCGTGTGATATGCCAGCTCGCGGTTTTTCTCGGCCAGTTCCCGGTTCAGCCGCCCCACTTCATCCTGCAGCGCCCGAAACGCCTGTTCCCAGGACCGCGACGTCTCACTCAGCTCTTCCAGCGCGCGGCGCAGCAGTTCCATGTTGTCCCGGTCCTGGTGCTGGTCGGTCATCCGCTTGTCCTCGCGGCCGATAAACGGCCCTGCTTCATTCTAGCCGCTCCCTGCCGCGCGGTACCACTGCCGCCCCTTCAGCGCGTCCGAAACAGATGCAGGTAATACGTGAATCCCACCTTGAAGTAATTCGGCAGCACCCGGAACGTGCGGATCCAGGAGCCCCGCTGGGACAGCCGGATCACCCGAAGATAGGTCAGCGGCGTGAAAAATACCCGGGTGGACCATTTCCCCAGGAACACCAGCAGGCGGGTCAGGCCCGAATCGGGTTTTGCCTCGTATCGGCGGAGCAGCGGACGCATCAGGAACGCCGGCAGGGTGGTCGCCGTCTCCACCAGGTCATTGGCCAGCCGGCGGTGGCGGATGCGGTAGTCCTTTTCCGTCGGATCCTCGATCGCTTCGGGGCATTCCTGTTCCGCCCGTTCCCGGAGCGCCGTGCCGCTGTAGAAGACCAGCGAAAAAATCTCCGGGTAGAACGGTTTGGGCGTCTCGATCAGGGTCCGCACGGTCTCCAGCTGCTCCGCCTCGCTTTCGAAGGGGTTGTCCAGGATCACATCGTAAAACGGCGCGATGCCGTAGCGGTGGATCACCCGCGCCGCCTCCAGAAAGTGCTTCGGCAGGGATCGGCGGTTGTACACTTCCTGGCACACCCGTTCGCTGCCGCTTTGCAGGCCCAGGCTGATCCACGAAAGTCCCGCGTCTTTGAGCAGTTCCATTCGTTCTTCCGTGATATAGGTCGGCGTGCTTTTGGCGATCAGCGGACGGTTGATCCGCGCCTTGTACTGCGCGCAGAACTCCCGAAGATACTCAATGGGACAGGCCAGAAAACAGTCGTCATGGAAATTCATGTATTCCACGCCGGGGAAATCCGCCAGCGCCTGCTCCAGCTCCCGGATGATGTGGTCCACGCTGCGCCGCCGGACGTTCCAGTTGTCGTACAGTTTCCGGTACCGGTTGTTGCAGCAGTACGCGCAGCCGTAGGGGCACCCCCGCGACGCGATAGTGATATAGTTTTTCCCCGCGTGCCGCGCCCACCGCCGGAACAATTTCTCGTCCAGCGGCCGGGTCCCTTCCGGCAGCGCCAGGTAACTTTCCGGTGCGATTCGGCGCAGGAGGGGAAGCTCGTCCAGGTTCTGGATCAGCGGATACACCGGATTTTGCGTATACCGTCCGTTCTCGAGCCAGCCCAGGTTCGGGATCGACCGGAAGTCACGGCCGCTGCGCGCCGCCCGGGCAAGGTCGAGCAGGGTGCGTTCTCCTTCTCCCACGCACACGAAATCCGCCCGACGGTCCACCAGGCACGAGGTCGGGTCGCTCGTCGCGTGGATCCCGCCCCAGACCACCGGAACGCCGGGCAAGGCCTCCCGGAGCGCCCGGGTAGCGTCGGTGGCGTCTGCGTATTCCAGCGACATCAGGCTGACCGCGATCAGGTCCGGTTTCCAGGACCGGGCGAAGGACGCCGCCCCCCGAAGCACGTCTTCCCGCCGCCGGTTCAGTTCCGGCAGAAACAGCAGGCGGGATTCCTCGCCACGGTCCAGCAGGTACTGATGCAGGTATTTGATGCCCAGCACGTCCAGGTCCCGTTGCACCGTCACCAGCAGCACACTCATGTAATTCGTCCTTTCAGCCCCGCAGGGTGGCTCCTATCCAGTAGCCCAGCGAAAGCGCGTGGTTGCCGATCAGCCAGGGTCGGCGCAGCGTCCGCGACCCCAGCTGAAAAAGGTACGCCGGGCGCAGGTAATACCGACGGTACGCGTAACGCACCATCGCGGCCAGTTCTTCCGCCGACCCGTACGTGTCCGGCACGTAGCTGGGCTGATGGATATTCTGGTCCCATCCCGGCACCCGCCGGCCGCGCTCCAGCGCGAACCCTTCCAGCGCCGTGCCCGGCAGCACATGGTACGCGAAAAACAGCATGTAATCCGCGTTCAGTTCGCAGGCCAGCTCAATGGTCTGCCGGGACATCTCCGGCGTTTCCGTCGGAAAGCCCAGCATGAAACTTCCCCGGATTTCCAGGCCCGCGTTCCGCGCCCACCGCACGGCGCGCCGGTAAAGGTCCGGCGTCGCGCCTTTCCGGATCAGTTTCAGGATTTCGGGCACCCCCGACTCAAATCCGAACTGGATGCTGTAACACCCCGCCTCCGCCATATGGCGCAGCATGTCTTCCCGAACCGAGGACGCCCGCGCCAGCACCGACCACCGGATCCGGTATCCGGACCGGATCAGGCCGTCGCAGAAGGTTTCCACCCACTCCGGCATCGCGCAGAAATCATCGTCCCAGAATACCAGGCTCGTGTAGCCCCAGTCCCGGACCAGTTTTTCCACCTCGTCCAGCACGTGGCCCGGACTGCGGCGGCGGTAGGGGACCGAACACCCGCTTCCCTGGTGGCAGAACGCGCACCGCGCCCACGGGCAGCCCCGGGCCGTGATAATCGTGGTCACGTCACGCCCCAGGTTCAGGCTGGGCAGCGGACGGTACAGCTCCCGTTCGTAGAGCGACCGGTCCGGCGGGTCAAACACGTCGAGATTCGACTCCCATACCAGCGGCGGGCTGCTGATGATCCGTCCCGAACTGTCCCGGCTCGACACTCCAGGCAGCGCGGCCGGCCGTTCGCCCCGCTCCAGATATTCCGCCAGCGTCCGGAGCGGGTATTCGCCCTCGCCGCATACCGCGTAGTCCGCTTCCGGGAACGTTTCCAGCGCCCGCCCTCCCATCAGCGTCACGTGCGGCCCGTCCAGGATGATCGGAACGTCCGGACCTACCCGGCGCCGGATCTCCCGGCAGGTTTCCACGGATTCCCGTTCATTAACGAAGGTGATCAGGGATATCCCAACCGTTTCCGGACGCAACGCCGCCACCGCTTCGGCGGTCTCGGCCGCATTGAGGTTCCTGGCCATCGCGTCCACCAGCCGGCACGCGTGCCCATGCTTGCGCAGTTCCGCCGCCAGAAACCCCACCCCCAGCGGCGGCAGCACGCCCCGACGCGCCCCGCGGCGTACATGCCCCACCGAGCGTCCGTAATCAAACGGTGGTATAACGAATACTATCCGCATATTCGCCTGTTCTGCCTGCTTTCACTTAAAGTTTAGCATGCTGAACGCGTGCTTTTCTATACCCAATCCATATTTAAATTTCGCATTTTTCGCCATTTAAAACGCAACAAATTGCCTATATATATAGAGGCTCTTTGTTGCGCCAACCTACGCGAGGATACCCCTATGAGCAACTCCGTTTCTTCCCAATATGCCGATGTGGTCCGCGGACTCCTGCCCGACCACCCCGACGCCCTGCCCATGATGAACCTGCTGCTGGCAGCGCCGCGGTTCCAGCATGCCGCGGACGCCGCCGAAACCCTCATCCGTCTCGCCGGCGCGGTGGCCCTGCTCCTGCTTGGCCGCAAACTTGAAGCCCGGCTCCTGGCCGCGCTGGACCAGCCCGAAAACCCCATTCCCCCCGCATCGCTGATCCGCTGCGTCACCGACCTCCACAAACAGGCCATGGCCCTGCTGGAGGAGACAGAACGCGTCTCCGCGGAAACCCCCGATCTCCCGCCGGATGCCCCCGCAACCCGGCCGGACGCGCCCAATCCGCCAACCCCTCAGTCCAATACACAATCCCCTTTGCAGCGCGCCGGCGCTTCCGCGACGGTACCCGCTCCCCAACATCCTGCCCGGCATGGGATGAGTCCCCAGGTCAGCGCGCCCGCAGGATCGCCAAATGTTCCCGCGACCGGAAAACCAGGGACGTCCGGCCGTTTCGATCCAGATCCGCCGCGTAAAGCAGCTCCTCCAGCGGACCCGAAAAAACAGGGCTCTCCGCCGGTTCCGCGCGCAGTCCGATAGGAGAACTGCACCAGATCCGGTACTGGTTCGGGGCATCGGAAAAACCAATGTCCACCCGGCCGTCCCCGTTGAAATCCGCGCACATCAGATGGCGTACCGGAATGCGGTCCGCCAGCGCGTCCGCCATCCACCACAGCGGCACCTCCAGCGGGACTGACCAAAACGGTGTCGCCGAAAAGGCGTTCCGTTCCGGGTCAAACAGATGGACGGCCACCCGAGCCGGCCAGGTTTTACGCGTCGCCGCGCGCATGACGGTGCCCACCGTATAGGTAGGCTGTTCCGCGTTCCACAGCAGCAGGTCCGCCCAGCCGTCATGATTGACATCCAGCGGCGTTTCTCCGGGAGGGATTACCCGCCCGGGATAACGGCGCGCCGTGGAAACCCGCGGCGTGGCCTCACGGCCACTCTCCGGGGGCATCCGCCGCACGCGGACCAGCGAATCCAGCGTGCCGTCTCGGGTATAGCAGAACTGCGCCTGGTCGGGGCGCCCGGCGTCCCGCAGGGGAAAGCCCGGCCAGAGGTCCGGCCGTTCCATGTCCGCGTACCGGGCGAGGCTGATCAGCTGTTCCCGGTTCGGCAGATTCACCGGCCGGCGCGTGGGTATGTCTTCCGGAAGCGCGGGCACGCCTGTCCAGTGCTGGGATATCCGCCATTCCAGCGCGTCAGTACCCCGTTGCGGCGGCCACGCCGACACCGCCAGAAAATCTTCCCCGATCGACAGGGTGACCGGCGCACCGGGACCGGTGGGATAGGTTCGCGCGACCGCGCCGTCTCTACGGTACAGCCTCAGATGGTCCCCGGAAGGAACCGCGAGCAGCGCGGGCTGGCCGGCCGGCTGGATCACCAGCGCCGCGGGCACGGGAACAGGCGGCTGGGCGATATCCTGCGCCGACACGGCAAACCGTTCTTCCCAGGGTGGCGCCGCCTGGCCGGGCTGCGGAACCGCCGCGCTGTACAGCCGGTCCGGCGTCAGCGCCAGCACCTCCGGCCGGCCGTCTCCGTTGAAATCCGCTATGTCAAACGCGACGGTATTCGGGGGAAACACCGTTTCAGCGCGCTGGTCGGGGCGCGCGCCGGGATACACTTCCAGGCGGCCGGGACGCGCCACCGCCAGCCCACCGTTGCCGCTCCCGTCCAGGTCTGCCAGGGTAACCTGTACGGATTCCCCCGGCCCCAGCGGAATCTCCCACGCGTCGAAAAGCGCGCCCGCTGCCAACAGCGCCGCAGTTGCCCAGGCGATCATGGATTGTCCCCTTCCGTCAGCGCCACCCGGGTCGGGCGGGTTCCGGATTCGGGCATGCAGATCACGTCGGCGCGCCCGTCTCCATTCACGTCCGCGGGTATGGCCGCCTCATCCGCGGCCACCGCCAGCGTGAACAGGGGCTGCCCCGATATCCCCCCTGCGCCGCAGGCGTAAATCGAAACGCGGTCCAGGCGGTCCCGGACCATCAGGTCTGCCTGGCCGTCCCCGTTGAAATCTCCGATCAGCGACGCCAGCGGTTTGCGCGCCGCGCGCTGCAGCAGCTGCGGCTGGCGGACCGGCGGCGCGTCCAGCTGTATGTCCAGGCTGCCCTTCCACGACGGCTGCGAAGCATACCCTCCGTTCCGCCCCAGCCAGACCGCCGCGTCCAGCTGCAGGCGGCTTCCCGTCAGAAATTCCTGCGCCTGTTCCCGCGGGCCCCGCCGGGGCATGCCCGCCGTCAGCAGCGCCACGTCCATCAGCCCGTCTCCGTCCACATCCGCCAGGGGAGGGCACAGGGCCGTCCCGGGCGGCGCCGGACGCCTGAAAACCTGGGGCGTCCCCTGGCCTGGCGCCCACACCTCGCAAACCGCCACGGGATCTCCCCGGCCATCCGGGCTGTCCGTCTCCCGCTTGAACCGCGCGAAACCCGGCGCCGGGCTGCCGCGGTCCAGCCAGACCGGCACGGCATCGCCCGGCACGTCCAGCTGCTGGAGGGGATCCACCCCGGATGCGGGATCCCGACCGGCCGCGCCTGTCAGCGCCTGCTGGCGGACCGTCCAGAACATGCGGTCCCCCATCGGTTCCCCGGAAACCAGCGTGATGACGCCGGCCGCTATGGAAATCTCGCAGGAAAGCCGGCGGGTCGGAAAGGCCAGCGCCCGCTGCTCCGGCGGCCACAGCGTGCCCGGCGTGCCGTAAATCAGCCGGGGAGGCGGAAAAGAGATCAGCAGGGCGCCCTCCCGGCGAAAATCCTCCTTGGTGCGGCGGTGCCAGTATGCCCCCCGCGGAGTGATCACCACCGCGTCGTCCCAGCCGTCTTCGTCAATGTCATGCAGAAAACGCCGGCGGCCCGGGCGGTTCTCCGGTTCCTTGCCCTTCTCCGCGGTGGCTTTTTCCAGCGGAAACAAGCCCAGCGGTTCCCACCGGTCACCCGAATCCTCCAGCCTCCAGCCCTTCAGTCCGTCCCGGGACATCAGCCACAGTATCCCTTCCCGGTCGACGTCATAGAACCCACCGGAAAATTCTTCCGGAAGAGGAATGGTGCGCGACCAGCCCGGACCCCGCTCCCGTATCCACACCGATCGCTCCAGAATCAGCTCCGGCTGGCCGTCCCGGTTCAGGTCGGCGTGCGAGAAATTGCCCGTCACCCGGGCCACCGGGCCCGCCGCGAATTCGGCCCACAGGCCGGGCATTTCCATAATCGCCGCCGGCGTTCCCCCCCACGAAACCGCGCTGGCCGCCCAGAGGACCGCGCAACATCCCAGCCGGCTCACGGCGTCAGGTCCCTCCGCCGGAACAGCAGCGCCGACGCCACAAGGCAGCCGATGATCACGGGAAACGCGGCCGCCGCCGCTTCGGCCACTATGCCCGCCATGTCCGCCTCATAGCCCCGGCACAGGTCTCCAAACCCCTGCCAGGAGCGCTCCAGATACGTCGTGAAAACCCAGGACTCAATCCCCAGCGGATATTTCACCAGCTCCGCGACAAGCCAGGCCCCCAACGTCACCACCGCGGCGGGACCCGGATGGCGGGTCGCCATGCCCGCCAGCACCGCACCCGCGCTGCCCGCCCACAGCGCGAACAGCGTTGCCGCGAACGCCTGCGCGCCGCCCGCCACCATCCGGTCCGACGTAAATAACACTTCGCCGCCGTACGCCACCCCGGTCGTGTCCCCCAGCAGCCACAGCA
>Ga0116169_1003050_pt1 | contig 11573 bp, 8 predicted proteins | sample AD_UKC130_MetaG_FD_89796 | JGI IMG/M metagenome (GOLD analysis project Ga0116169, IMG submission 89796) | Active sludge microbial communities of municipal wastewater-treating anaerobic digesters from Canada - AD_UKC130_MetaG | ecosystem: Engineered > Bioreactor > Anaerobic > Digestate | place...
AGACGAGCATGAGCGAACCTGCAAACCATCTGATTGATTCACTGCCGCGCAAGGACCGCGCACGGCTGCTGGCGATCTGCGAACCCGTGCAACTGGTATTGGGTGAAATTCTCTGCGAGCCGGGGCAGCCTACGCGGCACGTCTACTTTCCCACGCAAGGGTTCATCTCGCTGCTGGCGTCCATCGACGGAAAGCCCGGTGTCGAAGTGGGGTTGGTGGGTGGCGAGGGCATGGTCGGATCGCAATTGGCACTGGGTGTTTCCACCGTTCCCCTGCATGGGCTCGTGCAGGGACCGGGCGCGGCCTGGCGTGTCACTGCAGCCGCCTTCAGCGACGAATTGCTGCGTGGCACGGCCTTGCAGCAGTTGCTCAACCGTTACATCTACGTGCTGATGGCGCAGCTGGCCAGCTCTGCCACCTGCCTGCGTTTTCACCAGATCGGTCCTCGCATGGCGCGCTGGGTGCTGATGAGCCAGGATCGCGCGCATGCCGACAGCTTTCACCTGACCCAGGAATTCCTCGCGTACATGCTGGGAGTGCGCAGGGTCGGCGTGACGCAGGCGGCCAGTGCACTTCAGCGCGACGGCCTGATCGAGTACCACCACGGGCATATGACCGTGACGGACCGCAGCGGTCTTGAGGCGGCTGCCTGCAGCTGCTACACGACGGATCATCAGATCTACCGGGCGATGCTGGCCTGAAACGACAGGCCTTTCGCGGGTTTTGTTCGCCAACGCACAGAACGATCGCAACAGTCCCGGTACAAGCGGTGGATGATGCCACTGCAATCCACCTGGGTCTCCCGCGAATCCCCGCGTTCCATGCGCACGGGCCTGCCTGCAGCGACTTGCGCCGCGGTGCAAGCGGCGCCGGCGAACGGCCAGACGCCCATGCCATGGCGTGTCGCCATGGCGCTGATCGAGCGGCATGTGCCCTTTGTCCGGAACCGCTTGCGGGCCGGTGCGATGCTCCAGCAAACGGGCGAGGCCTTCGCCTGTGTCCACCTGGTGCATTGGGGGGCGGTCAAGACCGTGGGCATAGAAGCCGACGGTTGTTCGCAGATTGCGGGCCTGCACATCAAGGGAGACTGGATCGGCTTCGATGCCGTGGGTCAGGACCAGTGTCTGTCGGACGTGCGGGCCATGAACGACATCGAGGTCTGGAGCATGCGCTATGTCGTCTTGCTTGCGTTGACCCAGTCACTGCCGCAGCTGGCGCATATGCTGCACGTGGCGATGGCCGAACAGCTGGCGCGCGAGTGCCATTGGCGATTGGCACTGGCGACGATGCCCGCCGACGCCAGGTTGGCGGACTTCGTACGCGGTTGGGCCGTCCTGCTGGCGCAGCGCGAACTGCGCGATGACCATATCGCGATGTATCTGACCCGGGGCGAAATTGCCAACTACCTGGGCATGTCGACGGAGTCGGCGAGCCGTGGCTTCAGCCAGCTGGCCCGTCTGGGGCTGATTGCCTTCGAAAACGAGAGCCGGCGCCAGTTCGTGGTCCCGGATCTGGGGGCATTGGCAGAATTCATTGATGCCCGCTCGCGCGCCTGTGCCGCAATCCTGCCGTGGCGCTGAGGGCGGCATCGCCTCGCGAGCCGGTCGCGCTGGCGCCCGCAGGACGCGCCGTGCAGGGTATCGGCCGCCTCGGAAACCGGCGGCCAGTCACGCGCTCCCTGTGGTCATTGGTACCGGGGGGCGTGGCCTTGCGATAGCGTATCTCCTGGAATTCATCCGCCCGTCACCGGGGAAGCGCCATGCTGGAGCGGGCGGTGTGGTCCGCCACCCAGCTCGATCTGAAGTCGCCGACAATGTGCGCTAGCGTACAGACGGTGCTGCGAAATGGACGTTCAATCGGGGGGCTGGCGCTTCTATGCGACATGGGAAAGAGCATTGGTGAACCTTCGAACATCCACGCTTGCAGCACCGGTCGCAGGCGATCCGAGCCAGGTCGAACCACCGGACGCGCAGGCGCGTGAGCGTCGCAATACCGGCGGGATGACGGATGCCGATGGGCTGTTGGCGCCGCCCGCGCCCCTGCGCTTGCCGGTGCAGGATGCGGGCGTCAGCATCGCTGCCGGCGATTGGGATGATCTCTTCAGTGCCGTTCAGGAGCGCTTGACCCATATCGTGTCGGACCACCGCTATGGGTTGGTCGGGGCCTCTACGCAAGGAGCTGCGCAGATCCGTGACTGGGTCCTCGAGTGCGTCGCGGCGTTGCGCACGCTGCAGAGTACGGTGACTGCCGAGCGGGCGCGTGGTGAGGGCCTTGAAGCGGCCTTTTTCGAGGCGCAGGCTTCGCTGGCACAGGTGCGTGCGGCGCTCGTGGGAACTCAACAGGAAGAGCGCCGGGCGCGCTACGACGCGTCGCACGACGCGTTGACGCAATTGCCCAATCGCGGACTTCTGCTTGAACGCATCACCCGTCAACTGACCGAGCTTGCTGCGTCCCCGCGCATGTTTGCAGTGATGTTTCTGGATCTGGACGGATTCAAGTGCGTCAATGATGACCAAGGGCACAGTGCGGGCGACGCATTGCTGTGCATCGTTGCCGCACGCTTGCGCCGGGTTGTTCGTGTGCGCGACGTGGTCAGTCGTGTCGGCGGCGACGAGTTCGCGTGCGTCATCGGCGGTGTGGACGACCATGCACAGTTGACGGGCCTGGCCGACAAGATGGCGCAGGCGATAAGTGCGCCGTGCGATGTGGGTGGAATCAAGCTGGTGGTACATGCCAGCATCGGCATCGCCACATGCCCGGCTGACGGGCGCACGGCAGACCAGCTGTTGAAACATGCCGATCTCGCCATGTACAAGGCCAAGCGAGAGGGTAGCCGGTACGCTTTCTTCCAGAGCGATGACACCGGTGCGACCGTCGTTCGGTCCCCGCCGCTGGAATAGCCAGCACAACCGCCGCGACCCTGCGCGCCTTGGCTGCAAGGTGCCGCATGCCGGGTACCTTCAGTGCACGGTGGTGTTGGCAGCAAGGCCTTGGCAATACGCGAGCAGCGAAGGGATTTCGGTCGTCTTGTCGAACACCTGCGCGGCGCCGAGCGCCATGCAGGTATGGCGCAAGCCACCGCCGACAAAGTTGCTCAGAACCACGAGTTGCCGCCCATGCGGGATGCGCTGAGAACGCCGTAGCAAACCCAGGCCGGATCCCGCCTTGAGGAAGAGATCGACGATGACCAGGTCGGCATCGTTGTGCCGCTGCGCCAGCCACTGCATGGCGCCGGCTTCGTCCCTTGCGGTGGCAACGATCTTGATGTGGGCATGGCGCTCCAGTCGGTTGGCCAGATGGCCATTCATCTCCATGTTGTCGCCCACCAGATAGATGCGCAGCGTCACCATGCCGGGCAAGGGCATACGGGCAAGCCGCGTGCCGCCATTCGCGATCGATGGAATGGGTACCGGGCTGCTGCGATGGAAAGTGGCTGCATGGCGCAAGTGTGTTCTGCGAGGGGATGGCCGGACATCAGACAAGCATCCGCGTGCAAGTCGGATGATTCCTACGCGGGTCGGATGCAAACAGGCGCTGCAGTGGCGTCCCCACTCCCGAAGGAGTACCCTGGGACCACCTCTTGCCACCCGGTCGTCGCGAGGGTTGAACGCTTGACGTTTCCACGGCCGCGTTTCCATGACGAAAGGACAACTACATGAAGATTCAGGTCAATACAGATCACGGCATTGCTGGCCATGCCGCAAGGGTTGCGGGCGTATCCCGTGTCGTCGAGCATGCGCTGGCCCGGTTCAGCGATCAGATCACCCGCATCGAGGTCCACCTGAGCGACGAAAACGGTGGAAAGAGTGGCCCGCTCGACCAGCGCTGCATGCTGGAGGCGCGCCTGCAAGGCCGCCAGCCCGTGGCGGTGACCGAGCATGCGGCCAGCCAGGACCAGGCACTGCATGGTGCTACGGACAAGCTGACGCATCTGCTGGCGCATGCCCTGGGCCGTGCGGGCGACCGCAGGACCGCGCATGTGGAACGGCCGGTCGCCGCCGACGACGACTCCTTCGCCCCCTGAAGTCTGCCTCGCGCTTCGGCCTTGTGCCATGGGCCGGCAGGCGCGGCGCGGGTGCAATCCGAACTGCGCCGGCCTCGGACCCATTCGCTGGTACATACCCACTGCACTGCGAATGAACGGGTCCCTGCCATGAAGTTGCGGGCAGCCAATGCCCCGGGCTGCACCGCATCCGATTGCATGCGCATGGGTGCGGCGCCCGTCGGAGCCTCGCTTTTTCAATGCCGGGATTCGAACAACGGACTGTCGACATGGCGTGGCGCAGCATTGTGGATGGCGCCTGGACTTCTGTCGATGTCCGAGTCCGCAAGCCGCAGTTGCGCCTGGAGATCGACGGGGATGGCCGCAGCAATTTCCATGGTCTGCTGGAGCAGTTCAGCTCCGAGCCTGCACAGCCAGACGACGCGACATTCACTGTACCTGCCGTGCACATCCACCCATTGGCGCTTTCGGGGGGCACATCGAATGGCGGGCGCAACGCTGACGCAGCCGCCGGTCACGCGCGTGGAGGCGCTCGATGTCGATCTGCGCGGCTCACCACGACCGCGGTGTCGCAAGCAGCCGGGTGACGGTGACGGCACCCCGTGCAGCAACCGGTGCCACCGACACGGTCGTACCGCTGAAGCTGGAGCTGGACATAGCCAAGTGCGCTGGCCTGGGCGCAACGCCTTGCAACGGGGCGACTCGCTCCCACGCAGCCGCGCTACCGACGCGGATGGCTCAGGCGTCGTCGTCGCGCAATGAGGTCTTGTCCAGCAAACGTGCAAACTCGTCTGCCGGGACCGGACGGGAGAACAGGAAACCCTGCTGGTAGACGCAACCCATCTTGACCATATGCTGCGCCTGCTCTGGCGTTTCCACGCCTTCGGCAACCACCCGCAGGCCAAACTCCCGGCCCAGCGCAATGATCGATGCGGCAATGGCGCCGTCGCGTCCGCCACGCCAGGCGTCGGTCACGAACGTGCGATCGATCTTCAACTCGTCAATCGGGAAGCGCTTGAGGTAGCTGAGCGAGGAATAGCCGGTGCCGAAGTCGTCAAGCGAGACGCTGAAGCCCAGTGCGCGCAGGCCTTCAAGGCGAACCACGACGCGATCGATATCGGCCATCAGTATGGACTCGGTCACCTCGAGAACCAGTGCCGCGGGCGTCAGGCCATGGCGCTTCACCATATCTGTCAGCTGCGCCGGGAGCGCATCGCTCGAGAAGCTGGGACTGGCCAGATTGACCGACACCGGGACCACGGTCTGTCCCGCATTTCGCCAGCGCGCGAGGTCCGAGCACACGGTCTCGAGAACGCACGCGGTGAGTGCCAGGATCTGTCCGGACTCCTCGGCAAGTGCGATGAAGTCGCCAGGAGGCACGAGGCCACGGGTCGGGTGTTGCCAGCGCACCAGTGCTTCGGCGCCCACCATCGTGCCGCTGCGTGCATCGACCTTGGCCTGATAGTGCACCCGCAGTTGGCGGTCGGCAATGGCGCGCCGCAGTTCGCTTTCCTGTGCCAGCCTGATGCTGGCGTACTCGTTCATGGCCTCGTCGAAAAAGCGCCGCTGTGCCCGGCCCTGCGACTTGGCCGCGTGGAGCGCCTGTTCGGCACATCGGGCCAGGTCGTGGTTGTTGCCGGAATCGCGCGGGTAGAGTGCGATTCCCGCACTGGCTGTGAGGACGAGCTCGCTGCCATCGATGGCGAGCGGCATGGAGACCGATTGCAGCAGCTGGTCTGTCACGGCACCCGCATGCTGTTCGTCGCCGATGTCGATCAGCAGCAGGGCGAATGTGTTGGGGCCGACCCGCGCAAGAACCGATTCCGAGGCCATGTGGCCCGCGAACTTCGGCTCGATGTCGCGCACCGATGCGGTCAGCCGCTCCGCCAGCGTCACCAGGACCCCATTGGCTCTTTGTTGCCCCACGGCGTCGTTGACGCTCTTGAACCGATCCACGTCCAGGTAAACGAGGGCACAGGTGTTGCTCGCACTGCGCGCGCGCTCCAGGGACTTTGCGGCCAGCTTGCCGAAGAATTCGCGATTGGGCAGACCTGTCAATGCGTCGTATCGGGCCAGCCGGCTGATGCGCTTTTCAGTCTCGACCTGGTCGGTGATGTCCTGCGTGATGCCTTCGACCGCGATCTGGCGTCCTGCGCTGTCCCGCACCGGATTGGCCTGTTCGTGCACGGTGCGGACCGCGCCATCAAAGCGCGTCACCTTGAACGTCAGCTGATATGGGACGCCCTCCCGTTCGGCCGCCTCCCGCATGGCCTTGACGGTCGCACGATCGGTGTCCGTAACCCGGTCGAGAAAGGCCTGCGGCGACGCACAGCCCATGACTTCGACCGGGGCGCCGAAGAGTCTTGCCAGTTCGGGCGAACACACGAAGCTGTTGTTGTCACCGGCGATCTCCCAACTGCCCATGTTGGCGATGCGTTGTGCGCGTTCCAGCCGGTCGCGGCTGCGAATGGCCGACTCGGCGGCCAGGCTCGCGCGCAAGGCATAGCGGACCCGGTGCGTCAGCAGCGTCCAGTTGATGGGCTTGGCGATGAAGTCGGTGGCACCGGCCTGGTAGGCGAGCTCGATCGACTGCGTATCGTTGAGCCCGGTCAGCATGATGATGGGTATCCGGTCGCCGTCGGGCAGGCGGCGAATCTCGTGGCAGACCTGGTAGCCATCCATGTCCGGCATCATGACGTCCAGCAGCACCAGGTCGAAGCGGGTCAGGTCGAACAAGGCCAGTGCCTGTGCACCGCCGTCGGCCTCGCTGACCGAAAAACCTGCGTGGCTCAGGGTGCGGCATGCCATGCTGCGCATCAGCGCATCGTCATCGACGATCAAGAGCCGGGACCCGTCAACTTCAGTCTCTGTCATGGTGCCATTATCGAAGTAGATGAGAGGGTGTCGATCGGCCCCAGTTCCAAGGCCAGTGCGTCGATGAACTTCTGCATCTGGCGGGCCTGGTCCATGGCCGGCGGGTTGCCGGCACGCAGGCTGGCCTCGGCTCTTTCGGCCATGCGCGACAAGGCCATCGCACCGACGGCCGCCGCCGAGGACTTGAGGGTATGCAGGCTGCGCTGCAGGGCAGGCCGGTCGCCATGGTCCAGGGCATCTGCGATGGTTGACAGGTATCGGGGGAGGGAGTCGACAAACTGTCGCAGTACCTGGACGGCGAAATCAGGTTGCGAGCCGTCTGCGACCATCGGGAGGGCCGCCAGCACCGATGGATCGAAAACCGGTACGCCACCCCCTTCATCACCGGAAGGGCCGGTCCGCCCCTCGGCAGCCGGCACCTTGGTGTGGTCGGCAGACGGCAGCAGACGGTCGATTGCCGCCACCAGACTGGCTGCCAGCACCGGTTTGCTCAGGAAATCGTTCATGCCCGCGGCGAGGCAGGCGTCGCGGTCCTCGGCGAAAGCGTTCGCAGTCAGCGCGACGATAGGGATGACTTGTCCCAGGGGTCCCACTGCTCCGGCGCGCAATCGGCGTGTCACTTCCAGACCGTCGAGGTCGGGCATCTGCCAATCCATCAGCACCAGATCGTAGCTGTGGGTATGCAGCGCATCGAGGGCCGCTTTTCCGCTCGAAGCGACGCTGACCCGGATGCCGACGTTGCGCAGCATTTCTCCGACGATGGCCTGATTCAGTGGATCGTCCTCGACCACGAGCACATGGGTGGGCAGCCGGTGCCGGGTTGCAAGCACGGATGGGTCCGAACCCTGCAGTGGCGTTGCCACGCCGTTGCGGCTGGAGAGCAGGCGACTGACCAGGGCCGCAGATGAGACCGGTTTGACCAGATTGCGCGCCTGCGGGTATTGCCCGTCCCCGAGATCCACGGCGCGCGATTCGATGCGTGTTATGCCGACCACCTGCTGTGGGCCGATCAGCGTACTTGCAAGCGCGTGCATTTCTTCGCTCTGCGGGCAATCGGCACAGACCAGGACCCAGGATGGCGTTTTCAAGGGCAGTTGCGCCAGGCACCAGGCGCGCAATTCGGCCACACTCTGGCAGCGTTGCACCGCGCACCCCATGCGCAGCAGCAGATTGTGCAAGGCTTCGGCACTCGGGTCATGGGACTCCACATAGGCGACGGACAGGTCCAGCGGACGGGGCGCCACCCATGTGGCGTGGGCCGGCGGAAGCACCAGGGACAACGCAAAGCACGACCCCGTGCCGGGCATGCTTTGTACGGTGATTTGACCGCCCATGGCCTCTACCAGTTGGTGCACGATCGCCAGCCCGAGGCCACTGCCGCCAAATCGGCGGTTGGCACCTTCCTCGGCTTGCCGGAAGGGCTGGAACAGAAAGGCCAGCGTTGGTGCATCGATGCCGACGCCGGTATCGCTGATCTCGATCCGGATCTCGTCCGGCGCCGACCCTGACCCCACCCGAACGACAACTTCGCCAGCCTGCGTGAACTTGACGGCGTTGCCCAGCAGGTTCAGCAGAATCTGGCGCAGCCGGGCGGCATCGCCATGGCGCCAGAGCGGCAGATTCGGCTCGACGATGCATGCCAGGTCCAGTCCCTTGGCTCGCGCCGAGATTGCGGCGGTTGTCACGGCCGCCTCGACGCAGTCGATCAGATGAAAGTCCTCCGGGTACAGCTTGTACTCACCGACTTCGATGCGGGACAGGTCAAGAATGTTCTCGATCAGACCCAGCAGGTTGGTGCCACTGCGTTCGATGGCCTCGACCAGATGGGTGCGCTGCGCGACGTTACGCGAACCGGACTTGATCAGCTGTGCAGCGCCGATGACCGCATTGAGCGGCGTTCGCAGCTCGTGGCTCATGTTGGCCAGGAACCGGGTCTTTGCCAGCGATGCGGACTGCGCCTCGTCACGCGCACGCTCGAGTGCCAGCATGGCCTGCTTCTCGGCGGTGATATCGGTGCGCAGGCTGATCGTCACCCCGCTGTGCGTGCGGCTGTCGTCGACGCGATACCAGCGCCCGTCAAGCTCCATTTCGCGCACCTGCGGAGCCTGGTCCAGTGCGCGAAACCGGGACTCCCGGTGTTGTTCCCAGGTTTGCCCATCGGGTGTGTGGACCGCGTTCAGGCGTGCGGGGGTATACACGGCGCGCAATACCTTGAGGTACGGCGTACCCGGCTCCAGTGCATCGGCGCAGCCCGGGTGCCAGTCGCGGAACTTGCGGTTGCAGATGATCAGCCGGTCCTCGTTGTCGAACATCAGCACACCGATGTCCAGGGCCTCGACAGCGTCAAACAGTTGCTGGCGCGTGGTGTCCAGTTCCCTGCGCATCATCTGGGCTTCGGTACGGTCGAACAGAACGCCGTCCAGGTAGAGCAAGTGGCCATTGGCGTCGTAAACGCCCTGGCCGCGCTCGTTGGCCCAGCGCTCCGATCCGTCCCGGTGCCGAAAACGGTAGTGGACGTTGAAGCTGGTGCGTGTCGCAACTGCGGAGTCGATGGCCTCCATCAAACCCTGGCGATCCTGTGGATGTACTTGTCGGGCCAACGACCGATCGCCGGTCACGAAATCAGACGCCGGCCAGCCGACGGCGTCGACGATCGCATCGGACACGAAGAGCATCGTCGGTCTGGCATCGTGCAGTCTGCGGTAGACGCAGCCTGGAATATTGGCCACCAGGCTGCGCATCTGGCGTTCACTGTCTGCCAGCCGGTATTCGGCTTGCAGGCGCTGCTGCAGCGTCTCGTGCAGGTGCACGGCCAGCGCACGCAAGTCTGACAGGGCCCCGTCGTCCGCGGCGGAAAGCGGGCGATCCGGCAACAGGGCCCGTGCGCTCTGACGGAGCATGTCCAGCACCTGCTGCTGGGCGGCGGCCTGGCGCAGGCGATCGTTGGCTTGCGGCAGTTCGTCCGATGAAAGCGCCAGGCTGCGGGCACGCAGATGGAGGTCGCGATCGAACTGCCCATAGCTGTCCGACACCAGGGCCAGCAGGCGCTTCAATGGCTCCGGAGCCAGAGCCAGATCGGCCAAAGACGCGCTCTGCGCCCCGCAATCGTCTGAAGCCGTCGCACCGAGGATTTGTCGAAGCTGGCGCCTCAGCAGCGGATGGATGCTGTCACTCGACATGAGAAAAGCTCCTCATGGCGCTTCACCGGATTGCGAGATGCTCATGGTCTGCTCGAGGGGGCGGCGCTTGCGCTCCAGGCTTCCTCCAGCTGCGACCATGCATGGTGCAGCCGGCGTCCCCAATCCTCGGAGGCTAGGCTGCCGCGGCGCAGCGAGGTTTCGAACTCTGCTGCCAGCGCGGAAAGCGCCATCGCACCGATCTGGGCGCTGGAGGATTTCAGCGTATGCAACTGGCGCTGCAGTTGGTTGGCATCCGATTGGGCCAGCGCGGCATCGATCTGCGCCAGGCAACTGGCGCCGGAGCTTGCAAACAAGGCGCGCATTTCGTCCGCGAATCCGGGCTGGCTTCCGTCCGCGACCATCGGCAAGGCCTGCAGCACCGAAGGGTCGAACACCGGTATCGTGGACGCAGGTGTCGGCGATGTCGCCGGCCCTGACGGTTCGCGGGGGGCGGGGGGCGCCGTCGACGGCTGCGGGTCTGCGCCCAGGTGCCGCAGCAGCGCGTCCGACAAGGCCGTGCCCGAGATCGGCTTGGTCAGGAAGTCGTCCATGCCGGCTGCCAGGCAGCGCAACCGGTCTTCGGGCTGCGAATTGGCCGTCAGCGCGATGATCGGTATGCGGTTGCTGTCCTGCGGCAATGCACGGATACAGCGGGTCGCCTCGAATCCGTCCATGCCCGGCATCTGGCAATCCATCAGAATCAGATCGAATGGCTGCGACTGCGCTGCCTCCAGCGCGCGCGCGCCACTGTCCACGGTGGTGACCGCCATGCCCAGACGCGCAAGCATGGCGCGGACGACCTCCTGGTTGACGGCATTGTCTTCGGCCACGAGGATGCGGGCCTTGCGTATGGCCACGGGACCTCTGGCCGGGCTGGGCGTCACATCGGCGGTGGGCGGCGCAGCCGCCGCCTGGAAGGGCAGCTCGAACCAGAAGGTGCTGCCACTGCCCAAGGTGCTCTCGGCCTGGATGCTGCCACCCATGAGTTCCACCAGGTTCCTGCAGATCACCAGTCCCAGGCCGCTGCCGCCATAGCTGCGCGAGGTGGAGGCATCGGCCTGGCTGAAGCGCTGGAACAGCCTGGGCAGGACCTCGGGTGCGATGCCGATGCCGGAGTCACGCACGCGCACCTGCAACCATGTGCGCGCATCCTTTTCGCGGCTGCCCAGGGCGTGAATGCTCAGTGTGATCGTTCCGCTTGCGGTGAACTTGATGGCATTGCCCAGCAGGTTGGTCACCACCTGGCGAAACCGCATCGGGTCGCCACGGACGTGCAGCGCAGCCGCGGGTTCGAAATGCGCTTCAAGAACCGTCCCCTGCGCCTTGGCCAGTTCGCGGTATACGCCGACAATATCGGTCAATACGCGGACCGGTTCGAAGTCGACCTGTTCGAGGCTGACCTTTCCTTCGTCGATCTTGGCCAGGTCCAGGATGTCGCCCAGCAGTTCGTGCAAGGAGCGCGCGGTGGTGGCAAGGGCGGCAACATAACGGGATTGATCCGCATCAAGGCGGGTGCC
>Ga0116169_1003052_pt1 | contig 11572 bp, 9 predicted proteins | sample AD_UKC130_MetaG_FD_89796 | JGI IMG/M metagenome (GOLD analysis project Ga0116169, IMG submission 89796) | Active sludge microbial communities of municipal wastewater-treating anaerobic digesters from Canada - AD_UKC130_MetaG | ecosystem: Engineered > Bioreactor > Anaerobic > Digestate | place...
GCGTGTGTATGCGGCGATGGTGCGCTCGGTCGACCGCAGCGTCGGCCGGGTGCTGCAGGCGCTGCGCGACGAAGGTCTGGAAGAGAACACGCTGGTCGTGTTCACCAGCGACAACGGCGCGCCCCATTACATCGGCCTGCCGGATGTCAACAAGCCCTATCGGGGCTGGAAGCTGACCCAGTTCGAGGGTGGCGTGCGGGTGCCCTATGTCGCGAAGTGGCCCGGCCGGATCAGTGCCGGAACGCAGTATCGCGAGCCGGTGTCGAACATCGATCTGCTGCCGACCCTGGTCGCGGCGGCCGGTGGCACGCTGCCCACCGACCGACCGATCGACGGCGTGAACCTGCTGCCTTTTCTCGGCAGGGATCCGGCTGCCCAGCCGGCGCGCGCGCTGTTCTGGCGCGACGGCCCGTACCGGGCGGTGCAGGAGCGCGGCTGGAAACTGATCGTCTCCGAGCGTCCGCGCAAGGACTGGCTCTTCGACCTGAACACCGACCCCACCGAACGGACCAACCTGGCCGAGCGCCAGCCCGCCAGGCTCGCCGAGCTCAAGGCGCTGCTGAACGCCCACCATGCCGCAATGCCGCCGCCCTTGTGGCCATCCTTCATCGAAATGCCGGTGACGATCGACAAAACGCTCGATCAGAAACAGACTTCCCAGGACGAGTACACGTACTGGGTCAACTGACCCGTCATTTCCCTCAACCAACCGGCGCAGAGACCTCCATGGCCATCACCGTTCCGTTCGATCTGGGTTACGAGTTCCAAGTCAAGGCAAAGGCATCCGATGTGTTCGCCCTGCTGTCCGATGTGCCCGCATCGGCCAGCCACTTCCCGAAGCTCGCGAAGCTGGTCGACCTGGGCGACCACTGCTATCGCTGGGAGATGGAGAAGGTGGGCACCGCCAGCATGAACATCCAGACCGTCTATGCGTCGCGCTATGTGGCCGACAAGAAGAAGGGCACGATCGTCTGGACCCCGGTCGAGGGCGAAGGCAATGCGCTGGTCAGCGGCAGCTGGACCATCACCGACAAGAAGACCTCGACGCACATCGTGCTGGCGATCAAGGGTGAACTGCAGGTGCCGCTGCCGGCGATGATGAAGAAGATGGTCGCTCCGTTCGTGGTTTCCGAGAACGAGAAGCTGGTCGAGAAGTACATCGACAACCTGATCGCGAAGTTCGGTGGCGAGGTCTGAGCAGGACGGCGCGCCGCGCTCGCGGCCGGCATGAAGCTGGCATCGCGGCGAGCGCGGCTGACGGCCCTTGCGGCGGTGCTGGGCGGGGCCGCCATCGTGGCGCTCGCGGCCCTGTGGCCACTGGGTCCGCGCGTCAGCCGTCAGGGCGCGACTGCGACCGCTTCCCCTGCCGCCGCCGCTGCCTCTCCCGCCGTTGCGGCCGACCCCGCACCGGGCGACGCCCATCCGTCCGCCCTGCAGGCAGCGCAGGACGCCCGCCGCGGATTCATCGCCGCGCCGACCGGCAAGGTGCTGGCGGCTGACGGCTCGACAGTGTGGGATCACGAGCGCTATGCCTTCCTGCGCGAGGCGCCACCCGCCACCGTCAACCCGAGCCTGTGGCGCCATGCCCGCCTCAATGGCGCAGCGGGACTGTTCAAGGTCGTCGATGGCATCCATCAGCTGCGCGGATTCGACCTGGCGAACCTGACCCTGATCGACGGCAAGACAGGCTGGATCGTCGTCGACCCCTTGACCTCGCGCGAAACCGCGGCCGCGGCGATGGCCTTTGCGCGCCGGCATCTGGGCGACAAGCCGGTGAGCGCGATCATCTTCACGCACAGCCATGTCGACCATTTCGGCGGCGCGATGGGCGTGGTGTCTGCCCAGGAGGCCGCGCGCCGCCAGCTGCCGATCGTCGCACCCGAGGGATTCCTCGGAGAGGCGACCAGCGAGAACATCCTGATCGGGCCGGCGATGGGCCGCCGCGCCACCTTCCAGTTCGGCCAGGCGCTGCCGGCGTCGCCGGGCGGGCTGGTCGATGCGGGGCTGGGCAAGGGGCCCGCGATGGGCACCGTCGGCATTCTGGCGCCCACGGTGCTGATCAGCCGCACGCCCCAGGAGATGACGATTGACGGCGTGCGCTTCGTCTTCCAGTCGGCGCCGGGCACCGAGGCGCCCGCCGAACTTGCGTTCTACCTGCCCGACGCCCGGGCTTACTGCGGCGCCGAACTGGTGGCGCAGACCCTGCACAACCTGTACACGCTGCGCGGGGCCAAGGTGCGCGATGCGCTTCGCTGGTCAGGCGCGATCGACGAGGCGATACAGCGCTTCGGCGACGCGCAGGTGATGTTCGCCAGCCATCACTGGCCGGTCTGGGGCGAGGAGCGTGTCGCCGCATTCCTGAAGAGGCAGCGCGACGTCTACCGGTACATCCATGACCAGAGCGTGCGGCTGATGAATGCCGGCAACACCCCCGAGGCGATTGCCGAGACGCTGCGGCTGCCCGCCTCGCTGGCCTCCGATGTGTCGGTGCGCGACTACTACGGCACGGTGCGCCACAACGCGAGGGCCATCTACCAGCATTACCTGGGATGGTTCGACGGCAATCCAGCCCGCCTGGATCCCCTGCCCCGACCCGAGGCGGCCCGCCGGTATGTGGCGCTGATGGGGGGCGCCGATTCGGCCGTGGCGGCTGCCCGAGCGGCCCTAGACCGCGGTGAGCCGCGATGGGCCGCCGAGCTGCTGGACCATGTCGTCTTCGCGCAGCCGGATCACCGCGCGGCCCGCGATCTGCTGGCCCGCAGCTACGAGCTGCTCGGCTTCAAGGCAGAGTCGGCGGTGTGGCGCAATGTCTACCTGAGCGGCGCGCATGAGCTGCGCTCGGGCACGACGGCGAGCGGCCCCGATCCGGCGCTCGCTCTCGACCTGCTCGGCCAGGCGCCGGTGACTCGCTACCTCGAGGCCATGGCGGCCAGTCTGAACGGTCCGCGCGCCGAGGGCTCCGACCTGAGGATCAATCTGGTGTTTTCCGACAGCGGCGAAACCTACCTGCTGTGGATCGAAAACGCGGTCCTGCATCACCGCCGGGCCGCGCCCGAGCCCCGGGCCAACGCCACCCTGACGATGACGCGGCCGGTCTTCGTGCGCCTGATGACCGGCTCGGCCGGACTGCAGGACACGCTGCTCAGCAGCGACCTGTCGATCTCGGGCAGCCGCATCGATCTGCTGCGCTTTCTGGCGCTGCTCGACAAGCCGCCGCGCAGCTTCGCGATCGTGTCGCCCTAGCCGCGGCCAGCGCTCGCCAGCCCTTCCTGCTGACAGCCCCGTTCCTGCGCCCTCATACCCCTCGCCCCCTGCTCCGGACTCCGATGTACACACTCCTGAAAATCGCCTGCCTCGCCACCTACGCACTGGCGCTCGCCAGCCTGGCCGGGCTGCTGCCGGCCGGAGCCTTCGTCCATGTGCGCACGATCGCGGCGATCCTGCTGGTGCTGCACACGCTCGAGGTGGTCTTCATGTTCCGCCACGTCCGGCTGTACCGCGGCCCGCTGGCGATCAGTGTGCTGCTCACGCTGCTGTTCGGGCTGCTGCACTGGAAGCCGCTGCTCGATGCCAAGGTGCGCGCCAATGCCGGCTGATGCGGTTGTCACCCTGCGGCGCGCCATCGGCACGTTGCGGTGGACGATCTTCGCCGCACTCGCGATGGCGGCCGGCACTGCGGCGCTGGCCGCCTCCCCCGGTCGGCCGAACATCGTGCTGCTGCTGGCCGACGACTGGGGCTTCAGCGACGTCGGCTCCTTCGGCAGCGAGATCGCCACGCCGAATCTGGACGACATGGCGCGTCGAGGCATGCGGTTTTCCAACTTCCATGTCAGCGCGTCGTGCTCGCCGACGCGGGCGATGCTGCTGACGGGCGTGGACAACCACCTGAACGGCGTGGGCAACATGCGCGAGACGATTCCGCGCTCGCACGTCGGCCGCGCCGGCTACCTGAGCGTGCTGAACACACGTGTGGTCACCGTCGCGACGTTGCTGCGTGACAGCGGCTACCGCACCTATGCGGCGGGCAAATGGCATGTCGGCAAGGAGCCGCACAACCTGCCGGACAAGCGCGGATTCGAGCGCTCGCTCGTGCAGGGCGACAGCGGCTCGGACAACTGGGAAACAGCCAAGCGATACCTCGATCTGACCGACCGGGTCGAGTGGTTCCAGGATGGCAAACCGGCCGCGATGCCCGCCGATTACTACTCGTCGACCTTCTTCGTGGACAAGGCGATCGAGTACATCGGCCCGAGCGCTCAACCGGGCAGGCCCTTCTTCGCCTACGTCGCCTTCCAGTCCAATCACATTCCGCTGCAGGCGCCCAAGCCCTTCGTCGACAAGTACAAGGGCCGCTACCAGGCCGGCTGGAACGCGCTGCGCCAGGAGCGACGTGACAAGGCGATCGCGCTGGGGCTGATTCCGGCCGACACGCCGGTGGCCGACATGGCGACCACCACCCGGTGGGAGGCCTTGAGCGAGACCGACAAGGCCTATCAGGCCCGGCGCATGGAGGTCTACGCCGCCATGGCCGATGCGATGGACCACGAGGTCGGCCGACTGGTGGACCACCTGAAGCGGATCGGCGAGTACGACAACACGGTGTTCGTGTTCCTGTCGGACAATGGCGCCGAGGCGTCCGACCCGTATGCGATGCTGAGCGGCCGGCTGTGGCTCGACTGGCAGTACTCCCGCGACTTCGACCGGCTGGGCGCCAAGGGCGCGTACTCGGTGATCGGGCCGAGTTGGGCGAGCGCCGCCGTGTCGCCCCTGAGCACCTACAAGTTCTATCTCGGCGAAGGCGGCATCCGCGTGCCGCTGATCGTGGCCGGCATCCCCGGCATGCCGGGCGGACGCATCCATCCGGGCTTCACCCATGTCAACGATGTGCTGCCCACGCTGCTCGAGCTGGCGGGGGTGCCTCGTCCGGGCACCGATTATCGAGGCCAGTCCATCGAGCCGCCCTCGGGCAGCAGCCTGCTGACGGTGCTGAAGGGCGAATCGTCGCGCGTGCATCCGTCGGACAAGCCGTTCGGGTTCGAGTTGTCGGGCAACCAGGCGCTGTTCAAGGGCGACCTGAAGCTGATCCGCAACATCCCCCCGGTCGGCGACGGGCAGTGGCACCTGTACGACATCGTGCGCGACCCTGGCGAGACCCGCGATCTTCGATTGCAGATGCCCGTGCAGTTCCAGGCGATGCAGGCCGACTACGCAGAGTACGCGCGGTTCCATGGCGTGCTGCCGATGCCCGAAGGCTACGATCCCCTGCAGCAGGTGCTGATCAACGCCCTGATCAACGTCTACGTGCCGCGCTTCGGCCCTGCCCTCGGAATCGCGCTGGCAGGAGTCGTGGTGTTTGGGGTTGTGCTGCGCCGACGCCGCCGGCAGCGCCTCGCATGAGCGCAGACGGTTACCTGGACAGTCCCTGGCCGGCCGAGGACGGCGGGCCGCAGCGCCTGCAAACCCCGCTGCGCGGTGCCGGCTTGTCGCTGCAGCCCGGCGAATCGCTGCGCAGCACGACCCGGCGCACGCTGATGTCGACCATGACCGTGCTCGGCGCGCCCGGCGAGGTCTACCTGCTGACGCACTCGGTGCTGCGCTCGCATGTCGGCCTGCCGACCACGGCGCGGGTCAGCCGGCTTGATCCCATCAGCCTGGCGACGCAGCGCCGATCGCCCGCGCTGCGGGGCGGACCGATGTGGCCGGGCGGACTCGCGGTGCATCGCAATGGCAGCCTGCACGTGGTCTATGGCAACCATGCCCATCGCCTCGACCGGGACTGCCAGCCGCTGGCGATGCGCCGTCTGCCGGTCGACGAGCCGTACAACTCGTTCGTCGTGCTCGCAAACGGCCTGCTGGTGACCAAGAATCTGTCGGACCGCACGAACGCCTGGCTCAGCGTGCTGGACCCCGACACGCTGCTGCCGGCCGCTCCCGACACCGAATGCCCCGAGCCTTCGATCGCGCGGTTGAGCGCCATCGGTGAAACCGTGTACGTGGTCGGGGTTCGATCGATATTCCGATATCACTGGCACGATGCCCCCAAGCGTCTGGTGTTCGACGACACCTGGCGCTTCGACTACCTCGATGGACAGGGGCAGAGCTACGGCTGGGATGTGGTGCTCGACGGACGCCATGCCTGGTTCATGGACAACGGCAGGCACCGTTATCGGGTGCGGATGATTGGCGCGGGCGTCAGCCCGGCGCCCAACCGGCTGATTCGCGTGTCGCTGGACGACGCGGCCGACCATGACCGCGTGCCGATCAGCGGCCTGGCCGCCGGCAGCATCACCAATCCGCCGCTTTATGCGCTCGCCCGCCGGGTGGTGGTCGGCTATGACTCGGCCAATCGCTATCTGCGCGCATGGCGCTTCGACGTCGAGCGGCGCACGCTCGCGCCGCTCTGGGACAAACCGGAATTCGGCTGTGCCAGCCACCTGATCCACTATCCCGATTCCGGCGAACTCGTGATCAACGATTACCGCCGGGACGGCGAGGAGGTCGTTGTGCTCGACATCGAAACCGGCGATGAACGGGGGCGCACGCGCATCGGCGGCATCACCCAGGGCGTCGTCTTTCCGAGCGCGGGCTGGAACCGCGATTTCTACTGGTGCTCGATGAGCCGACTGGCCCGGGTCTACGTCCAATGAATGCTGTGCCCAAATCGATCCTGATCACCGGTGCCGCAAGCGGTATCGGCCGCGACACGGCCTTCGCACTGGCGGCGCTGGGGCATCGCGTGTACGCGACCACAGCGAACGACGCCCAGGCCGACGCGCTGCGCGCCGAATGCCTCGAGCGCCGCCTGCCGATGACGGTGTTCCGACTCGACATCACCGATGCCGACGATCGCGCGCTGGCTGCGCCCCTGGTGCTCGATGTGCTGATCAACAATGCGGGCGTCGGCGAATCCGGCTCGCTGGCGGAAGTGCCGATGGAGCGGATCCGCCGCACCTTCGAGGTCAACGTCTTCTCGACGCTCGAGCTCACCCAGCTGGTGCTGCGGGGCATGATCGAACGGCGACTGGGCGCGGTGCTGTTCGTCAGTTCGATCGCCGGACGCCTGCCCGTCCCGTTCCTGATGCCCTACTCGATGAGCAAGTTCGCTCTTTCGGCGGCGGGCGCCGGCCTGCGTGCCGAGATGGACCAGCTCGGCGCCGGCATCCAGATCGCGCTGATCGAACCGGGCGCCTTTCACACCGGCTTCAATCAGGCGATGACCGCCAGCAAGTACCAATGGATGGCACACGGCTCGTACTTCAGCGGCCAGGTGGCGCGGATGCAGGCGGCCGAGGCGCGGCAGTTCCGCCTGCTGGAGGCCACGAACACAGGCTCGATCGTTCAGCTGATCGTGAAGGCGGCCCTGGCGCCGCGCCCGCGCCTGCGCTACACCGCGCCCTGGCTGCAGGGGCTCGCGGTGCGTCTGGCCCGCGTCTTCGGCGTCTGATCCTCCATCCACGCGGCTGCCGGAACGCCCGCCCCCACCCTCGAAAGAGTGCTGATGAAATCTTCCCGGATCGTCCTCTGGACCCTGGTGGCCGCAACACTGCTCGGCACTGCGGCCTACGCCTTTCGCGGCCCGCTGAGCCTGGCGGCGGCGCGCCGCATGGCCGGTGATCGGCTCGCCGCCGACCTGCTGGCCACGCTGCCCGATGGCCTGCATGTGGGCGTGTGCGGCGCTGGCTCGCCGTTCCCCGATGACAAGCGGGCCGGACCGTGCACGGTGGTCGTGGCCGGCAAGCGGCTGTTCGTGTTCGACGCCGGCAGCGGCGCCGCCCGCAACATCGGCCGGCTCGGATTCGTCCACGGCCGCATCGAGGCCATCTTCCTGACGCACTTTCATTCGGACCACATCGATGGCCTGGGCGAGCTGATGCTGCAGCGCTGGGTGTCGACCGGCAATCAGTCGCCGGTGCCGGTCCATGGCCCCAGCGGCGTGGACACGGTGATCGCCGGATGGCGCCAGGCCTACGCACTGGACCAGGGCTATCGGGTGGCCCACCACGGCGAGGCCACCGTGCCGGCAGCGGGGTTCGGCGCCACCGCCCGCCCCTACACGCTCGGCGCCGATGGCCGTGCCGTGATCGTCAAGGAGGCCGACCTGGAGATCGTGGCCTTCGCGGTCGATCATGCGCCGGTCCAGCCGGCAGTCGGCTATCGGATCCGCTACAAGGGACGCACCTTGGTGCTGAGCGGGGACACCAGGCAGAACGACGCGGTACGCCGCGAAGCGCAAGGCGCCGACCTGCTCGTCCATGAAGCGCTGTCGGCGCCCCTGATGGCTGTGCTGGCCGATGGCGCGACCCAGGCAGGCCGCGCCAATCTGAAGAAGATCTTCGGCGATGTGCTCGATTACCATTCCTCGCCCGAACAGGCGGCCCAGACCGCGCGCGATGCCAAGGTCGGGTATCTGCTGCTCAACCACATCGTGCCGGCGCTGCCGCTGCCCGGCATGGAGCAGGCCTTCCTCGGCAGCGCTCCCGACGTGTTCGCCGGCCCGATCCGCGTCGCGGCCGACGGCGACTTCTTCAGTCTGCCGCCCGGCTCAACCGACATCAAACTGACACGGCGCTTCTGATCCCATGTCGACCCTGCCCGAAATAAGCCGAATCCTGCGCACCCCCGACGAACGCTTCGCCGGGCTGCCCGATTTTCCCTACACGCCGAACTACACGACCGTCGGCGGCCTGCGCATTGCCGACATCGACGAAGGCCCCCGCGACGGGCCCGTGGTGCTGCTGATGCATGGCGAGCCGACCTGGTCGTTTCTGTACCGCAAGATGATCCCGGTGCTGGTCGCGGCCGGCTGTCGGGCGGTCGCGCCCGACCTCGTCGGCTTCGGCCGATCCGACAAGCCGGCAGGGCCCGGCGACTATTCGTATCGCCGTCAGGTGCTGTGGATGAACGCATGGCTGGCGGCCCGCGACCTGCGGGGAGTGACGCTGTTCTGCCAGGACTGGGGCTCGCTGATCGGACTGCGCATGGTGGCCGATGCGCCCGAGCGCTTCGATCGCGTGGTGCTGGCCAACGGCGGGCTGCCCACCGGCACCGGCCCGGTGCCGCGCGCGTTCCGGCTGTGGCGCGCATTTGCCCGCTACAGCCCCTGGTTCCCGATCGGGCGGGTCGTCAAGGCAGGCTGCGCAGCGGGCTTGCGACCCGATGAGGTCGCCGCCTACGATGCGCCGTTTCCGGATGCGCGCCACCGGATTGCCGCGCGCGTGTTCCCCGGTTTCGTGCCGACCACGCCCGACGATCCCGAGCGGGTGCGCAACGAAGCCGCCTGGGAATTGTTCAAGCGCTGGGACAAGCCCTTCCTCACCCTGTTCAGCAGCCGCGACCCGATCACCCGGGGTGGCGAGAAGCTGTGGCAAAAGCAGGTGCCCGGTGCGCAGGGGCAGCCGCACACGATCATTCGCGGCGCCGGGCATTTCCTGCAGGAGGACAAGGGACCCGAGGTGGCCGGACACATCCTGCGCCTGCTCGGGCGCTGAGCGCCGCGCTGGCCGATCGGTCAGCGGCGCGCAGCGAGCCGGCGCAGCGCGAACGCCGACAGCAGCGCCAGAACACCGCTGGCCACCCAGAACGGCAGCTCCGGTCGCAGGTGATACAGCAGCGTCGACACCATCGGCGCGACGACCATGCCACCGGCCTGCGCAGTGGAAACCGTCCCGGCGGCTGCCCCCTGTTCATGCGCCGACACCGAGTTGGCGGCTGCCGCGGAAATCGCCGGCAGCACCATCCCCATGCCGAATCCCGACAGGAAGTACGAGGCGCCCAGCATCCACATCAGCGGACTGGCGCTGGTTGCCACGAAACCCACGCTGGCGATCGCCGCACCGGTGCCGATCAGCCGCGTCGGCGACCAGTCGTGAGCCAGTGGCGCGGTGAGGCGGCGCACCAGGAGCTGTGCGGCGATCATCGCCAGTCCGACCGCGGTCAGCATCGCGCCCGTCAGCGCGGTCGCCCCGGCCGGGGGCACTGCGAACCGGTCCATCACGAAGAACGCCGTGTTGACCTGCGCGCTCATCACGCAGTACATCGCGCACAGGCCCACGGCCATCGGCCAGCGCAGGCGGCGGTCGGTCAGCGGCATCGGCGCCGCCGGCGCACCCTTGGCGCGAGCGACATGCGCCTGCGGCACGTGCACTGAGCGGGCCATCCACAGCGCCACGACGCCCAGCAGCACCGCCATCGCGATCGGCGCGATCAGCGAGAAGCTGCCCAGGCCCGCCGCCATCGCCGGACCCAGCACCATGCCGACCCCGTTGCCCGCCGCGAGCGTCGCCATGCCACCGGCTCGCTGCGCCGGGGCGTAGGCGTCGGCGACGATGGCCTGCGACGCCACCGGCACGGCCCCATAGAAGCCACCCAGCAGCGCGCGCACGACCAGCACCATCAGGAACAAGGTCCATCCGGTCAGGATTCCGTGCAGTCCGAGCCCGAGCACCAGGGCCAGCAGCGCGAACACGCCGGTGAAGCCCGCCATGCCGCTGCGCAGCACCGGCAGCCGACCCACGCGGTCGGCGCGTCGGCCCCAGGGGCGGCTGCTCAGCATCCAGCACAGGCCCGCCAGCGACACCATCGCGCCGATCTGCCATTCGACCATCCCGGTGACCCGGGCGATCGGGCCGATCACCGTGTTGAAGGCCATGAACGCGATGCTGCACAGGCCCACGACCAGCACCAGCGGACGGATCGAGAACGCCGCCGCCCGGGCTTCGGGCGGTCCGGCCTGCACGGTCACTGATGGCGGCTCATGCCCGCCAGGCGCTTGTTGATCAGCGCATCGGCCTCGCTCATGATCCGGCCGATCAGTTCCTTGCAGGTCGGGATGTCGTGGATGAGACCGGCCACCATGCCGCAGCTCCAGGCGCCGGCCTCCATGTCGCCGTCGATCATCACTTTCGGATAGATGCCTGCCACCTGATCGTGGATGTCGGCAATGGTGAGCGCCGCGCCCTTCTCGCGCTCGATCTCGATCAGCCGCGCCACGCCACTGTTGTTCAGCACCCGCTCGGTGTTGCGCAGGTTGCGCATGATCAGCCGCGTATCGAGCTCGGAGGCCGCGACGATGGCCTTCTTGACGTTCTCGTGGATCGGCGCCTCGCGCGTCGCCATGAATCGCGTGCCCATGTTCATGCCTTCGGCGCCCAGTGCCAGCGCCGCGACCAGACTGCGCGCATCGGCCATGCCGCCCGAGGCCACGAACGGAATTTTCAGCTCTTCGGCGGCGCGCGGCAGCAGGATCATGTTCGGCACATCGTCTTCGCCGGGATGGCCGCCGCATTCGAAGCCGTCGACACTGACCGCATCGCAACCGATCGCTTCGGCCTTCAGCGAATGCCGCACCGACGTGCACTTGTGGATCACCTTGATGCCGGCGGCCTTCATCTCCTGCATGTAGGGCTCGGGATTGCGGCCGGCCGTCTCGACGATGCGCACACCGCCTTCGATGATGGCGCGGATGTACTCGGGGTACGGCGGCTTGGCGAAGGTCGGCAGGAAGGTCAGGTTGACGCCGAAGGGCTTGTCGGTCATCTCGCGGCAGCGGGCGATCTCGCGCGCCAGCAGCTCC
>Ga0116169_1003053_pt1 | contig 11570 bp, 8 predicted proteins | sample AD_UKC130_MetaG_FD_89796 | JGI IMG/M metagenome (GOLD analysis project Ga0116169, IMG submission 89796) | Active sludge microbial communities of municipal wastewater-treating anaerobic digesters from Canada - AD_UKC130_MetaG | ecosystem: Engineered > Bioreactor > Anaerobic > Digestate | place...
AATCCGTTTAATCGAAAATTGTATACAACTAACTAAATTTCAAATATTTCAAAGAGCTATTGTAGATTTTAATGGGACAGCAATGAAATAAAAAATACCAACTTATTCGTAAACCATTAATTTAATCGATACAACTATGGATAGACGAAATTTTCTAAAAACAATAGCACTTAGCGGTGCAACCTTAACCACCATTAAGGATACGGAAGCAATGAGCATCCTCAAGCAATCTTTTCAAACAACCCAAGCAGCCGGTAAATACGATTTGGTAGCTGTGATGGGGAGCGAACCGGAAATCATGTTCCGCCAAGCCATCACCGAAATGGGAGGAATGGGAAACTTTATAAAAAGAGGCGACAAAGTATGCGTAAAACCCAACATCGGTTGGGATCAACCCCCCGAAATGGGTGCCGATACCAACCCCAAGCTCGTAGCCGAAATCATCAAACAATGCTTCGATGCCGGAGCAAAAGAGGTTGTCGTTTTTGATCACCCGTGCGACGAGTGGCGTAAATGTTATGCCAACAGCGGCATCGAAGCAGCAGCCAAAGCTGCAGGGGCAAAAGTGGTGCCTGCCCATCAAGAATCGTATTACAAGGAAGTATCTGTTCCGAAAGGGAAAAACCTGAAGTCGGCAAAAATTCACCAAGCCATTGTGGATAGCGACAAATGGATCAATGTTCCCTGTTTGAAGAATCACGGCGGAGCACAACTCACCATTTCCATGAAAAATTATATGGGAATTGTTTGGGATAGAGGTTATTTTCATGCCAATGATCTTCAACAATGTATTGCCGACATCTGCACGTACGAAAAACGCCCGGTTCTGAATGTGGTAGATGCCTATCGAATAATGAAGACCAACGGCCCGAGGGGAAAATCGCCATCGGATGTGGTTCTTGCCAAGGGGCTTTTCATCTCGCAAGATATCGTGGCCGTCGATACGGCTGCCGCCAATTTCTTTAATCAGGTACGCAAAATACCGGTTGAAAGCGTCAAACATATTGTCAATGCACAAGCGCTGGGGCTGGGAACGATGGATCTCGACAGCCTGAAAATCAAAAGAATCAAGATATAAATAAAAAGGCATGATGCTGAAAAAAATCCGGGTTGTCGTATCCCTTGTGTTGGTTTCGCTGATCACCCTTTATTTTCTCGATTTCAGAGGATTTCTGCCTCAGCATTTCAATTTTTTGGCCGAAATACAATTTATCCCTGCTTTATTGGCCCTCAATGTGGGCATCATCGTTGCACTGGTGATGCTCACGCTGATATTTGGACGGATATATTGTTCCTCTGTTTGTCCGATGGGAATATACCAAGACGTGGTGGCATGGCTGTCAAAAAAATTCACAAAAAAGAAACGATACACGTATAGCAAAGCCAAAACCGTGCTTCGTTGGAGCATATTGGCTGCCGTAGTAATTGCTTTTCTTTTCGGATTTACCTTCCTACTTGGCTTACTCGACCCTTACGGAGCCTACGGAAGAATGGTTACCCACCTTTTTCGTCCGGCTTATCTGGCAGGGAATAATGTACTCGAGGCTATATTTACCTCTTTCGGCAACTATACCTTCTATAAAGTTGCGATATACGGATTGGGCTTGTTTTCCACAATCATTGCACTCGTCACCTTGCTTGGAATTGGTCTTTTGGCATGGCGCAACGGCCGAACCTACTGCAACACCCTCTGTCCGGTGGGAACCGTACTCGGTTTCCTGAGCAAGTTCTCGATTTTCAAAATACAAGTTGACAACGACAACTGCAATTCGTGCGGCCTGTGCACCATGAAATGCAAAGCATCGTGTTTAGATGCCAAAAACAAAAAAATCGATTACAGTCGCTGCGTCACCTGTTTCAACTGCATAGAAAGCTGCAATCGCAACGCCATAAAGTATGCACCCCTTCTTCCGCGCAGGAAAAGAATCGTCGATCCTATGCCGGCATATTCGTGCGACAAACCCGGCAAATCGGTCGATTCATCCAAAAGGCGGTTTCTTTCGGCAACAGTGTTAACCGCCATTGCCACAGGTAATCTGATTGCTCAGGAAACCATAGATAAGCTGCTTTCGAAAAAAGAACCCAAACGGCAAACGCCCATTGCTCCGCCGGGTGCAATCGATTTTGATCACTTACGGGAAAAATGCATATCCTGCCATTTGTGCGTAAGCAAATGTCCCTCGCACGTCATAAAACCGGCATTTCTGGAATACGGTTTAGGCGGGATAATGCAGCCGCATTTGTATTTCGATCACGGCTTCTGCAATTACGATTGCACGGTTTGCGGCGATGTATGCCCTACCGGCGCACTCACGCCGTTAACCGTAGAAGAAAAACATCATACGCAGATGGGGCAAGTACATTTCATTCTCGAAAACTGCATTGTTTACTGCGATGAAACGAGTTGCGGTGCTTGTTCCGAACATTGTCCGACGCAAGCCGTGAGTATGGTGCCCTACAAAGGCGCACTCACCATTCCACAAATCGACCCCTCTATCTGCGTAGGTTGCGGCGGATGCGAATCAATCTGCCCGGCTATTCCGTATAAGGCTATTTACGTGGAAGGACTGGAAATCCAAAACCGGATTGAGATCAAAGAAGAAAAAGCGGAAGAAATCGAAATCGAAGACTTCGGCTTCTGATCCGAAATTCGTCGAAAGAAGGATTCATACAGACCAATTGAACCCATTTGAGGCATAAAGCACAAAAGAGGTGTATCACAATGTGATGAGGCAAAAGACACAAAAAGCCGCTCCTTAAAAACAATAGTTCGGTAAATATTCAATTAACTAATTAATAATCAATGTTTTATATAACATAGTTTAGCATAAAAAAGAAGGTTAAGTAGCTGATATTCAGTATCTTTATAGTAATATCAAAACGCTGTAAAGATGGATAAAACCAGCATACTTAACCAATATAGGAGTATCTGTAGTGATGTTTTAAATAAACTGACTACGAAGTTAAACAAAAGTTTCAAATCGTTCCTTATGGAGACATTAGTTTTATACATAATCATACCCGGCAGGATTAATTTCCTCCAGATGGGAAGATATGGCTCTTCGTGTGAACAGCGTTTTCGCCAGAACTTCTCGAAGGATTTTGATTGGCTTGCGTTTAACCTTTCCTTGTCTGAAAGGATATTAACCGGAGATCGTAAGGCAATAGCCATTGATCCCAGTTTTATATCCAAAACAGGAAAGGATACTCCCTGGATTGGTTACTTCTGGTCGGGTACAGCGGGACAGGCAAAAAGAGGATTAGAGATTCTGGGAATCGGTCTCATTGACATTGATAATAAAGATTGCATCAGTCTTCAGGCAGTTCAAACGCCGGACAATCAAACTCTGGAAAGCAATGATGTCAACCTGATTGATTGGTACCTTCAGGTACTTAAATCAATGAAGAATAAGCTCCAAAGTGTAAGTCGGTACGTGGTAGCTGATGCCTATTTCTCCAAAACCAATTTCGCTGCCGGTTTAGAAGAACTGGACTTCCATCTTATTAGCCGTTTCCGAGATGATGCCGTTTTATTTTACCCTACACTGGAGAAACCAACGGGCAAAAGAGGCAGACCTAAACTCTACGACGGTAAGATTGATATGGCAAATCTTGATAAATCTAGAGCTGAGAAAATCGCCATCGACAATGGAGAGCTTTATACTCTGATTGCCTACGCTAAATCACTGAAGCAGAGGGTACGACTTACCATTTGGTATTCAAAAGACGGGAAAAAACCCAAGCTGTTTTTCTCTACCGATCCTGCTATGAGCGGTAAAGATGTAATAGAATACTATCGTACCCGTTTTCAAATTGAATTTTGTTTCCGTGATGCCAAGTCTTTTACAGGACTTATGCAATCTCAGGCAAGGGATGTTTCAAAGCTTTCTTTCAACTTTAATGTATCTCTAGCTACAGTAAACCTAGCTAAGGTTTTAGCGAAAGAAAGAGGTATTCCTTTTTCAATGGCATCGTGTAAAACGATGTTACACAATGCCTTTCTGCTTGAGCGATTTATTTGCGTGTCCGGAATAAAGCCGAACAGAAGATTAAATGATAAACTTGTTAAAGAACTCGTGGAGTTTGCTGCAATTGCTGCATGACTCGTATATTAAATAATTAACGAACTATTGTAAAAAAGAAACGGCTTTTAAAATCGTTTAACGACCCTATGTGAAATCATTCCAATTTCTTCTCAAGGTTGACTTTCAGCGTATTCAAAAATTCCTCGGTATTCAGATAATTGTCGCGAGTCATCTTATCTCCGTAAACCAGCAGGGCAAGATCCTTGGTCATTTTTCCGCTTTCAACGGTTTCGATGCAAACCTGTTCCAATTTCTCGCAAAAATCGATCAATGCCGGATTGTTATCGAGTTTCCCCCGATGAGCCAACCCGCGCGTCCATGCAAAAATAGAAGCAATGGGATTGGTTGAGGTTTCTTTCCCCTGTTGATACAAACGGTAATGACGAGTCACCGTGCCGTGAGCGGCTTCCGCCTCCATTGTCTTTCCGTCGGGCGTAATTAATACGGAAGACATCATACCCAGCGATCCAAAACCTTGAGCAACGGCATCCGACTGCACATCGCCATCGTAATTCTTACAAGCCCACACAAACCCACCGTTCCATTTAAGCGACGAAGCCACCATATCGTCAATCAAGCGGTGCTCATAGGTTATGCCCGCTTTCTCGAATTCCGTTTTGAACTCTTTTTCGTAAACTTCTTGAAAAATATCTTTGAATCGTCCGTCATACGCTTTAAGGATGGTGTTTTTGGTGGAAAGGTATAACGGGTATTTTTTGTTCAGTGCCATTTGAAACGAAGAACGGGCAAACCCATAAATCGATTCGTCTGTATTGTACATCGTCATTGCAACGCCATCGCCGGCGAAACGATACACTTCCCAATGTTGAGTCTCGCCATCATCGGATGTAAATGTCATGCTCAGTGTGCCTTTTCCCTTAATCACCTTATCGGTTGCTTTATATTGATCACCAAATGCATGACGTCCAATTACAATAGGCTGTGTCCATCCGGGTACATAACGCGGTATATTGGAACAGATGATCGGTTCGCGAAAAACCGTACCTCCCACTATATTACGAATGGTTCCGTTGGGCGATTTCCACATCTTTTTCAATCCGAACTCTTTTACACGAGCTTCATCGGGCGTAATGGTGGCACATTTGATGCCCACATTGTATTTCTTAATTGCCTCTGCCGCCTCTATCGTTACCCGATCATCGGTTGCGTCGCGATACTGAATGCTCAGATCGAAATATTTGATATTCAGATCGAGATAAGGCAAAATGAGTTGTTGTTTGATGAACGACCAGATGATGCGAGCCATCTCGTCGCCATCCATTTCTACTACAGGATTTTCTACTTTAATTTTCTTCATTCTTTATAAATTGGTCTACTATTAAAAAAATTGAGTTACATGCTATCGTTTACTTATTGGGATATAAGGCTGTATGTCGCGCACATTTTTATAGGCAGGACGAATTATGCGTTTACTGCTGAAATTCAATTCTTCGATTCGATGTGCGCTCCATCCCACGATGCGTGCCATAGCGAACAAGGGAGTAAAAACCTCTTTCGGCAATCCGATAGCATCGTATACGAATCCCGAATAAAAATCCACATTGGCGCACACTTGTTTTGTGCTCTTCGTGTGAGCCCCCTTATAATCCATGAATATTTTAATGGCACGCTCTTCGATAAGTTTCATAAAGTCGAATTCTTCCTCGCGATGCTTTTCTTTTGCCAACTGTTCGGCCATCTCTTTGAGCAATTGAGCACGAGGATCACTAATGGTATATACCGCATGTCCAATACCATAAATCAATCCATTGTGATCATACGCTTCCTTATTCAGGATTTTCAACAGATAAGCATCGATTTCGTCGGCATCTTTCCAATCGTTGATATTCTTCTTCATATCGTCGAGCATCCCCTTCACCTTGATATTGGCTCCCCCGTGTAACGCACCTTTCAATGAACCTATGCCGGCTGCAATAGCCGAATACGTATCGGTTTCGGTTGAGCTCACCACACGCACCGAAAAGGTGGAATTGTTTCCTCCGCCGTGTTCGGCGTGAAGAACCAAAGCCAAATCGAGTGTTTTCACCTCCAAATCGGTATAGGCGTCTTTCCCTTTCACCATGAAAAGAAAATTTTCTGCTACCGACCGATCCTCGTAAGGATGACGAATATGCATAGAACGAGCCAATTGATTATGCCTTAATACCTGGTAAGCATAGGCAATGATAGTTGGAAACTTTGCTATCAAATTAACGGATTGGCGTATGAGATTATCCGGAGAAATATCGTCGGGGTTTTCGTCATAAGTATATAATTCGAGTACGCTTCGTGCCAGAATATTCATGATGTTTTTCCCTTTCAAGGAAAGAATATTCATGGTAGCTTTATGCTCCAACGGCATGGTTTTCATAATGATTTCACGAAAAGTTTCCAACTCGATTTTATTTGGAAGCACTCCGGAGAGAATCAGGTATGCCGTTTCCTCGAATCCCGTGCGATTTTCTCGCTGAAAACCATGAACCAAGTCTTCCACATCCATTCCTCGATAATACAATTTACCCGGAATCGGTTTCAGTGTGCCGTCCGGTTGTTTCTCGTAACCAACCACATCGCCAATACGGGTAAGGCCAACCAGAACACCCGACCCGTCTTCATTGCGCAATCCGCGCTTGACATTCATTCGTGCGAACAAATCCTTATCGATGTCGGTTGTCTTTTTGATGGATTCCGACAGTCTATATATTAAATATTTGTCTTCTATAAAATTAATTCTTTCGTCGATATTCATTTTTTATCTATCCTCAACTTGTTGATGTAAAAAATAGTATTCAAAAAAACTCAACTTTATCGTTTATCTCGCATTGAGTGCGCTCCCGGCTTTAAACCATTCGATCTGCTGAGCATTATAGGAATGCGCGGCCTCAAAGACCTCTTTCGTACCATCGATATGAAGGAGTTGGACCGTGAGATTTTTTCCCGGCGCAAATTCCTTCAATCCGAAAATGCTTATTTTGTCTCTTTCCTGCACCTTATCGTAATCCTCCTTATTGACAAAAGTCAACGCCAGCACCCCTTGTTTTTTGAGATTGGTTTCGTGGATACGGGCAAACGACTTGACAATAATGCCCTTCACGTTCAAATAACGAGGTTCCATTGCTGCATGTTCGCGGCTTGAACCCTCGCCGTAATTTTCTTCTGCAACCACAACCGAGCCAATGCCTTTCGCCTTGAATTTGCGTGCCAATGTCGGTACCGGCACATATTCCAATGTTTCGGGATCGAGAACGGAATTGGTTCGATTATTGAAAGCATTTACCGCACCGATAAACAAATTGTCGGAAATGTTGTCGAGATGACCCCGGAAACGAAGCCACGGACCTGCCATCGAAATGTGGTCTGTCGTGCATTTTCCTTTTATTTTGATAAGTAACGGCAAATCGATAAAATCTTCCCCATCCCATGCCGGGAAAGGTTCAAGTTTTTGTAATCGTTGAGAATTTGGATCGATATGTATTTCCACGCCACTGCCATCGGGCGAAGGAGCAACATATCCCAAATTTTTCACTTCATATCCGCGAGGAGGAATCTCATAACCGATAGGTTCGGCAAGTTTCACACGCTCGCCTTGATCGTTTTCAAGCGTATCGACAAGCGGATTAAAACAAAGGTCGCCGGCAATGGTAAGGGCAGCCACCAACTCGGGCGACGCCACAAAAGCATGGGTATTGGGATTGCCATCGTTGCGTTTGGCAAAATTGCGATTAAACGATGTAACGATGGAATTGGGGCGATCGATTTTCTTATCCGATCGTTTCCACTGGCCGATACACGGGCCACACGCATTGGCCATGATTACGGCTCCGGCTTCTTCAAATTCACGCAAGATACCATCTCGTTCGGCCGTATAGCGCACCTGTTCCGATCCCGGATTAATAATGAACTGCGCATTCACCTTCAGTCCTTTATTTCTTGCATCGCGAACAACGGATGCAGCCCTCGATAAATCTTCGTAGGAAGAATTGGTACACGAACCGATCAAACCTACTTCAACCGCCTGAGGATAACGGTTTCTTTTCACTACTTCGGCAAACTTCGAAACAGGATGAGCGGCGTCGGGCGTAAAAGGACCGTTGATATAAGGTTCCAGTTCGGAAAGATCGATTTCGATTACCTGATCGTAATAAGCCGACGGATTCGCCGTAACTTCGGAATCGGGACGCAAATAATCCCTTATGCGTCGTGCCTCATCGGCAACCTCTTTGCGACCGGTAGTTTCGAGATAAACGGCCACTTTTTCGTCGAAAGGAAAAACAGACGTGGTTGCCCCCACTTCGGCACCCATGTTGCAGATGGTTCCCCTTCCGGTTGCCGACAGTGTTTCGGCCCCCTCGCCAAAATATTCGATAACCGCATTCGTAGCCCCTTTAACCGTCAACATGCCGGCCAATTTCAAAATCACATCCTTTGGAGCAGCCCAACCCGACAAACTGCCGGTGAGCTTCACTCCGATAAGCTTGGGCATTCTCAATTCCCACGGCAAACCGGCCATCACGTCCACTGCATCGGCACCGCCAACCCCAATAGCAACCATTCCCAACCCGCCGGCCGTAGGTGTATGGGAATCGGTTCCCACCATCATTCCGCCGGGGAAAGCATAATTTTCGAATACGACCTGATGAATGATTCCCGCTCCGGGTTCCCAAAATCCTATTCCGTATTTATTGGACACGGCACGCAAAAAATCATACACCTCTTTATTGGCTATTTTTGCTGCCTGCAAATCATCCGCGGCATTTTTATATGCTTGAATCAGGTGATCGCAATGCACGGTTGAAGGAACGGCAACCCTTTCGCGACCGGAATTCATCAGCTGCAAAAGTGCCATTTGTGCCGTAGCATCCTGCATTGCCACTCTATCGGGCGAAAAATAAACATAGTCGACACCCCTTTTGTAGTCTTTTATCGGCATATCGTTCGCCAAATGCGAAAACAAAATCTTTTCTGTAAGTGTCAACGGACGTTTTAACTCGTTTTTTACCTGCTCTATTTTGTGAGGAAGATCCGAATAAACCTTTCGGATCACATCTAAATCGAAAATCATACTATTGAATTGATATTTACTTTTTGATTAGAGTCCTTGAATCGGACTTTTTAACGACTAAAAAAAATGTCTAATAACCAACCGAATAACCCTTTGGTGTATACAATTCACCAAAACAAAGGTATTTATTTTCTAGAAAAAATAATAAGTTTCCCTTATAAAATCGGGAAGCATACGAAGATTTTAATAATATTTTGTATTTTCGCCATTGAATTTTACATTCAAAAAATAAAGCAAAGATAGAAAGATTTATTTGTTTTTCTTTATATATCAATTATTTAATAACATAAAAAATGGAATTCGAAGAAGAAAAAATGAAAGGATTACCTGAGAACGCCATGCGCGAATTGAAACCCGGCGAAACGTATGAACCACTGCTCTCGCCGGACAAAACCTATCCCGAAGTGAATGTCCGTTCTGTTTCGCTGGGCATATTGATGGCCATTCTTTTTTCGGCTGCCGCGGCCTATTTGGGGTTGAAAGTAGGACAAGTATTCGAGGCTGCCATTCCCATTGCCATCATTGCCGTGGGACTGTCGAGTGCTTCAAAACGAAAAAATGCCCTGGGCGAAAACGTGATTATCCAATCCATCGGTGCCAGTTCAGGCGTAATTGTTGCCGGTGCCATTTTCACACTCCCCGCACTTTATATCCTACAAGTAAAATATCCTGAAATCTCGGTCAATTTTATGCAAATATTCATGAGTTCGTTGCTAGGGGGAATACTGGGTATTCTTTTTCTGATTCCTTTTCGAAAATATTTCGTATCCGATATGCACGGCAAATATCCATTCCCCGAAGCCACTGCCACCACACAGGTGCTGATATCGGGAGAAAAAGGCGGAAATCAGGCAAAGCCACTGATAATGGCCGGACTGATCGGCGGAATTTACGATTTCATTGTTTCTACTTTCGGCGGATGGGCCGAAGTTTTCACTTCACGCGTAACCGCTGCCGGCACAGTCCTTGCCAACCGGGCAAAAATAGTATTCAAGCTCAATGTCGGTGCTGCCGTATTGGGATTGGGATACATCGTCGGATTAAAATACGCTGCTATCATTACCATCGGCTCGGCACTGGTATGGTTTGTGATCGTGCCGCTTCTTCCGTTGGCTAGCGATGCACTTGCAACCACGTTGAACCCCGCCTTTGCAGGATCTATCGCAGCTCTCCCGCCGGAAGAAATCTTTTCGGAATTTGCACGCCACATCGGTATCGGCGGCATAGCTATGGCCGGAATCATCGGCATCATCAATTCATGGGATATCATTAAAGGAGCTGTTGGATTGGCAGCCAACGAAATGAGAGGCAAAGGCGTGAAAGCGGACGGGAAAATAAAACGCACGGAACTCGATATTCCGATGAAAATTATTTCAATAGGAACAATTATCACCTTGATTGCCACGTTTGTTTTCTTTTACTTCGGCGTTGTTCACAACCTGCTTCATGCTGTTGTAGCTATCCTAATCGTAGCCGTGATTGCTTTTCTTTTTACCACCGTCGCTGCAAACGCCATTGCCATTGTAGGTACAAACCCTGTTTCGGGTATGACCCTGATGACGCTGATTCTTGCCTCGGTAATTTTGGTGGCCGCAGGACTTAAAGGTACATCGGGGATGGTAGCTGCGATGCTCATCGGAGGCGTTGTCTGCACGGCATTGTCGATGGCCGGAGGTTTCATTACCGACCTAAAAATCGGTTATTGGATTGGCTCCACACCCAAAAAGCAGGAAACATGGAAGTTTCTTGGCACCTTGGTATCGGCTGCCACTGTGGGAGGAGTAATCATGATTTTGAACAAAACCTATGGCTTTACGGGAGAAGGAGCGCTGGTTGCCCCACAAGCAAACGCAATGGCAGCCGTCATCGATCCGTTGATGTCGGGAACAGGAGCTCCTTGGATTCTCTATGGCATCGGAGCGTTGATTGCCATTGTTTTAACGATATTCAAAATCCCGGCACTGGCATTCGCCTTAGGCATGTTCATCCCTTTCGAACTGAATATACCCTTATTGATCGGCGGTTTCATCAGTTGGTATGTTTCCTCACGCAGCAACAATCAAGCGCTCAACATGGCACGAAAAGAAAAAGGGACGTTGCTGGCTTCGGGATTTATTGCCGGAGGAGCATTGATGGGTGTAGTGAGTGCGGCCATCAAATTTGCCGGTGCAGATCTTCGAAACGACGTATGGGCCGAGAGTGCCGGTGCCCAATGGTTGGCTTTGGGCATGTATATTCTCCTGTGTGGCTATCTCGTGTGGGATTCTATGCGAGTTCCAAATCAAAGTCGAAGTTAATTTTCTACCTTTGTGGTAAACCGTATGTTTGTTCAAGCATAAAAAATTCATGATATGAAAAAAGCATCTTTATTTATTTTAGCATTCTTTTTCCTCCTCGTGGGCTGTACACAAAAGCAAAAAAAG
>Ga0116169_1003056_pt1 | contig 11564 bp, 11 predicted proteins | sample AD_UKC130_MetaG_FD_89796 | JGI IMG/M metagenome (GOLD analysis project Ga0116169, IMG submission 89796) | Active sludge microbial communities of municipal wastewater-treating anaerobic digesters from Canada - AD_UKC130_MetaG | ecosystem: Engineered > Bioreactor > Anaerobic > Digestate | place...
AGGTGTTTTGACAAAAATAACGATGGAAACTGTCAGGGGAATGAGTTTGAACTTGTGCCGTGTGCAAAAAATTTTGTCCTTCTTATGTCAGATGGACAGTGGAATAGAGGCGGTTATCCTGTGAGTTCATATTGTAAAATTGACAGTGACCAGGAATCAGAATCCCCAGACCCAGTTGTACCAGCATATTGGATGCACAAGAATGGATATAAAAATCAACCAACAGGCATAAGTAGTTATGTAGAATCGGTTTATACTATTGGCTTATGGCTTGGTGGCACTGGTGAGAGGTCATTAAAAAATGTGGCCATGTACGGTTCTTTTGATAGAAATAGAACATGGCCAGGAGGGACCAGTGGATACCCTCAAGGCACATGCGGTCCTGTGGACGATTGCTGTAACTTTTCTAACTGCGGAAAAGGTAGTCCGTGCACAGATATCCCTGCATCACAGCCTGACTGGGACAAAAACGGTGATGGTATTCCCGATACATTTTTTAAGGCAGACAGTGCCACAGAGTTAAAAGAAAAGATTGCAAATGTTGTTCTTGACCTGTTAAGAAGGATATCCACTGGTAGTGCTGTATCGATCCTTGCCTCAAGCGAGGGAAGTGGTGCTAATCTATTGCAGGCTGTCTATTTCCCAAAAAAGACATTTGAATCCACTGAAATAGACTGGGTTGGCAAAATCCATAACCTGTGGTATTTTGTGGACCTCTATCTGCAAAAAAGCAATATTAGAGAGGATACAGACGAGAATAAGATACTCCATCTTACAAACGACTATGTTGTGAATTTTTATTTTGATCCTACGGCTAATGAGACCCTTGTTAAGCGTTATCAGGATACTGATGGTGACGGTGCTCCAGATGCTTATATAAATACAGTCAACATAGAAGAGGTAAAAAATCTCTGGGAGGCAGGAAAGGTCTTATGGTCAAGGGATGTATCCGCATCACCGAGGACAATATATACACAACTTACAGGCTCTTTTATTGATTTTTCAAAAAGCAATGCCTCAACCTTGCAGTCATATCTAAATGTGGCAAATCTCACAGAGGCGCAAGATTTAATAGATTATGTTCACGGGATTGATAAAAGCGGATATAGAAATAGAACAGTAACAATGGGAGGCTCGACAGGCACATGGAAATTAGGTGATATTATAAATTCAACGCCGAGGATCCAATCCTTTTCTCCTGTAAACACATATCATCAATCACCACCCAATGGTTATAATGACACAACTTATAATGAATTTATAAATCAAAGTAGTTATTTAAATAGAGGCGTTGCCTATGTGGGGGCAAACGATGGTATGCTCCATGCCTTCTATCTTGGGAACCTAAAGCAAAGCTGGTCAGGAAAGGGTGCATATGAAAAGGGTAAACTGGAAGGAACAGATTTGGGAAAAGAACTTTGGGCTTTTATTCCAAAACATGCACTGCCCTATTTGAAATACCTTGTAGAAGAGGATTACTGCCATCTATACTATGTGGATTCTTCCACATTTCTTGTAGATGCCAGTATAAACGGAAACGCCGATGACACAAAGACGGTAAATAGCTGGAGAACCATACTTATAGGTGGTATGGGTCTTGGAGGTGCAACGAGAAACTATGGCACATCGTGCACAAATTGCGTCAATACCCCTGTTTCAAATCTCGGTTATTCCTCCTATTTTGCCATAGATGTTACAGACCCATATAATCCCACTCTTCTTTGGGAATTTTCCCATGCAGAACTTGGCATGTCCACATCAGGGCCTGCCATAATAAGAGTTGGCGATTATTCAAAAAACGGAAACTGGTTTGTTGTATTCGCTTCAGGCCCCACAGGACCAATAAATCCCGTATATCGTCAGTTTTTGGGGAAATCGGATCAGGAGCTAAAGCTGTTTGTTCTTGATTTAAAGACAGGGAATTTATTGAGAAAAATAGATACGGGTATTACATATGCCTTTGGGAGTTCAATCATAAATTCCACTATTGATATAGATAAGGGTAATTCAGGTTCTTCTGGTTTTTATAAAGACGACGCCCTATACATTGGATATACAAAATGTGCAGATTCGTCATGCACTTCAAGCTCCACATGGACAAAGGGAGGTGTAATAAGACTACTAACAAAGGAGAGTAATAACCCGAATGACTGGGTGGTTAGAACAGTAATTGAAAATATAGGTCCTGTGACAGCAGCAGTTGCAAAACTCCAGGATAGAAACAACGGCAAGTTATGGCTTTATTTTGGAACAGGAAGATACTTTTATAAAATGGGGACAAACATGGATGACCCTGGTAGCACTTCAGACTCATCTACAATAAGACGCATATACGGCATAAAAGAACCGTGTTATTCTTCTGCAAATGCACTGGATAGTTCCTGCTCTACCTCAATTACAGAATCTAATTTAAAAGACCAGACAACAAGTCCATCTACCACTTTAGATTCAGTATATTCAGGATAGTATATAAACCTTGACCAGCCGAGTTCAACTAATCTACAGGAGAGGGTTATAACAGACCCACTGGCAGTATTTAGCGGTGTAGTTTTTTTTACAACTTTCCAGCCTTCATCAGATATATGTGCAGTAGGTGGAAACACATATATCTGGGCTGTGGACTATAAAACAGGAGGGGCTGCAACAGGGCTTTTGGGCAAAGGCTTACTTCAGGTATCAACAGGGGAGATAAAGGAATTACAGTTAGGCTCAGCATTTTCAGAAAAAGGTGGAAGAAGGACCGGGGCGATTACAGGTATGCCACCTCGTGGCCAAGGTTTATCAGTGGTTATTGGCCCAAGATCCATGAAAAAGATAATCCACATTAAAGAAAAATGAAAGACATAAAAGGGTTTTCGCTATTAGAGCTTATGGTTGTTGTTATTATCGTGGGAATACTTGCAGGTATGTCTGTTTTTGGTTATAGAAATTTCACTATAAAAAACGAGATAAACAACCAGATTATGGCTATATATGGTGATTTAGTAAAATTAAGGATGATGGCCATGAGGAATAATAAGATGACATTTATGGAATTAACATCCGATAATTATATAGGTTATGTGGATACCAATGAAAATGAGGTGCTCGATACAGGGGTTGATGCTATCATCTTGCAGGCAAATCAAAATCCCGATGTCCTTTTTACATCTAAAGGCATGTTTTCCCATCCTGTATCTTTTAGTGGAGGAGGATTTATTAGTTTTAATTCAAGGGGCTTTTCAAACACACCATGCACAATCTGCATATTCTCGAATGTTAATCCAACATACGATTGCATTAAGGTGTCTCAAACAAAGATTAATTTAGGAAAGATTAAAACACAATCATCGGGGTGCACGAGTGCAAACTGTGAAACTAAATAACAAGGCCTTTACACTCGTTGAAGTGCTTATTGCCATTTCAATACTTACAATAGGTATGCTCGGTGCCCTTGAGGGGTTATTATTATATACCCAATATAACATTAATAATCTATGCAGGGATGAATCTGTAAAAATTGCGGAACAGAAAATAAACGAACTGAGAAACATCTCTTATTCTTCCCTTACTTCTGGTAGCACAATTATAAGAAGAAAAATAAAGAATTTTGAAAGGGATTTTAGCGTTGAGTGGAGTGTTGCTACTATCTCTATTAATAGTTCTTCTGTGGAGGTAAATGTAAAGTGGACCATAATGAACAAAGAATGGAGCCATGCTGTGCGCACAATCATCAATAGAGGCTAACATTTTGAAAAAATATAAACTTAACAAAAAAGGGTTTAGTTTAATAGAACTTCTTATTGCCTTGACCATTCTTGCAATTATAGTTGCCATAAGCTCTGACACATTTAAAAATGTCCTTGAGCAGGCAGGTAGAGAAATGGGCATTATGTCTACCCAGATGGATAGTTTTGTAGGTCTTGGCATGCTCACTTATGATATAGAACATGCAGGATATGGATTGCCCGAGAGTTTTCGTTCAACCATTAGTTATAATGAGGCATCCACATCCCCTGCAAACGCATATAACGATGCACCATCTGGCATCCCAAGGCCTTTTGTCTCAGGTAACAATACAGGTTTAAACGGCTCAGATTATTTCGTTATCAAATCAATCCTTGCTGCAACAAACAATGTGTGCACAAAATGGACATATATTACATTTGAAAATAAACCCTTTCCAAAAACATGGTCTTCAAGCAGTCAAAACCTTGTCAATGGAAATAGGGTCATTGTAATAAAACCAGCAAAAGATATCTATAGTAGTAACGAGTTAATATTGGATGCAGATGGGAATTTCTACACAACTTTTAATTCGGCAAATTTTTCATCTGATTTCTCTCCCCAGAATCAAGGAGAAAGATATATGATATACGGTGTGGATGCCAGCATAGACTTAAGGATGCCTTTTAATAGAACGGACTACTACATTAAAGTGCCAACCACATCTTCTATGTCATTAAGATGTGCACCTAATACTGGTATTCTATATAAGGCTACAGTAAATCACGCCAACGGAGAATTGAATGAAATGCCTATCCTTGACTGTGTGGCAGATATGCAGGTCATTTTTGGACTCGATAGCAACGAAGATGGGGTTGTTGAGACATATTCAGATGATATATCAAGCCTAACTGCAAATCAGATAAGAAAGAGGGTAAAAGAGGTTAGGATTTATATATTGACCTACGAGGGAGGGAAAGATAATAGTTATATTTACCCTACAAGCACAATATCTGTTGGTGAGTTCGGAAAAGGTAGAGAATTTAATCTTTCCTCAACCATAGGAACAAGCTGGCAGAATTATCGCTGGAAACAGCATATAATTGTAGTAAAGCCAAAGGATCTATGAAAAGTAAAGGTAAAAAAAAATCAAAGGGCGTGGCAATGGTGCTCGTATTGATGATAATCCTTATCTCTTCATTATTAGTTGCAGCTATTTTATATTTTTTAGGGAGAGGAACTGAGGTCTCTATTCTTGAAAAAAACTATAAAACAGCGAAAGAGGCATCATACGGCGCATTGGAATTTTTCATTAAGGATTTAATCCCTACAACTATAAGTTTTGCCACTGCGACTCCAGAAAGCTCTATTACCTCTGTTTTAAGTAGTTTAAATCTTACTACAAACACAGCCGTAACCAAAATGGCAACTGATGTATGTGTAAGCAGTAAGCTCCTTTCAGCCACCTCTTCCTGGGATTCTACGTGTGTATCAGACACTAATATTAAGGTTTCTTCAGACATTAAATTTACCTTAAATGCTGCATCAGGTCCCCCATATGATGTCTATGTAAAAATAGTTGATACTGTTGCCGGTAATACAAATACAGGCGGGGTTATGCTTGAGGGCACCGGTGTGGCAGAATCGGCAAGTGGTGTAATTACCCCACAGCATTTTCCATACATGTATTCTATCGAGGTGCAGGGAGAAAAAAAAGAGAATCCTCAGGAGAGGGCACAGTTAGAAGTGCTTTATGCCTATTAAAAAACAGAAAAAAAAACAGGTAAAAACACATAAAAAGATAAAAATCGACATTAAGTATATTTTATATATTGCTGCTATGTTGGTGCTTATTATAAGCTCTTATCTTTTTTTTAAAAAAGAAGATGGCACCCACAGAGGTTCTTTAAACGGGCACTTAGTAAAAAAACAAGTTGCGAAAGAAAAGCCAGAAGAGGTCTCAATTAAACCAGTTGAAATGGCAAGGCTTGAACTTCTATCATTAGAGGGCAGGGATATAGTCAGGGTTATGATTGAAAAAATGGAACCAGAAGTAGAATATAGGTTTCAATGGAGCATAAACGGGAAAATCATAGAGGACTACAACAAAGATAGCATATCTGGTTTTAAAGAAGGAGATGTAGTTGGGGTAACAATTACACCTTTTTTGAAAGAAAAAAAAGGTCAACCAAGATTTTTGAGCCTAACTATACGCTCCACCACACCAAAGATTCTTGGTATATCAGAGCCAAAAATCGATAATGATATTATGGTATTTAAGATTTTAATTGATGATACTACAAAGACAGAGCTTACATATTCCCTAATTGAATGTCCAAAGAATATGACCATAGACAGCAAAACAGGGGAAATTAAATGGAATATAAAAGACATCCCTTCTGGCAGATACGAAGGCAAGGCCCTTATTAAAAATAAAAAAGGTGCTGAGGTTTTATATCCATTTACAATTAATTTAAGCTAAGATATTCTGAAAATTATTAAACTCGACAATAATTGACCTATGATGAATTTAATAGACACCAAAGTTATAAATTAATACACTAATAATAGAGGTGTCATAATGGATGTGATTCCAAAGGCAGTATTTACAAAGGAATTTAAAGAAGAAGCATTAAAGATAAATATATAAGATGAATTATCCATTTAAAAGTAAGCAGGCAATCAAAGCCATAACCAACGAGATAAACGAGATAAACGAGATATACCAGATAAACAAGACAGACGAGATAAACGAAATAAACGAAATAAACGAGACAGACGAGATAGACCAGATAAGACCATCAATATGAAGATCTCAGGTAACATTGTCGATGTAATAAATTCAACTATTTATCCTGGTAGCATTTTAGTAAGCAAAGGAAGGATCGTTGATATTATCAGGGAAAACAAACATTACAATACATTTATTGTTCCTGGTTTCATAGATGCCCATGTCCATATTGAGAGTTCAATGTTGGTGCCATCAGAATTTGCAAGACTCGCTGTTGTGCATGGAACCGTCGCAACGGTTTCTGATCCCCATGAGATTGCAAACGTGCTTGGCACCGAGGGCATCGAATTCATGATAGAAAATGGAAAGACAGTCCCTTTCAATTTTTATTTTGGTGCTCCACCTTGCGTGCCTGCCACCCAGTTCGAAACATCCGGTGCCAGCCTCGATACTACCGAGATTGACGCCCTGCTTGCCAGAAAAGACATAAAATACTTAAGCGAGATGATGAATTATCCTGGTGTTATAGATAATGACCCGGTAGTGATGGAAAAGATTGCCATTGCAAAAAGTCATGGAAAACCGATAGATGGCCATGCGCCTGGCCTTACAGGGGATGCACTTGAAAGATATGTGCGTGCCGGTATATCAACTGACCATGAAACATTCCGTTATGATGAGGGCCTGGAAAAGATTTTGCTCGGCATGAAGCTTATCGTGAGGGAGGGTTCTGCGGCAAAAAACTTTGACGTATTGAGTCCATTAGTCATGGAATATCCAAGTCAGTGCATGTTTTGCAGCGATGACAAACATCCTGATGACCTTGTTTCAGGCCATATAGATGAACTGGTAAAAAAGGCATTACAGATGGGTATAGATGTGATGACTGTGTTGAAATGTGCCTGCGTAACACCTGTTATACACTACGGGCTCGATACAGGTTTGTTGCGCATAGGGGATCGTGCTGATTTTATTGAAGTGGATAATCTTGAATATTTCAATGTCCTAAGAACTTACATCAACGGCGAGGTCGTTGCGGAGCATGGAAAAACTCTGTTATCTCATTTGCCAGTACCCATCATAAACAAATTTTGCATAAACGAAAAAAGGATATCGGATTTTTTTGTAGCAGATATGGGCAAACCTGTCAATGTAATCGAAGTGATAAACGAACAGGTTATTACAGGCAAATTGACCGTGACCTGTAAATCATGTGGAGGTAATCTGGTTTCAGACGTAAACAGTGATATTTTGAAGCTCGTTGTAGTTAATCGTTATAAAGACTGTCCGCCTTCTGTAGGATTTGTCAAAAACTTTGGTTTAAAAAGAGGCGCCATTGCATCGTCTGTTGCACACGACTCTCACAATATTGTTGCTGTTGGCGCAACAGACGAAGATATATGCCATGCTGTCAATCTTATTATCAAACAGAAGGGCGGACTCTCTGTGGTGTGTGGCGATATAAGTGAAACATTGCCCCTCCCTATAGGAGGTCTAATGAGCAACGAGGATGGATACAGCGTTGCAAAACAATATTCAAGGCTTGACCGCCTCGCCAAACAACTCGGATCTTCTTTAAGCGCCCCATTTATGGCTCTATCTTTTATGTCGCTTCTCGTAATACCAAAACTCAAGCTGAGCGATAAAGGTCTATTCGATGACGAACGATTCCGATTTATAGATTTAATGGAGGTTGAATGATATGTTGCCTCCACACGGAAAAACTACTGGTATAAACCCCAGACACATTATTTCCCAAACCCCCACCGTAAACCATATTCATTATGAAAAGATACACAATAATGTGTATGATTGACCTATGATAAATTTAATACACACCAAAGCTATTAACGGAGGTGTCATAATGGATGTGATTCCAAAGGAAGTATTTATTGGTTAGTTTTTTATAGAGAAGAAGCGGTAAAGATGAATATAGAAGGTGGATTATCCATTACAGAGGTAGGGATACAATCTAAGCCAAGCTTTATGCCCCACCATTCCCCCACAATTATCTTGTATTTTAAAGAATAGTTTCAGTATTGATGAAAGCGAAAAAATTGGTAGGATGTCGGGGGTAAGGCAGAGAAGGTCGTATAGAACATAAATAGTATACTGATGTATTGCCTCTGAATTCACTGGGTAAAAAAAGTCTTTTTCTCTGGTGAATAGAATTTTCTTAATTTTTTCAATTTAACCAAAAAATAACACAAAAATTATTTCAGATTAACATTTCTTTATTAATAAAACTGTAAATAAAAGTAATGGGCAGGCAATAATGTTGGATTACATCACATGCTGATATAAAGGGAAAATTTTATGATTGGTTAAGAAAATGTGGATACATGGACAGTGATCAATCGTGTTTAACATTAAGAGCCTTTATCTGAAAATAAATATATGCCTATTAGTTGTAAATTAAAGGAGAATTTTTATGATGAGTTATGCAGAAAATATATTTTGCATCCCAGAGAATTATTTCATCGTGAGGGAATATGGGATGGATAAAAAATGGAGTGATATAGTTGAAAAATTAGATTACGCATTCCAACCAATAGTGAATATTCACAATGGAAATTGTTTAGGGTATGAGGTACTCTTAAGAAATTATCAAAAGGCAGGTTTTAAAGAGATAAATGATATCTTTGATGAAGCTTACAATGAGTTGGTGCTTTTCAGTCTTGAGATAGCACTAAGAGAAAAGGCTATTAAAAAATTTTCAAATATTGGGGGTCACCAAAAGTTAAAAATGTTTTTCAATATAGACAATCGTATAATTACAATGCCAGATTATCTACCAGGTGCTACAGCACAGATTTTAAAAGAAGTTGGACTTTTTCTTTCCTCAGTATGTTTTGAGATATCTGAGAGACATCAGTTTGAAAACTACAACCACGCAAAAAACATCCTTTATGCCTATAAAAAACAGCTTTACAGGATTGCCATTGATGACTTTGGTTCAGGATACTCAGGTCTTCAACTCCTTTATCACGCAGAACCTGATTTTATAAAGATTGACAGATTTTTTATTGAAGGTATTGAAGAAGATTCAAAGAAAAAACTTTTTGTTGCCAAGGTGATAAACCTTGCAAAGATTCTTGGTATCATTACAATTGCTGAAGGTGTTGAAACAGAAAAAGAATTCTTCTTCTGCAAAGAGATTGGATGTGATTTTGCTCAGGGATATTTCATTCAGAAACCAACTACAAACATAGAGGAACTTCAAAGTAAATATGAGCACATAGCTGAACTTAATAATAGAAATAGACGGCAAAAAATAAATGATAACATTTTGATAAAAGACCAGATGGAGTATTTAGAACCTGTATGTATTAGGGATACTACTACTGGTCAACTAACAGATATGTATAAAATTTTTGAAAAATTTCGGACTTTAAAAAATAATACATTTTTTCCAGCTGTTAATGAACATAATGAGCCATTAGGTCTCATAAAAGAAAAAGACCTTAAAGAATATGTTTATTCTAAATACGGTAAGGATTTATTAATGAACAGGGCTACAAACAAAACAATCATGGATTTTATTACTAAATGCCCTGTTGCAGAAATAAGTACGAAGATTGAAACTATACTGGAATACTATTCCATGGAAGAGTCATCAGAATGCATCTTATTAACTGAAAACGGTATATACGTTGGTTTCTTAAGTGCCCACTCTATACTTATGGTATTAAACGAAAAAAATTTAGCCATTGCAAGGGATCAAAATCCTCTTACAAAATTGCCTGGCAATACGCTCATAAACGAGTTTATTGAGCATGCTCTCACTGATATGGAAAAGGAATATATAATAGTCTATTTTGATTTTAATTATTTTAAATCGTTTAATGATAAATATGGTTTCAGAAGGGGTGATAGGGTAATAACTCTGTTTTCAGACATCCTTAAAAAAACATCCACAAGTAATAGATTTTTTGTTGGTCATATAGGCGGCGATGACTTCTTTGCAGGCTTTAAGGACACAAATAAAGTTAATGCCCATAATATATTTAAATTTATTGAGCAGATAATCCTTAAATTTAAACAAGATGTAGTTGCTCTCTATGATGCTGAAGACAGAGAAAAGGGTTACATTGTTTCTACAGATAGGGACGGAAACATTAAACCATTTCCACTTATGACAGTAAGTGCAGCTATTATCAGCATACCTGCCAAAAAAATTAATATTAATAGTGAAGATTTGGGTTTTGCCATTGCCTATTTGAAAAAGCAGGCAAAGAATTCAGACAGTGGAATATCCTTTATGGTACTTGACAATAAACAGATAGAAACAATTAAATGCGAAAATAATCATAAAGATTTAGGTCTATGCTTACCAGTAAATAACGGTCTATTCCATTAATCTTGGAAACGATATCAGTAAAATGGACTAATCCATTAGGTAAAAATTTGTTTGGAAAATCATTTATTAGGGGGTATAAAAAATGAATAAAGAATTAATTGAGTTGAGAATACTAATTGATAGCCTGCCGGATGCAGCCTTCATCCTTGAAGATAGGATTTTTGTTGATTGCAATAAAGCTGCCCTAAATTTATTAAGGTGTGAGGACAAAAAACATATTGTTGGCAAAAGCCCTCTTGATCTTTCACCACCGAAACAGTATGACGGGATATCTTCGATAACTAAAGGGGAAGAGCTGTTTAAGATGATATTAAATAAAAAAATCAACAAATTTAAATGGTTGCACAGAAAGTTAAATGGCGAGGACATATTAGTGGAGGTAAATATCATTTATATATATTTAAATGGAAAAACAACTATATGTGCATTATGGAAGGATATAACTGAACTCTACAAGGCAGAAAAGGCTCTATATGAAAAGGATGAACAGTATAAAAGACTCGTCTCAAGCCTTCCAGAGATAGTACTTGTCCATAAAGAAGGCAAAATACTTTTTGCAAATCAGGCTACAACTTCAATCCTTGGCTATACACCCGAAGAGATGCTGAATACCTCTGTTTTTGATTATGCCAAAGAGGAGTATAAGTCACTTATCTAGGAAAACATACAAAAAAGGATGAATGGAGAAGAATTGGGTGACTATGAAATCAAGATGCGAACAAAGAAAGGTGAAGTCCTTGATGTCATAGTAAGGGCGCATAAGATTAT
>Ga0116169_1003061_pt1 | contig 11537 bp, 9 predicted proteins | sample AD_UKC130_MetaG_FD_89796 | JGI IMG/M metagenome (GOLD analysis project Ga0116169, IMG submission 89796) | Active sludge microbial communities of municipal wastewater-treating anaerobic digesters from Canada - AD_UKC130_MetaG | ecosystem: Engineered > Bioreactor > Anaerobic > Digestate | place...
ATGCCCAGGCCGCCGCAGCCCAGCACCGCCACCCAGTCGCGGGGCGACAGCGGGGGCAGCTTGGCAATGGCGCTGAACGCGGTCAGGCCCGAGCAGGCCAGCGTGGCGGCATAGGCCTCGTCCAGGCCGCTCGCATCGATCAGATACTTCGAATCGGGGATCACCAGGTGGGTGCCATATGCGCCCTGCCCCAGCACGCCCAGAAAGCGTCCCTGCAGGCAGTAGTTGTCCTGGCCGGCCTCGCAGACTGCGCACTTGCCGCAGCCGATCCACGGGAAAACCAGACGCCGATCGCCGATCTTCACGCCGGTGGCCTCCGGGCCGAGCGCCTCGACCACTCCGAACGGTTCATGGCCCACGGTGAACGGTGGCACGCAACCCCGATCGCGCACGTAAAATTTCTTGCCGCCGCCGAGATCGAAATATCCGTCCCAGATGTGCAGGTCGGAGTGACACACCCCCGAACGGGTCACACGGATCAGCACTTCCCGGCCCTGGGGTCGCGGGGTCTCGCGAATACGGGCCTGCAAGGGCTTGCCGTGCTCGATGACATCGTAGGTGAGCATTGCCTGGTCTCCTGGATTCCTGATGCGAAGGTTGTGCGGAACGCAAGCCGGCGGGATGGCGGCGCAGGCCGATGGTAGCGCGGGCGAGCCGGGAAGCGTTCCGCTTCATGGCGACGACCGGGAGCCCGAGTGAGCAATGCACGAGGTAGCTGCACCATGAACACATCGACCCGCCGGCAGCGTCCGCTCGCCCTGGCATGCCTGCTGGCGCTTGCCGGCGCACTGCTGGCCGGCTGCGCCCACCGGGAGCCCGCGGACGGCGCTGCGCGCAAGGAGACCGCGTTCGCCGTGACCGTGTCGCACGAGCTGGTGAGCTTCAATGCCGGTCAGCCGGGCCGGCTGCTGTCCCGGCGACAACTGATCGGCCTGGCGGACGGTGAAAAGCTGGTGGGCATCGATTTCCGGGTTGCACGCGGCCAGTTGTTCGCGCTCTCGGACCGGGCGCGGCTCTACCGGATCGACACTGAGTCGGCCACGCTGGCGCCCGTCGGAAGCGGCATCGGGACAGCACTGAGTGGCACCCGATTCGGGTTCGACTTCAATCCGACGGTCGACCGGATCCGCGTGGTCAGCGACTCGGGCCAGAACCTGCGCGTCCATCCGGACACCGGTGGCGTCGTCGACTCCGACCCGCAAAGCGCGGGTCTGCAGCTCGACGGTCCGCTGGCCTATGTGCCCGGCGATCCGAACGCGGGACAGGCACCCAGAGTCATCGCGGCGGCCTACACGTACAACAAGGAAAACGAGAAGATCACCACGAACTATGCGCTGGACGCTCAGACAGCCAGCCTCGTGGTCCAGGGCTCGATCGAAGGCAGCACCCCGGTCGTCTCGCCCAACACCGGCCGCCTGCGAACGGTGGGGCCCCTGCGCGCCGGTGCGTTCGATCAGGCGGCGTTCGACATTTCCGATCTGACCAACACCGGCTTTGCAGCGCTCACCCGGACCGGCGCCCGGGAGTCGCAGTGGTACCTGATCGACCTCGCCACCGGCCGGGCCACAGGGCTGGGCACGATCGGCGCGGGCGCAGCCGTCGTTGGCGTCGCGATCGAGCCGTGATGAGGCCACCGGCGTGGACGCTTGCGCCGGCGCACCGCTGGCGCTCCCTGCGCCGCTGGGCTGTCGGGCTGGCTGCCGCATTGGCCGGTGCGGCTGCGCCGCCCGCAGGGGCCGAAAAGCTGAACGTCACAGTGCAGGACAGCCTCGGGCGCCCGCTGGAGAACGCCGTCGTGTCGGTGATGGTCGGCGGGACCCGTGAGCGCGCCGGCGCCCAGGCGAGCGCCGAGATGGCCCAGCGCGAGCGCAGCTTCGTGCCCCATGTGCTGGTGGTGCAGACCGGCACACCGGTGTCGTTCCCGAACCTGGACACCGTCCGCCATCACGTCTATTCGTTCTCTGCCATCAAGCCCTTCGAGATCAAGCTGTACGTCGGCACGCCGACCCAGCCCGTGGTTTTCGACCGGCCTGGCACCGCGGTTCTCGGCTGCAACATCCACGACAAGATGGTCGGCTTCATCCATGTCGTCGACACCCCGTACTTCGCACGCACGGGCGCCGCCGGCGGCGCCACCCTGGATCTGCCGCCGGGCGAACATCGCGTGCGGGCCTGGCACCCGGTGCTTCAGGCCAGCGGCGCTCCGGTGCAGGACATGGCCCGGCTGGCTGCCGGCGGCAGCGCCGCTCTGACGATCCGGCTGCCGGCAAACTGACCATGCTCAACCGCCTCGACATGCGCATTGCGGGAGTGTTCCTCGCCCTGCTGCTGGCCGTGCAGCTGGCGGGCTTCGGGCTGATCCGCGAAGTTATCTCGCTGAACGCCCGCGCGACGATCGCCGAAGACCTCGACAATGGCGCGCGGCTCATCCGACGCCTGCTGGATCAGCACAACCAGCGGATGATCGAATCGGCGCGCGTGCTGGCCGCCGATTTCGGATTCCGCTCGGCGATCGGCTCGGGCGATCGAGCGACGCTGGCGGACACGCTCGAGAACCACGGTGAGCGAATCGGCGCGGCGGAGATGCTGTTTCTCGGCACCGACCTCTCGCTGCAGGCAGCCACCGCACGGATGGCGCCGCAGGTTTACGCGTATGCCCGCGCTCAGGCCGCAGCCAGCCGGCAGAGCGACAGCGCCCGGGTGGTGATGATCCGTGGCACGCCGCAGCTGCTGCTGACGGTGCCCATCAAGGCGCCGCTGACGATCGGCTATGTCGCGATGGGCTTCGCGCTGGACAAGCGACTGCTCGACGACATGCATCAGCTGGCCGGCATCATCACGTCGGTTCTGGTGCGCACGCAGGGCGGCCCGTGGCAGGTCGATCAGACACTGCTTGAAGGCGCCTCTGCAGGCGACCTGAAGGCGCGGGTCCCCATGCTCGCCGGGTCGGCTTCCGCCCGCATCGATGGCACGACCTACCAGACACGGCTCATTCCTCTGGCCAGTGACGGGGGCGATGAAGTGTCGGCGCTGATGATGCGCTCGATCGACGCCGCGCTCGAGCCCTTCGAGCGGCTGCAGATGCTGCTGCTGCTGATCACCCTCGTGGGCGCTCTGCTATCCGGCACCGCGAGCTTTCTCACGGCGCGACGGGTGACCGGTCCGCTGAAGGCGCTGACGCGCTCGGCCGAGCGCCTGGGCGCCGGCGATTACGAGGCGGCTGTCGACACGCGCGGCACCGACGAGGTCGGCGAGCTCGCCCGCCGGTTCGACGCCATGCGCCTGGACCTGCGCGAACGCGATCAGCGGATTTCGCGCCTCGCGTACTGGGATCGGCTGACCGGCCTGCCCAATCGCGAACGCTTCAACCAGCTGCTGGCCCAGGCGATCGACGAGACCCGCGGCACCGACCAGGTGCTTTCCGTGCTGATGCTCGACCTGGACCGGTTCAAGCATGTCAACGACGTGTTGGGACCGGCGTTCGGGGATCGACTGCTGGGCGAGGTGGCGCAACGCCTGCGCGCCCACGCCGTGCGCGACACCGATGCGGTGGCACGGATCGGCGGCGACGAGTTCGCCCTGCTGCTGCGCGGCGCGAGCAGCCGGGAGGCAGCCGAAGTCGGCCATCGCATTCTGGCGGTGATGGAGCAGCCGATCACGCTGGACGATCACACGGTCGACCTGCGCGCGGGCATCGGGGCGGTCACCCATCCGGCGGATGGCGACGACGCCGACACCCTGCTGCGCCGGGTCGAGATGGCGATGTACGCCGCCAAGACACGACAGGCCGGACTCGTGCACTACCAGCCCGACATGGACAGCGCCAGCGAACAGTCGCTCTCGATGCTGACCGACCTGCGCGAGGCGGTCGAGCAGAACCAGCTGCAGCTGTATCTGCAGCCCAAGATCGATCTTGCCAGCGGTGGCGTGGCCGGCGCCGAGGCGCTGGTGCGCTGGCGTCATCCGGTGCGAGGACTGGTGCCGCCCGCGCACTTCATCCCCTTTGCCGAGCAGACCGGCGCCATCCGCCAGATCACCCAATGGATGATCGAACGGACCGCGACGGTGCTTGCCGACCTGCATTCGCAGGGCATGCCGATCAGAATTGCCGTCAACCTGTCGACCCGCGACCTGATGGATCAGCAGCTGCCGCAGAAGGTGGCGCATCAGCTTGCGGTGCGCGGACTCGGTCCGGCGGCGCTGTGCCTTGAGATCACCGAAAGCGCCATCATGGACGACCCCCTGCGCGCCGAGCAGACGCTGCAGGGACTGCATGACATGGGCGTGGCGCTGTCGATCGACGACTTCGGCACCGGCTACTCGTCCCTGGCCTATCTGAAGCGACTGCCGGTTGATCAGCTGAAGATCGATCGCAGCTTCGTGATGAACATGGAGCGAGACAGGGCCGATGTGATGATCGTGCGTTCGACCATCGATCTGGCGCACAACCTGGGTCTCAAAGTCGTGGCCGAAGGGGTGGAGACCGAGGCTCAGCTCGCATTGCTGGGCGAGCTGGGATGCGACGAGGCGCAGGGCTATCTGCTCGGGCGGCCGATGCCGGCGGCCGAATTCGCGGTCTGGGCACGAAACTGGCGGCCGCGCCAGCCTGCCGCGGGCTTGCGCCCTGCGCTCGCGGAACCGCCTTCCGCCGCATCCAACGCCTGCGCCGCGATCCTCGACGAATCGGTCTGAATCGGTCTGCCGGTTGCCGGCTGGTCGCCCGCAGGGGGCGGCTGCCTTATCATCGAGGACGTCGCTCCATGGAGACTCCTCGCATCATGATGCACCCGATCCGCCGCGCCCTATGCGCCCTGCTCCTGGCCGGACTCAGTGGTGGCGCAGCCGCCCAGGCCTTTCCCGGCAAGCCGATTCGCCTGATCTGTCCCTTCCCGCCTGGCGGCGCCGTGGACATCGCTTCGCGTGCCGTGGCCGCCGAGATGAGCAAGACGCTCGGACAGCCGGTCAACGTCGAGAACAAGCCCGGCGCAGGCGGCAACATCGGCGCTGCCGAAGGGGTGCGCGCCGCGCCCGACGGCTACACGATGGCGATGACCACCAGCGGGATCCAGGCGATCAATCCGCTGATGTACAAGAAGATGGGCTTCGACCCGATTCGCGAACTGGCCCCGGTCTCGGCCCTGGTGTCCCTGTCCAATGTGCTGGTGGTGCATCCGTCGGTGAAGGCCAATTCCGTGGCCGACGTGCTTGCGCTGGTCAGGGCCAATCCGGGAGGCATGACCTACGCCTCGAGCGGCTCGGGCACCAGCATCCACATGTCGGCCGAGATGTTCAAGCACCTCACCGGAACCAGCATCGTCCATGTGCCGTACAAGGGCAGCGCGCCGGCACTGACCGATCTGCTGGGCGGACAGGTGCAGATGATGTTCGACAACATCCCCTCGGCCCTGCCGCACATCAAGGCCGGCAAACTGCGCGCGCTGGCCACCACGGGCGCCAGCCGGGATCCCGCCCTTCCCGACCTGCCGACAGTGGCCGAGGCCGGCGTGGCCGGCTACGAGGCGGGCGTCTGGTTCGGACTGGCTGTGCCGGCCAGCACCCCGCGCGATGTCATCGCCCGCCTGAACGCCGAAGCGGTGAAGGCCACGAAGTCGCCCGATTTCGTCAAGCGGATGTCCGAACTCGGTTACGTGATGATCGGCAGTTCGCCCGAGCAGATGGCCGCGATGCAGCGAGCCGAACAGACGCGCTGGACGCCGGTGGTCAAGGCCTCCGGTGCATCGGCCGACTGACGCTTACCCAGTTCTTGTTCATCACCGGCGCAACCGCCGCCCCCTTTCCCACAGGAGTCACGCATGCATGCGTATCTGAAGTTCGCCACCCGCCTGGGTGCCCTGACACTGGCTGCCGCGGCCCTCGGCCAGGCCTCGGTGGCCTCCGCGCAATCGAAGGACATCCGGATCGGCCTGGTGTATTCGCGCACCGGCCCCCTCGAGGCATATGGCAAGCAGACGCAGGCCGGCGTGGTGCTCGGACTCGACTACGCCACGGGCGGCACCATGATGGTCAATGGCCGCAAGATCGTGCTGATCGAGAAGGACGACCAGGGCAAGCCCGATGTCGGCAAGTCGCAGCTCGCATCGGCCTATGCCGACGACAAGGTCGACCTGGCGATCGGACCGGTGGCCTCGGGTGTGGCGCTGGCCATGCTGCCGGTGGCCGAGGAGAACAAGAAAATCCTGATCGTCGAGCCGGCCGTTGCCGATTCGATCACCGGCGACAAGTGGAACCGCTATGTGTTCCGCACCGGACGCAATTCGTCGCAGGATGCCGCCGGCAACGCGGCCGCGTTCGACAAGGAAGGCATCACGATCGCCACGCTGGCACAGGACTATGCGTTCGGTCGCGACGGTGTGAAGGCCTTCAAGGAGGCGCTCAAGAAGGCCAAGGTGGTCCATGAGGAGTACCTGCCGACGGGCACCACCGACTTCACCGCGGGTGCGCAGCGCGTGTTCGATGCGATGAAGGACAAGCCGGGCCGCAAGATCCTGTTCATCATCTGGGCCGGCGCCAGCAACCCGTTCAAGATCGCCGACCTCGATCCCAAGCGCTATGGCATCGAGCTGGCCAGCGGCGGCAACACCTTCTCGGGGCTGGCCGGCTACAAGGTCGCCCCCGGCATGGAAGGCGCCACCACCTATTATTTCTCAATGCACAAGAACCCGATCAACAACTGGCTGATCACCGAGCATTACAAGCGCTTCAAGACGCCTCCCGACATGTTCACCGGCAGCGGCATGGCGGCGGCCATCGCGGCGGTCGAAGCCCTGAAGAAGACCGGGGGGGACACCAACAGCGACAAGCTGATCAAGACCATGGAAGGCATGAGCTTCGAGACGCCGAAGGGCCGGATGACCTTCCGGCCGCAGGATCACCAGGCAATGCAGTCGATGTTCCACTTCAAGATCAAGGTGGACCCGGCCTTCGCGTGGGGCGTGCCCGAGCTGATCCGCGAGATCAAGGCCGATGAGATGAACATCCCGGTGCGCAACAAGCGCTGATGTCATCCCCCGCGCTCGAGACTCGCGAACTGACCGTCCGGTTCGGCGGCCATGTCGCGGTCGATGCGGTGTCCTGCGCGTTCTTCCCCGGCACGCTGACCGCGATCGTCGGGCCGAACGGCGCGGGCAAGACCACCTACTTCAACCTGATCTCGGGTCAGTTGCGCGCCAGCAGCGGAACGGTTCGGGTGCATGGTGAAGACATCACCGGACTGCCGGCCGCGCACCGCACGATGCGCGGGCTGGGACGTGCGTTTCAATTGACCAATCTGTTCCCGAACCTCAGCGTGCTGGAGAACCTTCGTCTGGCCGTGCAGGCACGCCGCGGGCTGGGCCTTAACCTGTGGTCGATCTGGTCCAGCCATCGCGAGCTCATCGGCGAGGCGCAGGCCGTGCTCGAGCGCATCGCCCTCACCGACAAGCGCGACATGCCGGCCGCCACGCTGCCCCATGGCGACCAGCGCAAGCTCGAGGTCGGCATTCTGCTGGCGATGGAACCGCATGTCTTCATGTTCGATGAACCGACCGCGGGCATGAGCGTCGACGAGGTGCCGGTCATCCTGGATCTGATCCGCGACATCCGCCGTGACCCGTCCAAGACCGTGCTGCTGGTCGAGCACAAGATGGATGTGGTGCGCGAGCTGTCCGACCGGATCATCGTGCTGCACAACGGCCGGCTCGCCGCCGACGGTCCGCCGGCCGAGGTGATCGCCTCGCCGGTCGTTCAGCAGGCCTATCTCGGCATCGAGCCGCCGACCGACCCGAGCGACGACGCGGGCGCGCCGGCATCGCTGGCGCCGGGCGGCAGGCATTGAGGTTCGATCAATGACCCAGCCCGAGCCACTTCTCGAACTGTCCCGCGTGCACACGCACATCGGCGCATATCACATCCTGCACGGCGTCGACCTCCAGGTGCCCCGGGGTCGGACCACGCTGCTGCTGGGCCGCAATGGCGCGGGCAAGACGACCACGCTGCGCACGATCATGGGACTCTGGACAGCCTCCAGTGGAGAACTGCGCTTCGGCGGCTCGCCGATCAATCACCTGAGCACGCCCGACATCTCGCGCAAGGGCATCGCTTACGTGCCCGAGAACATGGGCGTCTTCGCCGACCTGACGGTGCGCGAGAACATGCTGCTGGGCGCCCGGGGTGCACGCAGCATCGAATCGATCGACCCCGAACGGCTGCGCTGGATCTTCGATCTGTTTCCGGCCATGCAGCGCTTCTGGACCCATCCGGCCGGGCTGCTGTCGGGCGGTCAGAAGCAGATGCTGGCGGTGTCGCGGGCGATCGTCGAACCCCGCGAACTGATCCTCGTCGACGAGCCGAGCAAGGGCCTGGCGCCCTCGATCATCCAGAACATGCTGAGCGCATTCCGCCAGCTCAAGGCGGCTGGCGCAACGCTGCTGCTGGTCGAGCAGAACTTTCACTTTGCCCGTCAGCTCGGCGACACCGTGGCGGTGATGGACGACGGTCGCGTCGTCCATCACGGCGACATGGCCGAGCTGACCGCGGATGTCGAGCTGCAGAAGCGTCTGCTCGGCCTGTCGCTGTCCGCCCACCAATGAGCCTGTACCGATGATTTCCGCCCCCGCGGCCGACGCCGCCGCGCCGGCATCCGCCGGCCTCGCCCCGCCCCCAGCGCGGCGCGATCTCATTCCGCTGCTGCTGGTGCCGGCGCTGGCCCTGCTGGCGCTGCCGCTGGTGGGCAGCCCCTCGAGCTGGCTCACGCTCACGGTCGCAGGACTGGCGATGGGCATGATCATCTTCATCATCGCCTCGGGCCTGACGCTGGTGTTCGGCCTGATGGACGTGCTCAATTTCGGCCATGGCGTGTTCATTGCGCTGGGCGCGTTCGTGGCGACCAGTGTGTTGGCCCCGATGGCAGCGCTGACCGAAGCCGCGTCGCTCGGCTCCAACCTGCTCGCACTGGCGGCCGCCATCGGCGCCGCGATGACCATTGCCGGTGCGATCGGCTGGGCCTTCGAGCGCCTGATCGTGCGACCGGTCTACGGCCAGCATCTCAAGCAGATCCTGATCACCATGGGCGGCATGATCATCGGCGAAGAGCTGATCAAGGCCATCTGGGGTCCGCAGCAGATCTCGCTGCCACTGCCCCAGACCCTGCGCGGCTCCTGGCTGTTCGGCGATGCGGCGATCGAGAAATACCGGGTGCTGGCGGTGATCGTCGGCCTGGTCGTGTTCGCGGCAATGGCCTGGGTGCTGTCGCGGACCAAGGTCGGACTGCTGATCCGGGCCGGCGTGCAGGATCGCGAGATGGTCGAGAGTCTCGGCTACCGGATAAGACGCCTGTTCGTGGGGGTGTTCGTGGCCGGCTCGGCGCTGGCCGGCCTGGGCGGCGTCATGTGGGGCCTGTACCAGCAGAACGTCACCGCGCAGATGGGCTCGCAGGTCAATGTGCTGCTCTTCATCGTGATCATCATCGGCGGGCTAGGTTCGGCCGGCGGCTGCTTCATCGGCGCGATGCTGGTCGGACTGATGGCCAACTACACGGGCTTTCTCGCGCCCAAGGTCGCGATGTTCTCGAACATCCTGCTGATGGTGATGGTGCTGCTGTGGCGGCCCCAGGGTCTTTATTCGACGGGGCGCGCATGATCCGCGCGCTGCTCTCGGCCGATCTGCCGCGCAGCCGGCTGGTCACGCTGCTGCTGGTGCTGATCGTCGGCATGCTGGCGCTGGCGCCTTTCGTGCTTCCAGGCACCAAGGCGCTGAACGTCGCGGCCAAGATCCTGGTGTTCGTGCTGCTGGTCGCCAGCTACGATCTGCTGCTGGGCTACACCGGCATCGTCTCGTTCGCGCACACGATGTTCTTCGGCATCGGCGCCTATGGCGTGGCCATCGCCAGCACCCGGATGGAGCCGTCGTGGACGGCGCTGCTGATCGGGTGCATCGGCGCGCTGGGGGTCTCGGCCGCGCTGTCGCTGATCATCGGTCTGTTCAGCCTGCGGGTTCGGGCGATCTTCTTCGCGATGATCACGCTGGCCGTGGCCACCGCATTTCAGACGCTGGCTTCGCAGCTTGCCGGCATCACCGGCGGCGAGGACGGCATCACCTTCAAGCTGCCCGAGGTGCTGCAGCCGGCATTCCTGCTGCGCGACGAGCCGCTGCTGGGCACCCCGCTGGACGGACGCCTGTTCACCTACTACCTGCTCTTCTTCGCGGTCTGCGCGCTGTTCCTGATGCTGCTGCGGGTGGTCAATTCCCCGTTCGGCCGGGTGCTCCAGGCGATCCGCGAAAACGACTTCCGCGCGGAAGCGCTGGGCTACCGGACGGTGATCTACCGCACCCTGTCCAATGTGATCGCGGCTCTGTTCGCGACGCTGGCCGGCGCGCTGCTGGCGATCTGGCTGCGCTACAACGGCCCGGACACCTCGCTGTCGTTCGAGATCATGCTGGACATCCTGCTGATTGTCGTGATCGGCGGCATGGGCACCCTGTACGGCGCCATCATCGGCAGCGCGCTTTTCGTGATCGCGCAGAGCTACCTGCAGGACCTGCTCAGTGCCGCCGGCGGGCTTGTCGCCGGGGTTCCGTTGATCTCGGCGCTGCTGTCGGCCGACCGGTGGCTGCTGTGGCTGGGGGTGCTGTTCGTGCTGTCGGTCTACCACTTCCCGACCGGCATCGTCGGACGGCTGCGGCTGGCCGGCGAGAAGGCGGCTGCGGCGAGGACCGCCGGTGCCCCGCGGTCGTTGCCGCGATAGCCCGTCCCCACACCCCGCCTCAGCGCGGCGTGACCGTCACGCGCACATCGAGCAGCTGCCGGCCTCCGCCCCAGACGACTCCGCGCAGCGGCGCGACATCTCCGTAGTCGCGCCCCCAGCCCAGCGTGATGAAGGCCTGATCGGCCAGCTTGCCATTGGTCGGGTCGAGGTCGATCCATCCCGCATCCCCGCACCACACCGACACCCAGGCATGCGACGCGTCAGCACCGATCAGCCGCGCCTGACCGGGGGGCGGCTGGGTCAGCAGGTAGCCGCTGACATAGCGCGCCGGCAGGCCGAAGCTGCGCACCGCGCTGATCATCAGATGCGCGAAGTCCTGGCAGACACCGCGGCGCGTCTGCAGCACCTCCGACAGCGGGGTGCCGATGTGGGTCGCATCGGGATCGAACTGGAACTGGTCATGGATCCGCCGCGCGAGCGCCTGCAGGGCCGCCAGCAGATCGCGCCCCGGGGTGAAATCGGGGCGGGCCAGCGCCAGCGCCCCGTCGAGCAGCCCGATGAAGGGCGACTCCAGACAATACTGGACCAGCTCGTAGCGCCGCAGCGGATCGCCTTCGGCCACCGCCTGCGCGACCCTCTCCCAGGCCGGCGCGCCCGCCACCACCGGCCGCGGCACGACGGTCACTTCGGCGACGCTGCGCACCTGCAGGCGATCGTGCGCGACCGGCACCGCGAACCGCTGGACCGGATTGCCGAAGTAATCGGTGCCCGCATCCATCTCCGAGGGCAGCGGCTCGACTTCCAGGCGATGGGCCGACACGGTCTGGTGCTCGG
>Ga0116169_1003062_pt1 | contig 11535 bp, 9 predicted proteins | sample AD_UKC130_MetaG_FD_89796 | JGI IMG/M metagenome (GOLD analysis project Ga0116169, IMG submission 89796) | Active sludge microbial communities of municipal wastewater-treating anaerobic digesters from Canada - AD_UKC130_MetaG | ecosystem: Engineered > Bioreactor > Anaerobic > Digestate | place...
ATCAACGGCCGGTATACCGTGCAGGATCTGATCGGCCGCGGCGGCATGGGGTGCATATATAAAGTACACGATAATGTCCTGGGCGAGGATGTCGCGCTGAAGACCCTGCTGCCCCAGTTCCTGCGCGAAAAAATGGTGGTGGAACGCTTTTTCAACGAAGCGCGCATCGCCCGCAAACTGGCACATCCCAATATAGTCAGGGTGCACGACATTGGCAGCGCGGGAAAAGGGGTATACATATCGATGGAATACGTGCAGGGGGAATCCCTGCGGAACAAGCTGGAGAAGCTGCCGCCGGGAAAACGCCTTCCCCTTGACGAGGTGCTGCGGGTAGTGGAAGAACTCTGTACCGCGCTGGAGTACGCCCACCAGTTCACCATACACCGGGACATCAAACCGGAAAACGTCATGATCGACCGGGATGGCCGGGTAAAGCTGATGGACTTCGGCATATCGAAGCTCATGGACAATACCCGGATGACTTCGGCATCCATTGTCATGGGCACGCCGTATTACATGTCGCCGGAACAGCTGCGGAACAGCCGTGACGTGGATGCCCGGTCTGATATCTACAGCGTGGGGGTCATGCTGTATGAACTGGTCACCGGCAACATGCCGACAGGGGTTCCCAAGCCCGCTTCGGAAATGATCCGGGAAGTACCGCCGGAGCTGGACCGCATCATCGCCAAGTGCGTGGATCCGGATCCGAATAACCGGTACCAGACCGCGGGCGAGCTGCGCCAGGCCATCGCCGAACTCCGGGCGAAACGGGCGGGAAAATCCGGGGCGCCGACCCGCGTGGCATCCTCCGCGGCCGCCACGGGGAAAAGATCCCTTCGGCCTGACCAGCTTTGGCTGGCGGTGGGCGTTCTGATGGCGCTGGTCGCGCTCTCCTGCGCGGGGGTGGCTGTGTACTGGTTCAGAGGAATCGCGGGACCGGTTACGCCGGCCCGCCAGGCCGGATCCAGCCTGGGAATGGATGACCTGTCTATCATGGGCCGGGCCGTGGATGCCCTGATGCCGCGCGCGCGGAACGCCGCATCCAATAACCCTGAACTGGCGCAGCTGCTGGATAAAGCGGTAAGCCTGCGCAAGCAGGTGGACGACCCGGCCGCGGGCGGACCGGAAACCCGGCGGTCGCTGGCGGAACAGGCGCTCGCCCTGTGCATGGGCGTGCTGGAATTAAGCCGCCGCCCCAATATGGTGTTCGTTCCCGCGGGACCGGTCAACATCGAAGGGACAACCGTTAACCTGCCGGCTTTCCTGATTGACCGGACGGAGGTTACGGTGGAGGAATACCTGGCGTTTACCCAGAATGTGCCGGGACAGTGGCGCGTGCCCCCGCACCTTGCCCAGAATACGGGGGCCATCAGCGGCCGGAGCCCCGTAACCGGCATAACACTATTTGACGCGATCGCGTACGCCGCGGCCAACGCAAAACAGCTCCCCACGCGGGCCCAGTGGGCCCGGGCGGCATACGGCCTGGATGATACGCCCCGGAATTACCCCTGGGGCAACGACTGGATCCCAGAGGGCTGCGTGTGCAGCGGAGACAGTCCCGCTGAAGTGGGCACCCGGGAAAAAGACCGAACCGTGGTCGGGTGCCTGGACATGGTTGGCAACGCGATGGAATGGACGCTGCCGGATGACCGCGCGATTTCAGAGCGGTACCCTGATTTCGGAGATCAGGCGATGGTCTGCGGAGGCAGTTACCAGTCCGGACCCCGTCCCCTCAACAGCGCTGTTGCCGTGCCCGTGGACGCCAGGCAGCCGGACCTGGGATTCCGCTGCGTGGTCCCGATCACGCTTCCAACGGCCGATGAACTCAGGAAAATTATCTCCGGGGAAAATGCCGGAGAACCTCAGGGCGCACCATGACTGGAAAAGCGATTTGCCAGTCATTTACCCGAGTGCGATATTTCGGCGTCCTCCTTTCGGCGATGTGCGCAGCGTTGCTTTTGGGAGGGGCAGCGTTTGCGGATGCCCCCTTACCGCAACACGGCAGGGACGAGGAAGCCATCCGCCTCCTCCGCAGTCTAAGCGCCCGGCTGAGCCAACTGAACGCGCTGGCATTTGAAGCCCGGATCGTGTCTGAACGGACCGTGGCCGCGGGAACCCGAAAGGACGAGGCCATATGCCGGGCCGTCTTACAGCGCCCGAACCGGCTGCGGCTGCGATATGAAGTCCCCGGCGAGGGATTAACCCTGGTGCTGAACGGCTCAGAGGGGATTATGGCGCTGGATTCCACGCGGACCTACCGGAAGATCTCCGGCGGAGGCAACCCGGGCGATTACGCGGGATGGCTGACCCAGCAGCCGGCTATTCGGCGGGTATTATCAGAAGATCCCCTGGCAGGGTGGCTGGACCACGTCCTACAGATTCAGGCGAGCACGGAACAGGCGCCGGAAGGGACGCTCACGCGGTTCGATCTCCAGTTCCGGCAGACCAGTGTCTCCCTGTGGGTCGATCCCGAACAGGGGATGCCCAGGCGGCTTTCCGCGGACACTTCCCGCGGCGGAGGACGCGCGCCCGGGTCCGAATTGGTCACCGTTACCTGGACCGGGTGGGAAACGGCCCCGGATGTGGCAGACTCGGTTTTTGACATCAGCCCTCCGGCGGGATTCCAGGAATCCCGTGTTTTCGCCGGTCCTTCAGATCTTTCACGCTCCGACCTGGTCGGCATGGAAATGCCTCCCGTGACCCTCGAACTGTGTACCGGTGGAAAACTGGATTTTGGAGGATTCCGGGGAAACCAGGCGCTTGTGCTTGATTTCTGGGCCACGTGGTGCCGCCCGTGCCGTTACGCGATCGACCAGATCAAACGCCTGGCCGAAGAATTCGAAAAAAATCCCTCGGTCGTGTTCGTCACGGTAAACCTGATGGAGCCGCCTGAAACCGTGCGCCCGTGGAAACAACGCCAGCAGTTAACGCTGCCGGTGGCGCTGGACCGTGACGGGCGGCTGGCGGATCAGCTGCGGGTGGAAGCTTTGCCCACCACCATCGTCGTGGGACAGGACGGCATCATCCGCTATTTAAAGACAGGGTATTCCCGGGGTTTCGAACAGGAACTGAAAAAAATCATCACGGACCTGCTGGCGGGACAGCTTCCTGAGGCGCCGGAACATTCGGCATCAGCGGCGGAACAGCTGCGGTGGCGAATGGATATGGACCGGGACGCATACTGTTCCGTATTCGTGCGTTATTGATCAACCGGAACTGGACACGCCTTTCAGCACCAGGATTCGCGCGTCACCTGGATCCAAACCAAGCTGGAAATTGTCCCGAATGGGAGCCCCATTTTTCAGCGGTGCCAGTTTTCCTGATTTCCAGTCCAGTTCACTCACCGGGACCTCGCTGGAAAGGCTGACCGCAGCGCTTTCCGCACAGTTGCGGTTAACCGTGTACAGCATCATCGAACCGTCCACATCCCGCAGCACCCCAACCGTAACCGGAATCCCGGAGGAAAACTGGACCGACGGCACCGTTTCTGACAGGGCGCGCGCCTGCTCCGCATCCTGTAGGTTAAACACGCCCACCGAAACAGAACGGAACAGAACAGCCATCACCTTTTTTATTTCCCGGTTGATTCCGGAGACGATCCGGTACCGTTCGGTTTTCCGCCCGTCGGGATCAATCATCCCGCTACCCTTGGTTTTAGGGTCGTTCACGGGCGTGGCGTAGGAAAAATACAGGATGCCTTTCGCCCCGTACGCAAGGGCTGTATGCACCTGCCAGCGGATATCGCCCTCAGTCGGCTCATAATCAGTCCCGTAGGCCATCGCCTGGACAAAAGTCCAGAAGGGAGTCCCCTGTTTCATGCTGATGTCGCGAAAGAATTTCAGTGCCTCTTCATACCGTTTGGGGCCGTCTTCCCCCGGCATTGCCCAGGGCAGCTCATCCCAGCACAGGATTTCAGGCCGGAGCGTTTTCAATATGGCCTGGACATAGGCATCGTAATCCGGAGCGCCCAGTTTTTCCGGCGGCGTGGAGGGCGGCGCCAGGTTAATGAACGGCAGTTTTCCGGGACGTTCTCTTCGGACTTCCTCCACCCGGGACCGCAGGGTATCCAGTTCGCCCAGCGAAGGGTGGTCCCGCACCAGGAACCCGTACGTGGTTTCACAGTTGCACAGCGCCTTGACCGGGAGTCCATAGGTGGCAAACAGGACGCGGATATTAACCCGGTTGCACGCGTCCCGCTGGCGCTGGGCAAGGGCAGGCGAAGACGCGCCGAGCCCGCCCATAACGATATTGAACCCGGCTTCGGCCACTTCGGCGTAACGGGCATTTACCAGGCCATCCACCGGGGGATCCCCCCAGAAACCGAGAACCAGATGTTCCTGCCGGAATTCAGCACCGGCCGCAATCCCCGCGAAAAACAGCAGCGCGGCTGCCAGCGCGCGGGGAATTCCGTCAGAACCTGCCTTCACCGCGGTTTTTCTCATACTGTTCCTGCAGTTCCATGCGGCGCTTCGCGCATCCGCCCATTTCGAACTTGTAACTGTATTCCACCGTTACGGACGATTCACGAAGGGAAATTTCCGTGCCTTTTCCCAATATAGAGAACAGATCGCCGCGGCCGTTATCTTCCATGTGATTATTGAAAGCGTGTTTAAAGGTCACGTGAATATCCGATTTTTCGTTCAGCACCCTGGAAAATCCTAGGGTCACGTGATCTTTCACGATAGCGGGGAACAGTGCGTTGGCAAACACGTATTCCTCCCGGATGGGAGAATCGAAAGCGATCGACACGCCGCCGCGGAAAGTCCATTTCGGCGTAGCGTACCAGGTAAGGCCGGTTTTGATGATGTGCTGATCTTTCCAGCCAAAGCCGCCTTTGATGGGCTCGCGGGCCATCTGGTCAATGCCGTCCCAGTCGATCCATTTATAGTCGAGCACCCATTCCAGGCTGGGCGTGATGTCCAACGCGATACCGGCCTGGAGGTTCTGGGGCAGATCCATGGATTCGAAGAAAAGATCGTCGTACTTCTTGTATTCGGTCATCCACTGCCGGGAGGTATACGACAGCCCCACGCCAAAACGTTGCCACCGTTTATAAAACCCCAGAGATAATCCCGCGCCATACGCGGTGTCAATGCTGTTCTCGGCATCCGCCTGGCGGAATTTCAGGGTCAGCATATCCGTGGCAAACATGGAGAAGTTCAGGCGCGGGGCGATACCGATGGTCCATCCGTCCCCCAGATCGCGGGCGTATCCGAACCCGAGAGAGGCCACGCTGTAACGGGTACGCCGGTCATAATTCTGCAGGGTCAGCCGCGGCAGGATGGTCCGGGAAGCGCGGTATTCCACCCCCATGCCGCTGACCCCATAAAGGCCGATTCCCCAGGCCCACTCTCCCCCACCGCAGGACTTGCTGTATCCCATTGACGGGATATAGAAAATATTGTCATCGTAGGATTCCTCCGTATTGCTGCCGAAGAGCCCGCGGGGTTTGATGGTCCGGTAGGGCGCGAAAACTTCCAGGTTGACATCCAGCCGGCAGCCCAGATCAATGATACTGGCCGGGTTCAGCAGTACCCAGGTCATGTCCTGCGGACTGGCTACCCCCGCGCCGGCGGTCCCTTTCTGCAGCGCGCCGATGCCGATCAGTGACGTGCCGTCGGTGGCATAAGCCGTCAAACCACACCCGAAAGCAAGCGCCAAAACAGCCGCCAGACCACGCCCCAACACGCGCCAACCTCCCGTCTGCTTCATATCAGCAATCCTTTCTGTGCATCAGAAGACCTGTTAAAAAAGAGAAAGACAGAGTTACTTTAACGCACTCCGCATTGGTTATACAACTGAGGAATCCGAAAATCGGGAGGAGTGCAATGATTTTATCCATATGTAATCGTTTACAAATCCGAAAAAAGGTGGTATATTTATAATGTCGGAATCGACAAAACAACGAAAGGCGTGTGCAATGATCCAAAATATGAGACGTGGCGGTTTTACCCTGATTGAATTGCTGGTGGTAATCGCCATCATCGGCATCCTGGCGGCGATCCTGCTGCCGGCCCTGGCGCGCGCCCGCGAAGCGGCCCGCCGTTCCTCCTGCCAGAATAATCTGAAACAGATCGGCCTGATGTTCAAGATGTACGCGAACGAATCCAAAGGCCAGACCTATCCGACGCTTCACCACCGGGAACCGGATACCAGCGTTCCCGGCGAACCCTGCACGCTGCTGGACGACCTAGACTTCATGTTCCAGGGAGACCAGGTATACCCGGAGTACCTGAGCGACCACAAAGTGCTGGTGTGTCCCTCGGACGGGGACGGGGATGACGGTCTGACCGGCGGACGTTGGAACGCCCGGGATCCGGGTGGGGCGCGCAACCCCAACAACCCGATTGTCCCGTGCCGGTTTGATTCGCTGTCGTACGTGTATCTCAGCTGGGCCCTGCAGGACCTGTACGTGGGAACGCTGGATCCGAACACGCAGGGCATGCCCACGGACCTGCTGCTGGCGGCCACGCAGGGTTATCTGAACATTCAACTGGCGATCAAACTGCAACAGCTGTATACCCAGGTTGAGAACGGAGACCTGTCGCCCTTAGAGGAGGATATTACTTTGCCGGCTCCAGACGGGCGGACCGCCTACCGACTCCGCGAAGGCATTGAACGGTTCCTGATTACGGACATCAACAATCCCGCATCAGCCAACCAGGCCCAGAGCGAAGTATTCATTTTCTGGGATATCACCAGCGTGATCGCGAGCAATTTCAACCACATCCCCGGCGGTTCCAACGTGTTGTACATGGATGGGCACGTTGAATTCATCCGGTTCCCGGGTCCGGCCCGCAGCCCGGTATCCCGCGCCTTCGCCACGCTGACCGGCGGCACGATCTGATCTCCAGGAACAATCTTTGCGGCGGCGGCCTGCAGGCTGCCGCCGTTTTTATTATTCCGGCGGAAAAAATCGTCTGCTGAACGGCCGGTTGACTGCCGCCGCCACCAGGCTCAGCACGGTCAGCTGAATGAAATGATAAAACATCACCGGAACAATAACCAGCGCGGCCATGGGCTGTGAGCCGAACAGGACTTTGGCCATAACCACGCCGTGAGACAAGGATTTGGTGCACCCACAGAAAAAAACCGTCAGGGTTTCCGGCCTGGGAATCTGCCTGAGCCTGCAGAACCCAAGGATCAGCGCAGCCACGACCAGGAATAACACGCTTACCGCGACAGCCGCCGCGGCAAGCGCGGTAACAGTAAACACTGCTGGCAGGCCGCGTTCGAAGGATTTGCTGAAGCTGGTATAAACGATCAGCATGACCACCATCTGGTCAGCCATTCGGAGAAACCTTTCATAGCGACGCGCAAACACACCCAGCCATGGGGTGAGGGCTGCCCCAACCAGCATCGGCAGAAAAATAATGACGGAAAGCCGCAGGCTCGCCAGCCCCAGCGCGCCCCATCCGCCTTCAAAATGACTCCCCGTTAGTACCATCCAAAAGGGTGTGGCCAGGATGCCGATGAGGCCGGAAAGCCCTGCGTTCACCACAGCAAGAGGCAGGTTTCCGCCAGCCATAGAGACCAGTACGGCCGAAGAGCTGATTGTGGAGGGCAGGGCAGCCAGAAAAAAAATGCCCAGCCAGATCTGCTGAGCGGTATCCTGAACCAACACCCACTTCCACGGAAAAATCAGCAAAGGAAACAACAGGAACGTGACGGACTGAATCAGCAGGTGCAGTCGCCAAAGGCGGATTCCGGCCATGAACTGGTCCCAGTCGGTTCGCAGACCATACCCGAAGAATACGGCTGATACCCCGACCAGGGACAGGGTACTGAGCGTAAACAGGCCGGCTCGGCTCCCGGGCCCCGGAAAACACCATGCCAGAAAAATGGCGGCCGGCAACCCCACCAAAAATAGGTTTATTCGCCGGTACCACCTGCCGGGACGCGCGGACGGAGACGCTTCAGTCGGGGAAACCGGGGAATTATTGTTCATGGGACGCCGCACCCAACGCTCTCGCGACCGCGCCGGTTGCCGAAATGACACAGTCATTCAGCCCGACGCCGTGATAGGCGTTACCACAGAGATATACCCCCGGAAGCGTTCGCTCCATATTCGCCAGCGCGGCCAGGCGCTCGGCATGCCCCAGGGTGTACTGCGGGATGCCGCGCTCATATCGGTAAATCCGGGTCCACAGCGGCGAGCCGGACAGGCGCAGCAGCGTCTTCAGTTCAGCCAGGGCCGCATTTAAAAGTTCGCCATCGCTCATGCGCAGCGCGTCCGGATTGACCGCTCCCCCCATCATAATCCGCAGGAGCACGTGGCCGGCTGGAGCCTGGTCCGGGAAAATTGACGATGTCCACAGGCACCCAGGAGACGCATGGACTCTCCGCGGGGAACCAGAAAACCGAAACCGTCCAGCGGATGTCCGACATGCTCCCGCGCGTATCCCAGGGCGATCACCGCTATAGGCGCGTAGGGAATGCGCTCCAGGGCAAGAGCGCCCCGCTCATGCATCGGCGCGACCAGGCGGGCTGCCTGCCAGGAGGGACAGGCCAGAAAAAGCCGTCGGGCGGAAACCGTCAGGCCCGAATCAGTTTCAATTTGATAGGCCGCACCCTGCCGGGTAACAGCGGCGGCCGATACGCCTGGGCGCAGGGCGTTTTTCAACTTCCCAGCCGCGGTTTCGGCCAGGGTTTCCACGCCTCCCGAAAAAGACGTCAGCCATCCCCCGGGTCCCATGGGCGAAGCCCCCGGATTCTCCCGGCGGCGCGCCCGAAGCGCCCGGAACAGAGACCCATAACGGGCTTCCATCTCAGCCAGGCGGGGGAAGCAAGACACCATCTCCAACTGTTCCGCATCGCCGCCATAAACGCCAAGGACCATGGCTCCGACCAGTTTCTGAGCCGCCTCCCGACCGATACGGCGCGCGGCAAATTCATAGACGGTCTCAGATGATTTTTCTGATTTTCGGGGAGGAATCAGCGGCTCCATGCAAAGGCGGATCCTTCCCCGCGGGGAAAGCACCGGCGACAGCAGAAACCGCGGCGGGGGCAGCAATTCATGAAGGATACCGTCCCGGTAGAGGAAACGCCTGGCGGCGGATTGGGACGCGCGGACCAGACGGCTTTCCAGGCCCAGTTCCCGCGCCCAATTCAGGGTAAGGGGTTCCCGATCCAAAAAACCGTTGGGACCGTGATCCACGGCCCATCCGTCAAAACGGTCGGTCAGGGCCGTGCCGCCCGGCCGAGACGCGGATTCAAGAATGATAAAGGCGTCCGGCGGCAAGCGTTTGGAGAGTTCCCACCCCACGCAGAGGCCGGTAACCCCCCCGCCAATAACGGCGCTGTCCACATCGATCCGGCCCATCAGACGGTCCTCGAAAAAACGGCCTGGTTGCGGGACCGGCGCAACCGACGGTCAAAGGCCATGCAGACCACCCGGACAAACACCTGGCCAAGCGGCGTCACTTCCAATCCTTCTTCATCCAACACGATCAACCCATCCTGTTGCATCCCCAGAAGATCCGGCCAGGCATCCGCAAAAATGGTTCGGGCGGCACCCGGGTCGGCTAAATCAGGAACATATTCCGCCAGATCGCTCCACCGGACCCTGAACCGGCACATGAGGTCCCGGATGATCCTCCGGCACAGTCGGTCATCCGCGTCCAGGATAACCCCGCAGGCCACAGGCGGTTTCCCCTGTCCGGCTGCCTGGGTATACGCGGCCGGGTCTTTAATGTTCTGCGCGTACAGGGAGGTGAATTCGCTGATGGCCGACGCGCCGATACCAATCTGTTCCGCCGCGGACTGCACAGTATAGCCCATGAAATTCCGGTTCAGGCGGCCGGCATCCAGCGCCCGGGACAGTTCATCTTCGGGCACGGCGAAATGGTCCATGCCGATAGGCCGGTAGCCCTCGGCAATAAACCGGTTTCGGGCGGCGGTAAACAGGGCGAGTTTTTCGCCGGGTTCCGGCATGGGATACGCCGCCAGCGCGCGCTGATGGGGCAGCCGGTCTGGCAGCCACGCGAAACTGTACAGGGCAATGCGGTCCGGCCTGAGCTCACAGACCCGGTTGAGGGTATTTTCCCAGTCTTCCGCGCGCTGCAGCGGCAGGCCGTAGATCAGGTCGATGTTGATCCCCTGAAACCCCAAATCACGGCAGGTTTGGAATACCTCGCGGGTCTGTTCAAAGGTCTGATTGCGCGCGATGGCGCGCTGGACCTCAGGGGAAAAATCCTGCACCCCCAGGCTGATCCGGTTGAATCCCAGCGCGCGCAGGGTCCGCAACTGCACCGGCGACGCCAAACAGGGATTGATTTCTATGGCAATTTCCGCATCCGGAGTAAAGGAAAAATGTTCCATGACAGCGCTGAACAGAAACCGGAGCTGCTCATCCGTCAGAAAATTCGGCGTGCCGCCGCCCCAGTGCATCTGAGCCAAAGTCCTGCGCCGGTCCAGCAACGCGGCGGTATCCCGCAGTTCGCGGACCAGCGCTTCCAGGTACGCGGGCAGGTCGGTTTCGGCAGCAGGCACCACGGCGTTACAGCCGCAGTACAGGCATCTGGACGCGCAAAACGGAAGGTGCGCGTAGAGGGATAGGGGCTCACTGCTCCTGCCGGAGGCTTCCCGCAACGCAGCAGCCGCATGGTCACCGGTAACCTCCGCGGTCCATTCCACCGCCGTGGGATAACTGGTGTACCGAGGCCCCGGCCGGTCATAGCGCCGCAGCAATTCAGGGGTTATTTTCATCCGTTTGACCAATTCCTGAAAACGTTTCGCCAGCAGACGCGCCGGCGGCATCATCCAGCAGGCGCGCCATGGTTTCAATAAAACAGGCCGCGTCCAGGATGCGCTGTTCACTGACCGCACCCAGGGAATCTTCTCCAGAGGAGGGCAGGTCCGTCCTATTCATGGAATCCGCGCTGGTTATCGTAATCGCGGCATACCCTCGGGCCCGGGCAGACCAGGCACCCGCCGGGCGATGCAATTCCACCGCGACAGCCTGCCGTGAACAGGCGGCGCGTTCCGCGGCTGAAACCAGGTCCGGATCAGCTCTCCGGGAGAGTTCCCCTTCCGCGGTGACGTAGGCGGGCACGCCCATGCCCACCCCTTCTACATGGACAAGCTGGATTACCGGTTTCCACGCTTTATACCGCGCGAGGAAAGCGCGCAGTCCGGCCATGCCTTCCCGGTGCGCGCCGGGAAACAGAAAAAGCGCGTCGCAATGCCGGAGGGGATGTTCCCGGAGGCGGGCCGCCAGCGCGAGCACGGCCGCAACGCCGGACGCGTTAAAGTTGGCCCCCCGGCTGGGTTCTCCCCGCCCTGACATAAAGTGCAGGATACCCACGGCAGCCAGCCCCCAGGTCATGGCCCACCGATACGCCGCCAACGCCGACACGGTTCCACCGCGATACTGGAAAATACCTTCGACCAGGCACGCGCCAACCACCTGCACCGCCAGCCCAACCGTCAGCAGGTACAGCCGCCGCGTGCCGACCGTTTCAGCCAGGCGCTGAATGGGGGTCAGCATGCCGGAATCATAGTGCGCCGTGAAAACGAGCATGCGGCGGAGCGCCG
>Ga0116169_1003068_pt1 | contig 11519 bp, 5 predicted proteins | sample AD_UKC130_MetaG_FD_89796 | JGI IMG/M metagenome (GOLD analysis project Ga0116169, IMG submission 89796) | Active sludge microbial communities of municipal wastewater-treating anaerobic digesters from Canada - AD_UKC130_MetaG | ecosystem: Engineered > Bioreactor > Anaerobic > Digestate | place...
ACAGGCTATGTCGACTATGAAATAGAAGTGATCACACCTCTGCATATATCCAGGGGGAAAATTGAAGAATTAAAGCGAGGAGATGAAGCAAATAAGGATTTTGCAAAAAATGAAAGTCATTTATTTAAAAATCCGGAAGGGAAATATGCGATACCGGGAAATACCGTAAGGGGGATGACAAGATTTAATGCGTCCATTTTTGCGTTTTCATCAGTTATAAACGACAGCATCAAGAAAAAAGACATAGTTAACCAGAGATTTTACTACAGAACCCACGCATCGATTGACAAGGCTATTAACAAATGGTACCGCAGGAAAGTAGGATACAGAGAGGTTACGGTAAATAATTATACTTTTTCTGTACTGGACAAGGTAGAAGCCGGATACATACGAAAAGACAAGGACGGTTATAAAATAACTCCTGCGTTTAAATATGCAGGCAAAAGTTATTTTCCCATTCATGAATATGAGTTAAAGCAGCAGCTAAAAAAATATTATATTAAAGGGTTTCAGTTTCTTTACAACGGGGAGCTTGAAAGAGAAGATTATAAAAATAAAGAGTTGCTGCAAAACAAGAGAAACAACATATATAAACCTTATTTTTATAATGTGAGATATAATATAGCCGATAAAAAAGCATATATAGACAGGAACGGAAGTTTTGGCGGATGTCTGATGAACTCAAAACATTTCTGGGGAAAGGTACATCATTACCTGATATTTTCTGAAGACAAAAGAAGCCCGGAAATAAAAATTTCAAAAGAGCAGGCTGAACTATATACAGATGATATGAAGTATACTCACAAGCAGGATCCGAACGGAAACAGATCCGATAATCAGAATGCTTTTTATGAGCTGCCAAAAGATAATGAAGTTAAACCTGTATTTTATATAAAAGACAAGGATTATTTGATTTTTGGCTTTACACCATATTTAAGGCTGCCCGCCGACGGTGATATATATGCCGGAATACCGGAAACTCACAGAAATTACTCCGGCAGGGATTTTGTAGATTCTATATTTGGATGGCAAGAATTTAGAAGCAAGGTATCATTTTTGGATGCTTTGTGTATAAGCCCGGAAGTACCCACGGTCAAATATACAATGGTATTGGGACAGCCAAAACCTTCATGGTATAAAGGATATATAAAACAGGAAAAAGACAACGAACTGCAGTCATATTGCTCGGAAAATTTTAAAATACGGGGTAGGAAGTTTTACTGGCTTAAAGAAAGTGCCGATGTGGAAGCAATGAAGTTAAACAATAATGATAATTTGAATACAACCATGTACTGTTACAAAGAAGGAACAAAATTCGCAGGGAAGGTACGCTTTGAAAATCTGAACAATGAAGAGCTGGGGTTGTTGTTATTTTCACTAAGACAAGGAGATACCGAAGGTTATTTTAATATCGGAATGGGGAAACCTTATGGTCTTGGTAAATGCAGAATAAAAATCAAGCAGTTGGTTTTATATGATATCAGGGGAAAATACATGTCGTTTAATGGTAATGCCGAAAAAGCTGAAGATATCGAAAACTATATTTCAGATTTTAAGGAGTATGTCAGAAAACATTATAAGACAGATAATTTGAACGATATCGGAAGTTATAAGGAGTACGCATTAAGCAAAAAGATTATAAAGAATTCCGAAGCAAGATATATGGACTTAAAAGAGTTTAAAAATAAGGCTGAACTGCCGTCTGCCGAAGAAGTAGCAGCAGGTAAAAAATTATCTGACAGAATGGGAAAATAACATAGAAAGGGTTGACTTTAGTGATTGAACTTGAAAGCAAACTGAATGAGTTAAGTCTTAAATGGCAGAACATGGACAGGTCCAATGAAATTCAAAGAAAAGCTGCCGAGGAGTATTACAAAACCGAACTGATGCCGGTACTTATTGAATATTTTCTGCAGGTTAATAAAACAGAGGGTAAATGTGATGCATTAATCCTGACTTTGGGTACATCCTATGAACCTCTGGTATTTTCAATCTCTGCCCTAAAGCCTGAGAAAGTACTTATTCTTCATACGGCAGAAACCGCCCATCTTTTGGATGATGTAATAGAATTTACAAAACTAAAACCAAGCCGGTATACAGTTTCACAGATTGATGCGGAAAATCCTCTGGTATTGTATCAGGAAATTAAAAATATTTATGAAAAATGGGGAAGGCCTAAAAACATATATGTTGATTTTACTGGCGGAACAAAGTCTATGGCGGCAGGCTGTGCCATGGCAGGGGCGGCCATAAACGCAAAACTTATATACGTAGGGGGTGAATACATAGTAACCCTAAGAAAACCAAAGCCAGGCAGCGAACGGCTTTATTTTATCGATGATCCGTACACTGTATTCGGGGACCTTAAAAGAGAACAGGCAATATCTCTGTTTAACTCCATGGATTATATATCCGCTTACAGATTATTTGATGAACTTGAACAAAAGGTACCCGGTTTTGTCAAAGAGTACAGTGCTTTAAAGTTTCTTTCAAGGGCTTATGATTCATGGGACAGTTTGAATATAAATGACGCAGTAAAAAATCTGTCGAAATGTATTGAAATTACTGCTATAGAGGCAAAAATAAGCAAGAACTTTATCCTGAGCAAACATAAGGAAAAGTTGGACCGGCAATTGGAAGCTTTAAAAGTTTTGCAGTTGATACACAATAATGACGATACCTACGAGCATAAAAAAACTATATTCGGCAATATAGGATATTTAATTGCCAACCTGTATCAAAACGCCGTAAGAAGAGAAAAACAGGAAAAGTATGAAATGGCTTCCTTGCTTTTGTATCGGATACTTGAAACAGTTGAGCAAAAACGGTTATGGAATTATGGCATTGATACATCAAATGCGGATTATTCCGTATTGTCCAAGTTTTCTATAGATCCGGATACATTGCTTGAAAAGGTAAACAATATTATTGATAATATAAGAGGGTTTAACAGGTTAAGCAAGTTAGACGGTAAAATAAGCCTGCTGGCCGGATTTATATTGCTTGCTGCCTTTGAAGATGATATTATTAAAACTGAAGTACCCGGAAAAGAAGCTGGGGAATTGAACAGACTGCGCAGCAAAGTGGAAGCAAGAAACAGAAGTATTTTCGCCCACGGGTATGAATTTATTGATACCAAAAAGTATAATGATTTCAAAGTAGTTGTGGATGAATACGTTAATAAATTAAGCCTGCTTGAGGGAATTAATATTGAAGAGCTGTTTGATACTTGCAAGTTTATCATGCTGTAGGAAATGTTATAAGTTATTTTTTAAGTTTATAGTATGATACTTGCCCGGCTTACCGGCTTAGCCTATATATTGCAACAGAATGCAGGGTATAGGCTGATTGCCAACTGCAATAACGGCATTATTATTAAGACTACCTATAAGGAATTGAAACCCCGTACCTGCGCCTGCTTTTACTCTGCAAATACCTTTAAAGATACCTATAAGGAATGGGTACAACTTTGTTTATCTCATTATATCGCTCATTAACAGATTTAAGATTATATAAGTGATTATTTGAAGCATATACCATATTTATATTAATGGAACAGTCATTTTAATGCAGAGCGGCTTAAAGTTAATTAATAAGTTGCTACATCTTTTTTGAAAGGTTATAATATAATAACAGCTGTAATCCTATGGTATATATTACAAAAGTACATACACTATAATATATACTTAATGTCAAGCACATTAAGTATATATTGTCATGCGATTTTTTAGTATAAGAAGAGGTAGGACATGCGTATAATAATTGGATTAGGAAACCCAACGGAAAAATATCAGGCCACAAGGCATAATATCGGCTGGGATGCCATTACACGGATATCGGATGATTACAGAATTCCTTTAAATCAGATGAAACATAAGGCTAAATGCGGTATGGGCTATATCGAAGGTGAAAAAGTAATCCTTGCCCAGCCTGTTACCTATATGAATCTAAGCGGCGAAAGCGTAAGGGAACTGGTGGATTATTATAAGGTATCCACCGAGGATATTATTATAATTTATGACGATATCAGCCTGGACGTGGGACAGCTTAGGATTCGTAAGAAAGGCAGTGCCGGAGGACATAACGGTATAAAAAGCATTATAAGCCATCTGGGGACCGATGAATTTCCCAGAATAAGAATCGGTGTGGGTGCAAAACCCCAGAATTGGGATCTGGCTGATTACGTTTTGTCGAGATTTAAGGCCGAGGAAGAGGAAGCTATAAGACAGGCTTTAAAGGATGCTTCGGATGCCTGCCGGATGATTATAACTTCCGGAATGGATGCTGCCATGAATAAATATAATAAAAAGAAGACAGCTATAGAGCCAGATAACAAAGAGAACAAATCAGGAGTTTCCGGGCCGTCCGATGAAGCCCGGGAAGATGCAAAAGAATCCCTTTTAAAAAAGATTCTTCGTAAAAAAAATTAAAGACGATACAAGAGCCTGACTTTATAGTTTGGCATAGATCACAGTTTATAAATTTATCTTAAACGAATATACTCAGGATACTACTATGCAAGGGAATTTTTAAGCATATAACGGCTAACAGGAGGAATTCCGGTTGAAGACCTTTACAGAACCCTTGAAGGAATTAAAAGAATTTAATGAAATAAAGGAAAATATAATAACGAGGACACTGCCGGTAATGATTACCGGCTGTATTGATTCGCAAAAATGCCATCTGATATACGGCCTTAGCGAAGGCTTTAAATTTAAAGTAATCGTTACCTACAATGAGCTGAAAGCCAAAGAAATATATGAAGATTACCGTTTATATGATAAAAACGTTTTCATATATCCGTCAAAGGATATTATCTTTTACAGTGCCGATATCCACGGAAGAGCCATAGTCCGGGAACGGCTTCAGATACTTAAAAGGATTATCGAGAAGCAGGATACGACAATTATAATGAGCCTGGACGGCGGAATGGATAGGCTTCTTCCCCTTCAGCATATCAAGGAAAGGATTACAACCGTTGATATGGATACGGAAATTAAGCTGAAGGATTTTGAAGCCACCCTTATAAGGCTCGGATATGAAAGACAGGCACAGGTTGAATCGCCCGGAGATTTTGCCGTAAGGGGCGGAATAGTAGATATTTTTCCTCTTACCGAAGAAGTGCCATACCGGATAGAGCTGTGGGGAGATACAATAGATTCTATCCGTACCTTTGACGTAAGCAGTCAGAGATCAATTGAGCAGGTAGATAGTCTTACTATTTATCCTGCCGCAGAAATTATTCCGGATGAAAAACAGCTTGTTTCGGGCCTGAAGAAAATTGAGGAAGAAGAAAAGCAGTATATAAAAACCCTGACTCAGCAGAATAAGACCGAGGAAGCTGAGAGGATTCGCAGCATTATAGCCGAATTTAAAGAGAATTTACAGGTCTTTCAGGGTTCCGTAAGCCTTGAAAGCTATATAAATTATTTCTACGATAATACCATGAGTTTTTATGAGTACTTTAACAACTCGGACAGCATTTTCTTTTTGGATGAACCGGGCAGGCTTATTGAAAAAGGAGAAGCGGTTGAAAATGAGTTCCGTGAGGGTATGATAGGCAGGATTGAAAAAGGTTACATTCTTCCGGGACAGATGAATGTAATTTATGGCTATAAAGACGTCCTAAATATCCTTTCAAAGAAAAATTCCCTGCTTATAAGCACTATGGAGCCCCGCAACAGCTATATAGACGTAAAAAATCAATATGTTTTTTCCGTCCAGTCTCTTTCTTCCTATCATAAGAATTTTGATGTTCTGGTAAAAGATCTGGAATATTGGAAGAAAAACAAATACAGGGTAATACTTCTTTCCGGGTCAAGAACAAGAGCAAAGCGCCTTAGCGAAGATCTCAGGGATTTTAATCTTAATCCGTTTTACAGCGAAGATTTAGACAGGGTTCTCCAGGAAGGGGAACTGATGATAACTTACGGCAATTTGAAAAGGGGATTTTCATATCCTTTAATCAAATTTGTTATAATATCGGAAAGCGATATATTCGGGGCGGAAAAAAAGAAAAAGAAGAAAAAATACTCATATGACGGTCAGAAAATTCAAAGTTTTACTGACCTTACTCCGGGAGATTATGTTGTCCATGAAAATCATGGTCTTGGTATCTACAGAGGAATTGAAAAGATTGAGGTAGATAAGGTAACCAAGGATTATATCAAAATAGAGTATGGTGACGGAGGCGTGTTGTATGTACCTGCAACAGGCCTTGATGTGATTCAGAAATATAACGGTACTGAAGGGCGGAAACCTAAACTTAACAAACTTAATTCTTCCGAGTGGAAACATACCAAAGCCAGGGTAAAAGGAGCGGTAAGGGAAATCGCCAAAGAGCTGGTGGAGCTTTATGCAAGCAGGCAGCAGAAAAAAGGCTTTAAGTTTAGTCCCGATACCGTATGGCAAAAAGAGTTTGAGGAAGCATTTCCCTATGAGGAAACGGAAGACCAGCTTAAAGCCATTGAAGAAACCAAAAGGGATATGGAAAGCGACCGCATAATGGATAGACTTATTTGCGGCGATGTAGGCTACGGTAAGACCGAGATTGCCATCCGGGCCGCATTTAAGGCTGTAGCGGACAGTAAGCAGGTGGTTTTCCTTGTTCCTACAACTATTCTTGCACAACAGCATTATAATACCCTGGTCCAAAGAATGATGGATTATCCGGTAAGCATTGGTTTGCTTTCCCGCTTTAGGACCCCTGCCGAGCAAAAAAAGACTATTGAAAGGCTCAAAAACGGGACTCTGGATATTGTTGTAGGTACCCACAGGGTTCTTTCATCGGATGTAAGTTTTAAAAATTTAGGACTGTTAATCATAGACGAAGAGCAGCGTTTCGGAGTTGCCCACAAGGAAAAAATAAAGCAGCTTAAAAAGGACGTGGATGTTCTTACCCTTACCGCAACACCAATTCCCAGGACTTTGCATATGAGCCTTATAGGCATTCGTGATATGAGTATTCTGGATGAGCCGCCTGTGGACCGTTTGCCTGTCCAGACTTACGTATTGGAACATAACGACGAGATAATCCGCGAGGCCATTAACAGGGAACTGGCCAGAGGCGGACAGGTATACTATGTCTATAACAGGGTACAAGGGATTGATGAAATTGCGGCTAACGTATCAAAGCTGGTGCCTGAAGCAAACGTAGCCGTTGCCCACGGACAGATGAGTGAACGGACTTTGGAAAAAATTATGTTTGATTTCATATCCGGTGAAATCGATGTTTTGGTTTCAACTACAATTATAGAAACAGGCCTTGATATATCAAACGTAAATACCATAATAATCGAGGATGCCGACCGGCTGGGCCTGTCACAGCTTTATCAGCTGAGAGGCCGGGTAGGAAGGTCAAACCGTACGGCCTATGCATTTTTAATGTATAAAAAGGATAAGGTCCTAAAGGAAGTGGCGGAAAAAAGGCTTCATGCCATCAAAGAGTTTACCGAACTGGGTTCCGGCTTTAAGATTGCCATGAGGGACTTAGAAATTCGCGGTGCCGGAAACTTGCTTGGACCTGAACAAAGCGGCCATATGGATGCCGTAGGGTATGATTTGTATTGCAAGATGCTCAATGAAGCCATAAAATCCTTAAAAGGCGACGAAGAGGAAGAAGAATTTTTTGAAACAACGGTAGACATGGAAATGGATGCTTTCATACCGTCTACTTATATTATGAATGAGATACAGAAGCTGGATGTTTATAAGAGAATTGCCGCCATTGAAACCGAGGACGAACTTATGGATATGCAGGAAGAGCTTGTTGACCGTTACGGCGATTTGCCCAATGCAGTTAACAATCTTCTTAATATCGCCCTGATTAAGGCATACTGCCACAGCGTATATGTTCAGGGGCTGGTGCAAAAAGGCAACGAGGTTAAGCTGATGATGTATCCAAAAGCCAAATTGGACGTGTCAAAAATACCGGAACTTATTAAGAAGTATGGAAACAGCCTTAAGTTTTATGCCCAGGGAAGTCCGTATTTTACTTATCAGCTGCCTAAGCCTGCCAAGGGAAAAACAGATAACAACTGGATATTTGAAAATATCAAGAAACTGCTTGATGATTTTAAATCTTTACTTCCGCAATCTTGACAATAGGTATGGGCTTATCTACAATGAATTTAAGCAGGACGCAAAAGTCGGATAAACTTTGCTTAAGTTTAGCGTATAAGCTAAAGGTTAATATGGCGGCAGCGAGCAATATCATACTAAGGCTTAGGTTTATTTTGATATAAACAGGACAAGATAAGAACAACATATTGCAAATGTAAGTAAATAAGCTTAACAGTTATAAAGTTAAGCTGAATGAGAGGGACATAAAATGAGTAAAAATTGCATGTATAACATGTGCCATAGATTAAAGATCATATTACTGATACTTTTTATCCTGCCTCTTTTAAACGGTTGCAGGATAGACGAATCAAGCTATGAACTGACTAATTATAAAGGAAAATCTGTAAACACCTTTGAGAAAAAGACAAAAACCGAACTGGTTGAAGAAAGCAACGGTATTTATAAATTGGAAGGAGCCTTACAGCTTATTGCGCCTAAAGGTGACATTACATCCATTATTGTTCTTAACGGTGCTAAAAATTACAAAATTTTTGGTGTGGAAATAGGTATGGATAAAACCGAGGCGGAAAATAAGCTTAAAGAGATTTACGGAGCCGAAACGAATAAAACCCTGGAGTCGGAGAAAAATTCGGTTACTCATACTTACAAAAACAGTGACAGTGAAATTTATATTTCCTTTGATATTGATACAAATAAGGTTACCGAAATGTCTTATTACTATTTTAAATCCGACAAGCAGCAGGTAACTGAAGATACCAGTGCCGGAGAACTGATTGCCCTGATAGGAGATATAAGGGTATATTACAACGAGGCTATGGTTTACTTAAAATCCGCACAGGAAACGTATGAAACGGAGTACGGAAAAGATATCTGGAATGTGGACATCTTTGGCGACGGAAAGACTTTCGGTGAACATATAAAAGATGAAGTTATAAAGCAAATTACCCAGATTAAAGTAATACGTGATAAAGCCGAGCAAATGGGAATCACTTTAACGGATGAGGAAAAAGCAGATGCAGCCTCTTATGCAGCCGAGCATTTTGCAGGGCTTTCTGATGCCGATATAGACCGGTACCTGGTAACTCGTGACCTTTTGGAGCAGGTGTACAGCGAAAATCTTTTGGCTGAAAAGGTTTTTGAAACCCTGACCATAGATGTGGACACCAATGTATCCGATTATGAATCCAGACAGATTACTGTACAGCATATATTGATATACGGAACCGAACTTGATAACGAAGGTAACAGAAAACCGCTTTCTTTTGAGCAAAGGGAAAAGGCTTATCAAAAAGTAATTTCCCTGCTTGAAAGGGCAAGAAGCGGAGAAGACTTTTACTCTCTTGCGGAAGCCAATTCTGAAGATGAGGTTATTGAATATACTTTCGGAAGAGGCACAGGACCCGAAGAATTCAGTAATACGTTTGAGCAGGCCGCATTTAACCTAAAGACCGGAGAAATAAGCGACATTATAACTACAGATTACGGATGGCATATTATATACTGCGTAACTGATTTTAACGAAGATGCCACAACCGAGGTCAAGGAGAAAATCATAGAAGAAAGGCGCACCAAGCTTTTTGCCGAACTTTATGAACAGTGGTCCTCGGATTATGATGTGGTAATTAATAGTGAAGTTTGGGATGCAATTTCTTTAAAAGATTAATTTACTGCCGGATTTTAAGTTTTTTTCGGGATTTATTTGCTATGCAATCATAAGTAATTAGAAAACTTTGCTGTTAAGCCGATCAATATTATATTTGACTATAAATATTATAAGCCCTGTGGAGTATGAAAACCACAGGGCTTAATTATGTTCATTATTAGCGCAGCATTTTATACATAATATAAATTTTCAGACGGATAGAAAGGATCGCAGGTAATGTCGATTCCGAGCTTTCTTAATATTTGCTCGTCGTTTTTGTTAAGCATGGTAGTGCAATGAGCCTGGACACCCTTAAGAAGTGACAATTTCTCATATGCAAGCTGTGCTGTGGGATTGGTAACCGCACAAATACTAAGGGCTATCAAAATTTCATTGACATTCAGGCGGGAAATTTTGCTGTTAAGATCTTTTTCCTTTAAATCACGGATTGTATTTAAGATAAGCGGTGAAAGCAGATATATTTCATCGCTGATTCCTGCCAGATACTTAATAGCATTTAATATGGCTGCGGCAGAGCAATCCATGGTGGAGGAACTGCGGCCTGTTATAATTTTACCGTCGTGCATTTCAAAGGCCATTACGGAGACGGTTTCGTTATCCTGACAGTTTTCTTTAAGTTTTGCGGCGTAATTTCTGGCGGGCATTACACAGCGCCTGTCTTCCTGCTTTAATTTTAACTCTTCCATTATAACCTTCATACGGTTAAGAGCATCCTCGTCCAGCAATCCCTTTTTGAAATCACAGGCGGTGGCAAAATACCTGCGTATTATTTCCTGCTTTGAAGCTTCACATACCACTTCATCATCTACTATGCCACAGGCAACTCTGTTTACCCCCATGTCCGTTGGAGACTGGTATACGGACTTGCCTGTAATTCTTTCAATTATTCTTTTTACCACCGGAAACATTTCCAGATCCCTGTTATAATTTACCGCAACCTCATTATATTTTTCAAAATGGAAGTTATCTATCATATTAACATCCTTTAAATCTATTGTAGCAGCCTCATAAGCTATATTTACTGGATGCTTAAGGGGAAGATTCCATACAGGGAATGTTTCGAATTTGGCATATCCGGCCACGCGGCCCAATTTGTATTCATGATAAAGCTGATTTAAACAGGTTGCCAGTTTACCGCTGTTAGGACCGGGAGCGGTTACCACTACTATGGGCTTGGTTGTAGGAATATAGGGATTGATTCCGTAACCGTTTTCACTGACAATGGTATCTACATCGGCAGGATAGCCGGGAATTGCCATATGTTTGTATACCTTTATGTTACGGCGTTCAAGCTTGTTTATAAAGACATTGGTTGCCGGTTGCTTGTTATACCGGGTAATAACAACGCTGTTTACCTTAAGAACATAGCTTCGAAAATCATCCAATAAACGGAGGACTTCCATATCATAAGTAATGCCATAATCTCCTCGGACTTTATTTCTTTCAATGTCGCCGGCGTATACGCAGATTATTATTTCTGCCTGATCCTTTAATTTTTGGAGGATTTTAATTTTTGCGTCCTCATCGAAACCGGGTAAAACTCTTTTTGCGTGTTTGTCACCGATTAGCTTGCCTCCGAATTCCAAATATAATTTGTCAAAGTTGTTTACCCGTTCCAAAATATATTTTGTTTGTTCTTCAATGTATTTTTGTGGATCAAATCCGGCTTTCATGAAGTACCTCCTTTAATAACTTTATATAAGATATCGGTATATTTAGTGTTTTTCATAAGAATTTTTCATAATCCGCATTAGTATATAATATAAGCTTATTC
>Ga0116169_1003075_pt1 | contig 11502 bp, 9 predicted proteins | sample AD_UKC130_MetaG_FD_89796 | JGI IMG/M metagenome (GOLD analysis project Ga0116169, IMG submission 89796) | Active sludge microbial communities of municipal wastewater-treating anaerobic digesters from Canada - AD_UKC130_MetaG | ecosystem: Engineered > Bioreactor > Anaerobic > Digestate | place...
TCATACAGGGCATTTTTGGGATCAGGAACAAGAAGAGCTTCATAAGGAGATACAAGGAATTCGTATCAAGGAGAAGCGATATGGAGGTTGTTGATCCGGAAGATCCCTGCGAAGAGATTTTCAGGACGAAGAATGAGTACGACAGCGGGAGGAAGGTCATTATCAGGGACATGAAACCGGCAAAGGTGATGGCATATATTGCAATGAAGCTGAAGAAGCCGGTCGGGAGCATAATCAGCACGGACAGGAGGCAGAGTGAGTACAGGGCATTCGCGGCATATGTTCTGCGGGTTTTATGCGGTCTGAGATACAGGCAGATATGCGAGAACATATTCAACATAACGATATCAGGATGTTCCGGGCTTTGCAGGAAAGGTTTTGAATTGACGGAAAGGGAAGGTTCCCAATACGCGGCCATTTTCAATGAACTGCTGTGTTTGCAGCAATGAGAGCAAAAATCCACGGACACATGAAAAACGAGCTGTTTTCAGGCAATTAGCTGTTTCGCGTGTATGCAGACATCAGCGGACAAGATCTGTCCTACGTGCACATACAATAGACCAGTTTGCATTACTTAGAGACATCAAGGACCTCAGAGTAATATAACGTCTACTGGCAGGCTACGACAGTCAGTGGATAAGCCAATTCTCTCTTTTATCCAAACTGATATCTTCATAAATTCCACATAGAGCCTCCCTGTAGCTTTTATGGTCGCTATGCATCGGATGTTCTGAAGCAGTTGCCATGCAACTTCTGAAATATTGCTTCACATATGATAGTAGAATATAATAATATCTTGAAAGGATGAGAATATCATATCAAAAGAGAACAACCGCTGCACTGGGCTGATGAATAGCTGATGTGCAAGCAAACACATATTTGCAGCTATAAGTGAAGAAGCGTCCCACAGGAGTTTCCCACGGGAGTTAATTATACAGGAGAGGTGTATGAATGAAAATTTTGTTCGTTTCCGCAGAAATGTCCCCATTTGCAAAAACAGGTGGATTGGCTGATGTGGCGGGGTCATTGCCCAAAGCGCTGAATGGATTGGGGCATGACGTCCGTGTAGTGATGCCCAGATACAGGATGATAAAGGGCAATCTGAAGTATGTGACTGATTTTCCCGTTTGGATCGACCAGAGTATAGAAACGTGTATCATCAGGCAGACAGAAGTTCCGTTTGTATGGAAAGACAGAACGAATCACCTGACTGTTTACTTTACAGACAGCTACAGGTTGTTTGACAGGGAAGGTATATATGGGCATTTTGACGACGCTGAGCGTTTTGTGTTTTTCTGTAAGGCAGTGTTGGAGATGTTGCCTTGTATAAATTTCAAGCCTGACGTAATACACTGCAATGACTGGCATACAGGTCCTGTATGTCTGCTCCTGAAGGAAAAGTATCGCGACGACAACTACTTTAAAGATATTGCCACGCTGTTCACGATACACAATCTTGAATATCAGGGACATTTCTCAAGTCACGTCATAAAGCTGCTGAACTGTGATTACAGTATTTTTACGCCGGAAAAAACAGAGTTTTACGGCATGTTCAATTTTATGAAAGCCGGGCTTGTTTATGCTGATATTATCAGTACTGTCAGCAGGGTGTATGCTGAAGAAATTAAAACCCCTCAATATGGCGAGCGGCTTGAGGGAGTCCTGCAAAAGCGTGCCGAGGACCTTTTTGGCATAGTGAACGGGATCGATTATGAACAGTTCAACCCGCTCAATGATAAAAATATTGTTAGTAATTACGATATAGATAATTTGGAAAACAAGAAAGTAAATAAAACAGCCCTGCAGAAAAAAATGGTCCTGCCTTGCACTGATGTACCGCTAATAGGCCTCGTTTCAAGGCTATCAGGGCAAAAAGGCCTGAACCTTATAATCGAGCGCATAGACGATATGCTTTCAAGAAATATTCAGTTTGTATTGCTAGGAACTGGAGATGAGTACTATCATGAGCAATTCAGAGCGATTGCATCAAGATATCCTGAGAAAATCGCTGTTAACCTGGAGTTTAATGCTGAGCTTGCGCAGATGATCTATGCCGGAAGTGATATGTTCCTGATGCCCTCCAGATTTGAACCATGCGGACTGGGCCAGATAATCAGCCTGAGATATGGAACGGTGCCAATAGTAAGGGCTACAGGCGGTCTTGCTGAAACGATTATTGACTATAATGCCGACAAAGAAAACGGTAATGGCTTTTCATTTGCCGAATTCTCTTCGGATGCGATGCTGGATGCTATCGACAGGGCTGTCTATGTTTACAGTAATTGTCCTGATGTGTGGCAAACGTTGGTAAGACGGGCTATGAAAATGGATTTTTCGTGGGACAGTTCTGCAAAAAAGTATGAGGAACTGTACAAACATACGATTGAAAAGAGGAAAAGGATGACACTTAAGGAGAGGACAAAGGTCATATTGAAAATTCTCGATGAATTATATCCCGACGCGAGCTGTTCATTGGTTTATAAAGACCCGCTGCAACTCATGATTGCAACTCAGCTGGCAGCTCAATGCACAGATGAGCGTGTTAACATTGTCACGAAAGACCTTTTCAGGAAGTACAAAACCGTGGATGATTTCGCAAATGCAGATGTCCTGGAACTGGAGCAGGATATAAAATCTACGGGTTTCTTTCGGAACAAAGCGAGGAACATTATAGCAGCATGCAAAATGATCATTTCTGATTTTGGAAGAAGCGTCCCCAACGACATGGAGAGCCTGCTGAAGCTGCCTGGAGTTGGGAGAAAAACAGCGAATTTGCTGCTGAATGAATGTTTCGGTATTCCGGGGGTCGTCGTAGATACCCATGCGAAGAGGCTTTCACAGCGGATCGGTCTGACAAAAAACGATGATCCGGAGAAGATAGAGTATGACCTGATGGAGATCGTGCCCAGGGATAAATGGGGACGGCTCTGCCATTTGCTTGTTGCCCACGGGCGCGCTGTCTGCAATGCGAGAAAACCAATGTGCAACAAATGTGATATCAAAGAATTTTGTGATTATTATAAAAACATAAATCTGAACCAAGGTGAATAAAAATGAAGATTATTGCTTTATTTTGAAGAAATGTCCCCCTACACTTTGTATCTATTGACTGTTCCGAGGTTTTGCAGGCATAATAGACTTGCATGCATCATCTCAGTTCAATTGCATAACATTATCTGCCAGAATCATTACAGCCATATCGAAACAGAAGAAGTAATAAAATATCAGGAGGAGACGGGTAACAATTGAGCGAGATAACAGCAAAATTCAAAGAGGTTCTGATATCAGTTATACCGATTACAGCCATTGTCCTTATCCTTCATTTTACTGTTACACCGCTGGAGACGGACCAGCTGCTTGCATTTCTTATTGGTTCCGTGTTGGTGGTACTGGGTCTTACCGTATTTCTGTTCGGTATCGATCAAGGTCTTGAACCTGTTGGACGGGGCATCGGCAATACAATAACACGTTCCAACAGTTATGCGGTACTAATAACAGTATGTTTGGTCCTCGGATTTTTCATTTCATTTGCAGAGCCGGATCTCCGCATCCTGGCCAACCAGGTGGACAGCGTGACTTCCGGCCAATTCGATGGCTTGCTGATGGTTGTGGTTGTTTCGATTGGCATCGGAGCCATGATGACTCTTGGATTGGTGAGAATACTCAGGGGGGTCAGGTTAAAATATGCATTCACGATTGCATATGGCCTGATATTCATCCTGTCACTGTTTTCTTCATCTGATATTCTGGCGATTTCATTTGACGCTTCCGGAGCAACGACCGGGGCTATTACCGTACCGTTCGTACTTGCATTGGCAGCCGGGGTGTCATCTATTAAAAAGGACAGCAAAATGGGTGAGGCTGACAGTTTCGGACTGGTAGGGATTGCATCGACAGGTGCCATCCTGGGGGTTCTGATTACCGGGCTTTTCCTCAGGGTGGACAAACTGAACGGTGCATTGCCGGAAGCAGAAATTTCAGCTTCGAACCTTTTTGAAGTATACATTTCCAAGCTGCCGGACATTGCTTGGGATTCGTTTATATCACTTCTTCCCATAATTATTGTATACATATTATTCGAGATTTTCTTCTTTAAACACAGGAAGAACAGGATTATAGACATTTCCAGAGGCATTGTCTTAACGTATGTGGGACTTGTCATATTCCTGCTGGGAGTCAATGGGGGGTTCATGGATCTTGGCGCCCAGCTGGGATTGCGGCTTGCCTCGCTTGATTCCAAAGTCCCGCTTTTGATTGTAGCATTGCTGCTTGGCCTTTCCACTGTGTTGGCCGAGCCGGCGGTTATTGTACTGACTCACCAGGTTGAGGATGTTACCGGCGGATATGTCAAGCGTCCTTTGGTATTGATCTTTTTATCCGTAGCAGTAGGTATGTCCATCCTGATGTCTGCCATAAGGATCCTGGTGCCGGATATCCAGCTTTGGATGTACGTCCTGCCTGGGTTCGGACTTTCTGTGCTTTTATCGTTCTTTGTGCCAGACTTGTTTGTCGGCATGGCATTTGACGCGGGAGGTGTCGCTTCAGGGCCTGTGACTGCTACGTTCTCGCTTGCCTTCGTCCAGGGCATAGCCGCGCATGTGCCAACAGCAGACGTAGTAACTGACGGGTTTGGTATGATAGCAATTGTTGCAATGATGCCGATATTGGCGCTGGAACTGCTCGGTGCACTGTACCAGGCTAAATCGCGAAAGGCATCTACATCTGCTATTCTTAAGGAGAAATCGATTGGAGGTAACCATGGATAACCAGGAAGCAAAACCCATTGGGCATCAATTTCAGATTCTGACTCTTATCCTTAGCGAGCATCAATGCCACAAGTGCATCCATATCGCAAGGGAGAACAGCATTTGCGGCGGGATACTGACCATAGGCAGAGGCACGGTTCACAGCGGCATACTCAACTTGCTGGGGATAAAAAGCCAGAGAAGAGAATTAGTGAGTTTTCTGCTTGAAAAGGATAAAGCAAAATATCTGCTGGACTGTTTTACCGAGGAGCTCCAGCTTTACAAGCACGGTCATGGTATTGCCTATCTGACATCTGTTCTGATGGCAAACAATGAAACCGAGAAAGGGCAGATTTACAGTAATATTGGACAAAATTCGGAGGAAGAGGGTATGTACAGAAAACTGACAGTTATCGTCGACCGCGGCATGGCGGAAGATGTAATGGATGTAGCGTTCAAGGCAGGCGTCGGTGGAGGAACGATCATGCATGGACGCGGTGTCGGGGCAGAGCATACCACAAAGCTGTTTGGTATGGAAATAGAGCCTGAAAAAGAACTGGTAATAATCCTGTTGCCCGGCAGCATTATTCACAAAGTGATGGATGCTTTGCACCAGGAACTCGGAATAGGAGATCCGGGCAAGGGCATAATGTTTGTTGAGCCGATTGCCGAAGTACGTGGACTTTTTGAGCCGGAACAGAATGATGATGAAAAACATAAGTGAACCTAAGAATTGCTCATAGATCATGCAAAGCCCTGAAGGATAAGCTGCGGATGCAGTGCTGTCCTGGACACCAGTGTGGCGGTTATTTGCCTGCCATAGGTGTCCTTTTTCAGGAATTGCATCACGAATTGCAGCAGGAATCCGCAAACCGGAAATCGCAAGTACTTAACCGCAATAATTTCATAAATCTGTTGCGCTACGCCATTACTGCGCTTTGTTCTACTGAACATTCCAGAAAGCCTGAAGATAATATTGGTAAAAACCGACGCTCTACTTGATCACTGCGTTATCTGTCTGTGGAACGCCATCTGTCTGCATAATTCCGAAACAGGCATCGGCCTGTGCCATACAACCGAAGAAGGTTGTCACAGCGTTACGATGCCTCCCGGGTTTACATTGGCTCGATTTTCGCAACTGACATCAGCCTGATTACAGAAATCATACAAGCTTTCGATAAGCCATCCAGATCCGCGTCTTTTTAAAAATCTCTCAAGAATTCCGGCCTTGTCGTTAATGGATCTTTCCAGGATGTGCTTTCCTTTTGCAGGTCATGATACTGTAAATTCCCTGGACAAATTGCATGATATTTTCTCATGCATATCAACGGGCATATCAAAGACAGTCCCTCCAACATATGGATGTATAGGAACAGGTTTAAAGCCGCCCGGCATTGACTGGGAAGGTCATTGCAGTAACAGCCATGATCCGGTTTTACTCCGGATTATCAGATTGCAGGGATTATGAGTGCTGAGGATTCAGCAAACCATTTACGGCAATGCCTCAGGCATTTGCGGCATAGAATGGAGGGATTCAGTTGAAACTTAAGACACTGTATCTGACAAACAACCTTTGTTATGTGACAGGCAAAAAGCACACTCCCAAGGGCATCATGGTGCATTCTACCGGAGCGAACAACCCCAGGCTGAACAGATACGTCGGCCCTGACGACGGCCTGCTGGGTCCAAATCCGAACAATAATCACTGGAACCAGCCTACGCCCGGCGGCAGAAAAGTCTGTCCTCACGCTTTTATCGGCAGATTGAAAGACGGCAGTATAGCGACATATCAAACGCTGCCATGGGATATGGCCGGATGGCACTCCGGAAACGGAAGTCTTGGATCTGCTCAGAATGCAAACAATACCGGGTATATCGGATTTGAGATTTGCGAAGACGGGCTCACGGATCCGGTCTACTTCAGCCTGGTATATCGCGAGGCTGTCGAGCTTTCAGCATACCTGTGCGTTTTGTATGATATCAGGCCTGCAAAACCGTACCTCATCGATCACAGCGAGGGACACCAGTTAGGCATAGCAAGCAATCATGCAGACGTGATGCACTGGTTCCCAAGACACGGCAAAAGCATGGATTCATTCCGTGCAGACGTTAGCACTGAAATATCAAAGATACCGAACAGGGAACTGCTGAAGGCCGTGACCAAGATCAGCAGCAAGGTGCCTGGAGGCATCGATATCGTGATGTGGTCCGGCAGTAACAAGGAATGGAAAGCGAAGTATGTAGATACGCTGCTGCAGAAAATTGCCAATGCATGGGATTAAAGTACTTTCCGAGTAATTCGCTGTTAAGGCTGATGGCAGCCTGCGGAATTATGGTGACGGATCATAAGAACGTTCATACCGGATGCCAGACACTCAATCAGGGTACCCCGGGTAAAGTCGCTGATACTGTTTCGGACCGGCCGCTGGTTGCAGTCCATTCCGGTCTGAAGCGCCTGTTTCAGGCGCTTTTTTTATAATAAAGCATGCAATCATTATTGAGTTTGTCAGTGAAAAAACTTATAATATTTATGTAAACGATTACATAAACCAAATGACATTTTGCACTCAATAAGAATATCCTTGATATCCTTGAGCAAAGGACTATAAGGAGGCTAAATTGTCAACGATAAAGGATGTTGCAAAGCGGGCCGGTGTTTCGGTGGCCACGGTATCGAGAGTAATAAACGGCAGTTCCAGGGTTTCTCCCGCAACCGCCAAAAAAGTCAGGACGGCTGTTGCTGAACTGAATTACCGTCCTAACCTGCTGGGCAGGAACCTCAGGAAGACCAGATCCGAAAGGGTACTCGTGCTTATCCCCAACATTGCCAATCCGTTTTATGCGGAAATAGTAAAAGGGGTAGAAGATGTTGCAAGTCAACATGGATACAGCATAATGCTTTGCAATACCGACTCGGACCCGGAAAGGGAAAAGAGGTATGTCAAAATGCTCAAAAGCCGCCTGGCCGACGGCGCAATACTTATGGCTTCCGAAATGACCGGCGAGGAATTAACAGAACTGTCCCTCGAAATTCCAATCGTCCAGTGCTGCGAATATAAAGCCGGTCTTCCGATAACCCATGTTTCGATCAACAATGAAATGGCAGCCTACAAGGCGGTTAAGCATCTGATCGGTCTGGGCCATAAAAAGATAGCGTTTATCGGGGCAAGGAACCAGTTCCTTTCTTCGCTTCGGAGGAAAGAAGGATACTTACGGGCCCTGGAGGAAGCAGGAATCGATTTTGACCCAGCCTGTTGCGCATATGGCGACTACAGTTACGAATCGGGATTCAGGATTATGAAGCAACTGCTGAAACTGGATCCACGGCCTACTGCGGTTTTCTGCGTATCGGACATGATGGCTATCGGAGCGATACGTTCAGCCATGGAAGAAAACCTGCTCGTTCCTGAAGACCTTGCTGTTTGCGGTTTTGATAACATACATTTTTCGTCGATGTTCAAGCCTGCTATAACGACAGTTTCCCAGCCGATGTATGATTTGGGCTGTATGGCTATGGAAGCACTGATAAACATAATTGAGGGCAAGAAAGAAGGAACAGCGGAATATTTCCTGGAGCATGAGCTTATCATAAGGGAGTCCACTGTCAAACAGGATTCTGTATGTTAAAGGACATACTGTAAATGTGCATGCCCGTAAATCAGATAAAGGACGTGATGACATAAAGATCAAAATCACTGTCTGGAATGACTGAAGCAAAAGGGATATATACTGAAGGAATTCACATGGCAATCAGTTCATTTCTGGACTCTACGGGTAAATCTGAAGTAAGGACGGCCACATCGATGAGCCGGAACATGGACTTATGGACGAGGTGTTTGAAAATACCGATGTCCTCATCATAATATGGCTGACAATAACAGACAGATGAGAGAAAGCTCGCTGCCATCGGGAACGACAAAACTGAAACGAGTCACTGTCCTGGTGCGCACGTTCTGAAACGGCAGACGGGAAACAGACTAATAAAGACAGATAAGGTACAAATAATGCAGCAACGGACTCGGTACAGGCATAATCAGAAAATGCAAGATACACAATACATAAAATCAAACACACAGAAAGGAGCATCTAAAATGATAGGAATCGGAATAATCGGATGCGGATCAATTGCAATCGCAAGGCATGCACCGGAGTATCACGCCAGGAATGACTGCAAAATTATCGGCTACTATGACCCTTTGACCGAGCGTGCCGAGAAGCTGGCTGCGCAGTATGGAGGCAAGGTTTTCCATACTGTCGAGGAACTTCTTGAGGACAGCGAAATCGATGCTGTAAGCGTATGTAACGCGAACAAGTACCATGCACCTGTGACGATTGCGGCGCTAAAGGCAGGTAAGCACGTATTGTGCGAAAAACCTATGGCAACATCTGTAAAGGAAGCTCAGGAGATGGTCGACGCTGCACGCATGACCGGCAAATTCCTGATGGTTGGCCATAACCAGAGGCTTGCCCCGGCGCATGCCCGTGCGAAGGAAATCCTGAAGTCGGGGGAGATGGGAAAGATTCTGACTTTCAGGACAACTTTCGGCCATGGCGGTCCTGAATTCTGGAGCCAGGATAAAGGCAGGCACACATGGTTCTTTAAAAAAGGTGATGCATTCCTGGGCGCGATGGGAGACCTGGGCGTCCATAAGGCAGATCTTATACGCTGGCTGATAGACGACGAAATCGTAGAGGTAAAGGCATACGTTACAACACTGGACAAGAAAGATGATAAGGGCGAACTGATAGAGGTCGATGACAACGCGGTATGTCTGCTGAAATCAAAGTCGGGGATTTACGGCACTCTTACGGCCAGCTGGACTTATTACGGCGAAGAGAACAACAGCACTGTTTTGTACTGTACTAATGGCATCATGAAGATTTATGACAATCCCGAGTTCCCCATCGAGATTGTTAAAAAGAACGGAGAGAAAGTGTATTACAAGGTCGGCAGCATACAGACCAATGATAACCAGACCGCTTCGGGTGTCATAGACTTGTTCGTCGATTCGATCAACAGCGGGAAAGAGCCTGAAATCAACGGAGAAGAAGGCCTTGCGGCCCTTCGCATCGTTCTGGCATGCCTTGAATCAGCATCGACAGGCAAAACGATTACACTGTAACTCCTGATTACGTTGCGATTCTTCGATTTCGCCAAACTGCACCGGATATACACGAACAGACGGCAACGAAGAAGCAAAGGACCATTAAAGAAAACAACAGCACTTATTATGTTTGGGTGGTGCCTGAAGCAACAGCTGAAGGAAATATAGGAGCAAATGAAAATCAACCACACGAAGCAAAATACATGGATCAGATCCCGGCTTGAATCCGATGTAAATGCCGGACTCAAAACGAGGAGGTATTGATTGTGAAACTTGGCGTATTTACTGTTTTGCTGTCTGCAAAAAGCCTGGAGGAAAGCCTTGCTTATCTGAAAGAGTCAGGAGTTCAGGCAGTGGAACTGGGGACAGGCGGATATCCCGGCAATGCTCATGCTAATCCTGATGAACTTCTGGGGGACAGTTCTGCAATTTCCAGGCTGAAGGATCTGATTAAGAAATATGATATGGAAATCAGTGCCCTGAGCTGCCACGGAAACCCGGTCCACCCTCAGAAAGAGATCGCCCGTAAGTTCCATGAAGATTTTGAAAAAACGATCCTGCTGGCTGAAAAGCTGGGCGTGGAAAGAGTCTGCGGCTTCTCGGGATGTCCCGGTGATTCTCCGAATTCGCTTTATCCGAACTGGGTGACATGTCCATGGCCGGATGATTTCCTGAAAATACTGGATTATCAGTGGAACGAAGTCTTGATCCCTTACTGGCAGAAAACAGCTAAGTTTGCACAGGATCACGGTGTAAACAAGATATGTTTTGAAATGCATCCCGGATTTGCGGTGTACAATCCCGAGTCCCTGCTCAAATTGCGCAAAGCCGTTGGCGATGTCATCGGCGCCAACTTTGACCCAAGCCACCTTTTCTGGCAGGGCATAGACCCGACCGCTGCCATCCGTGAACTGAAAGACTGCATTTATCATTTCCATGCAAAGGACACAAAAATCGATCAGTATAACACAGCAGTCAACGGTGTTTTGGATGTCAAGCACTACAGCGATGAAATCAACCGTTCATGGATATTCAGAACAGTAGGATACGGTCATGACTACCAGGTATGGAAGGATATCATAAGCACACTCAGGATGGTCGGATATGACTATGTGCTTTCCATAGAGCATGAGGACAGCCTGATGTCTGTGAATGAAGGCCTGCAGAAAGCCGTAAAATTCCTGAAGGAAGTTATGGCCTTTGAAAATACCGGTGAGATGTGGTGGGCATAAGCAGGTATATCGCATGGGTGCAATGATTTCAGCTGGTTGATACGATTAGTGGTGAAGGCGGTTGATCGGCAGTTTCGCTGATCAATCGCCTTTATGTTTTCCGACAGACATGAAAAAACCCTTGCAAAGCTATGCTGCAAGGGTTTTTGGTGCGCCATCAGGGACTCGAACCCCGGACACCCTGATTAAGAGTCAGGTGCTCTACCAGCTGAGCTAATGGCGCGTGTCTGACGAACACTTTCATATTATAAAGGCACTTAGCATTGTTGTCAATATTTAATTTGTCTGCTCTTCGATACAAATAATGGAGTCCTGATCAAGGGAATAAAGTTGGGGACAGTTCTTAAGATACACAGTCATATAGGGTCATTATCTGTACGATCAGGAAAAAAACTGGCGCAATATGAGAATTACAAAGGA
>Ga0116169_1003078_pt1 | contig 11489 bp, 11 predicted proteins | sample AD_UKC130_MetaG_FD_89796 | JGI IMG/M metagenome (GOLD analysis project Ga0116169, IMG submission 89796) | Active sludge microbial communities of municipal wastewater-treating anaerobic digesters from Canada - AD_UKC130_MetaG | ecosystem: Engineered > Bioreactor > Anaerobic > Digestate | place...
ATAATCTAAGGCTTGTTCCCCGATAGCTCAGTCGGTAGAGCGCCGGACTGTTAATCCGTAGGTCCCTGGTTCGAGCCCAGGTCGGGGAGCCAAATTCAAGGCCTTGCAATTGCACAAGGCCAGCCAATAAAAACACCGAACATTCCTCAATAGCTCAGTCGGTAGAGCGCCGGACTGTTAATCCGTAGGTCCCTGGTTCGAGCCCAGGTTGAGGAGCCAATCAAGGCCATCCCAATGCGAATTGGGATGGCCTTTTTATTTGCCCATAGCCAGTCACAGATACAAAAAGGCCCACCCGAGGGTGGGCCCAGCCTCAAGGGGCAAGCATGCGAGCTACATGTTGTCGATCATCACCTGACCAAAGCCCGAGCAGCTGACCTGGGTCGCCCCTTCCATCAGGCGCGCGAAGTCATAGGTCACCTTCTTGCTTTGTATGGATTTTTCCATGGAGCGGATGATCAGGTCGGCGGCCTCGGTCCAGCCCATGTGGCGCAGCATCATCTCGGCCGAGAGGATCTCCGAGCCGGGGTTCACATAGTCCTTGCCCGCGTACTTGGGCGCCGTGCCGTGCGTGGCCTCGAACATGGCCACCGAGTCCGACATGTTGGCGCCCGGCGCAATGCCGATGCCGCCCACCTGGGCCGCCAGCGCGTCGGAGATGTAGTCGCCATTCAGGTTCAGCGTGGCGATCACGCTGTACTCGGCAGGACGCAGCAAAATCTGCTGCAGAAAGGCGTCGGCAATGCTGTCCTTGACGGTGATCTCCTTGCCCGTGCGCGGATTCTTCAGGCGCATCCAGGGGCCGCCGTCGATCAGCTCGGCGCCGAACTCCTGGGCCGCCAGCTCGTAGCCCCAGTCGCGAAAGCCCCCTTCGGTGAACTTCATGATGTTGCCCTTGTGCACCAGGGTCACGCTGGGCTTGTCGTTGTCTATGGCGTACTGGATGGCCTTGCGCACCAGGCGCTGCGTGCCCTCGCGCGAGACGGGCTTGATGCCTATGCCGGAGGTTTCAGGGAAGCGGATCTTCTTCACACCGAATTCATCCTGCAGGAACTTGATGAGCTTTTTCGCCTTGTCGGACTGCGCCTCGAACTCGATACCGGCGTAGATGTCCTCGGAGTTCTCGCGGAAGATCACCATGTTGGTCTTGTGCGGCTCTTTCACCGGCGAGGGCACGCCAGTGAAGTACTGCACGGGCCGCAGGCACACGTACAAATCCAGTTCCTGGCGCAGCGCCACGTTCAAAGAGCGTATGCCGCCGCCGACCGGCGTGGTCAGCGGCCCCTTGATGGACACCACGTAGTCGCGCACGGCGTGCAGGGTTTCCTCGGGCAGCCAGACATCGGGGCCGTAGACCTTGGTGGATTTTTCGCCCGCGTAGACCTCCATCCAATGGATCTTGCGCTGCCCGCCATAGGCCTTGGCGACGGCCGCGTCCACCACCTTGAGCATCACGGGCGTGATGTCCATGCCCGTGCCGTCGCCCTCGATGTAGGGAATGATGGGCTGATCCGGCACGTTGAGCGACATGTCGGCGTTGACGGTAATCTTCTGGCCTTCAGAAGGCGGCTTGATGTGCTGGTAGCTGGTCATGGAAAGGTTCTCCGTTGGTGGTTGCCAGGCCGAAAAAGCCCAAAGATTCTATCCAGATATGGTTGCGAGCCGCCGGGCCACCGGCACCCCAAAAAGCCCGCAAAATGCTTGCCGTTGTGCACGCCCATGGCGTCGCCCCCATCCCTGTGCACTGATTGCCAAGACCATGACACCACATGCCCTCCTTCCTCTCGCATCACGCCTGCCGCATGTGCTGGCCGCGCTGGCCGTCTGCACCAGCGCCTGGGCGCAGGGCAGCCCGCAGATGAACCTGCAGCGCGTGGAGCTGACGGCCGGCATGCACCGCATAGAGGCGCAGGTGGCCGCGGCGCCGCAGGAGCGCCAGATCGGCCTGATGTCCCGCCGCGAGATGCCGCAGCACGAGGGCATGCTGTTTGTCTTTGAACAGCCGGCCACGCAATGCTTCTGGATGAAGAACACCCTGCTGCCGCTGACGGCGGCCTTCGTGGCCGATGACGGCAGCGTCGTGAACCTGGCCGACATGAAGCCCATGAGCGAGGACTCGCACTGCTCGGCCAGGCCGGTGCGCTATGTGCTGGAGATGAACCAGGGCTGGTTTGCCAGGCGTGGCATCAAGGCCGGTGCAAGGTTGAGTGGAGCACCGTTCCAACCCAAGTAAAAAAAGCCGACAACCCAAACGGGTCGTCGGCTTTAGCCACGCGGCATGCGGCGCGGTGGCCGCAACGCTCACGGACAGGCTCAGGACTTGCGGCGGCGCGAAGCCAGGCCGGCACCCAGCAGGGCCAGGCCAGCCAGGGCCATGGTGCCAGGCTCGGGCACGGCATTGCCCTTGATCTGGCCGGCCGAGGTAACAGTCCAACCATTTGCGGCAGCTTTACCGTCGGCGTCATTGAAGGTGATATCCATGAACAGGTCGTGCTTGCCGCCGTTGGGGTCGGTCAGCGTGTTGGTGTCGTATTTGGTCTTTTGGCTGCCACCGGTGACGTCCAGATAAGCCTGGCCTGCACCTGCGATGGTGGAGCTGTCATATTTTGACTGGTAGGTAGCGGTAGGATCGGCCGCACTCACACCCGTGCCAAAGACGCCCGACAGCCACAGAGAGCCGCTGGTAATGCCGGGGTACAGACCGGCATTCAGATCCTTGCCGACGCCGACCGTCGGGTTCAGGGTCGGGTCATAGTCGGTGCTGTTCTTGTACAGGGCCCAGGTGCCGCCACTTGAGAAGGTGGTGGTGGAGCAGACGCCCAACGCGTCGCAGCTCGTGGCCACACTATGGTCTGCCAGGTTGCCAAAGACGCCCGTCAGATAGCCGTCGACGCCCTTGGTAAAAAACACTGCGCCATCAGAAATACGGGTGATCAGGCCCACGGAAAAGATGCCCATGGTGTCGGCGCTGGTGTTGACGGAACCTACGGAGCCCGGAGCCTTGGTGCCGGCTGCGGCATCGCATGCGGCAACATCCTTGAAACAGGCAAGGCCGGCGGGATATCCTGTGGTGCCGGAGTCGTAATTGTCGATGGTGAACTTGAAGTCACCGGCGACGATGCCCATGGCCTGTGCGGAGCCGATGGCACCGAAAGACAGGGCCAGCGCGGCGGCGGCTGTGGCAAGTTTGGATTTCAGCATTTCATCTCTCCTCTGGTTGAAAGTTAGGCAGGTATCTGCTCGCATAATTCAAAGCACAGACCATGCCAACCCCAATCATCACAGCCAACCTATTGATAACAAACAAGTTTTTTAAAATTGACCGAGTGGCCAAGACTGCGCTGTCAAATTTTCCGACACTTCAACATCCAAATGCGGCCTGGGCCGCACACAAAGCGGGATTGATTGAAGTTGGCGCGCGCTTACCCATGAGATTGCTGTCAAATTTTCCGACAACCGAGGGCGATGTGAACGACCCTCCCCGCGCTGGTGGGGAGGGTGCGCGCATCAGGCCGCCAGCAATGCCAGCGCCGCGTTGAACGTGGCGCTGGGGCGCATCACGGCGTCGAGCTTGGCCAGGTCGGGCTGGTAGTAGCCGCCAATGTCCACGGCATGGCCCTGCACCACGCGCAGCTCTTCGACAATTTTTGCCTCGTTGTCGGCCAGCTGTTTGGCCAGCGGTGCAAACCGGGCGGCCAGCTCGGCGTCCTCGGTCTGGCTGGCCAGCTCTTGCGCCCAGTACATGGCCAGGTAGAACTGGCTGCCGCGGTTGTCCAGCTGGCCGGTCTTGGGGCTGGGGTTCTTGTTGTTGTCCAGCAGCTTGCCGGTGGCGGCGTCCAGCGTTTTGGACAGCAGCTTGGCGCGGGCATTCTTGTTCTTGATGCCCAGGTCTTCCAGCGACACGGCCAGGGCCAGGAATTCGCCCAGGCTGTCCCAGCGCAGGTGATTTTCTTCGGTCAGCTGCTGCACATGCTTGGGTGCGGAGCCGCCGGCGCCGGTCTCGTACATGCCGCCGCCAGCCATCAGCGGGACGATGGACAGCATCTTGGCGCTGGTGCCCAGCTCCATGATGGGGAACAGGTCGGTCAGGTAGTCGCGCAGGATGTTGCCGGTGGCGCTGATGGTGTCCAGACCGCGGATCACGCGCTCCAGCGTGAAGCGCATGGCGCGCACCTGGCTCATGATCTGGATGTCCAGGCCGGTGGTGTCGTGCTCGTGCAGGTACATCTTGACCTTGGTGATGAGCTGATTCTCGTGCGGGCGATAGGGGTCGAGCCAGAAGACGACGGGCATGCCCGATTGGCGCGCGCGCGTGACGGCCAGCTTGACCCAGTCGCGGATGGGCGCGTCCTTGACCTGGCACATGCGCCAGATGTCGCCGGTCTCGACGTTCTGGCTCATCAGCACTTCGCCCGTGGCCAGGTCGGTGATGTTGGCGACGCCGTCCTCGGTGATCTCGAAGGTCTTGTCGTGGCTGCCGTATTCCTCGGCCTGCTGGGCCATCAGGCCGACGTTGGGCACCGTGCCCATGGTCTTGGGATCGAAGGCGCCATGCCACTTGCAGAAGTTGATCATCTCCTGGTAGATGCGGGCGAAGGTGGACTCGGGCATCACGGCCTTGACGTCCTTCAGGCGGCCGTCGGCACCCCACATCTTGCCGCCGTTCCTGATCATGGCGGGCATGGAGGCGTCCACGATCACGTCGTTGGGCGAGTGGAAGTTGGTGATGCCCTTGGCCGAATCGACCATGGCCAGCTCGGGGCGGTTTTCGTGGCAGGCATGCAGGTCGCGCATGACCTCGTCGCGCTGGGCCGACGGCAGGGTCTCCAGCTTGTCGAACAGGTTGACCATGCCGTTGTTGACATTCACGCCCAGCTCTTCGAACAGCTTGGCGTGCTTCTCGAAGGCTTCCTTGTAGAAGATCTTCACGCAGTGGCCGAAGACGATGGGGTGCGAGACCTTCATCATCGTGGCCTTGACGTGCAGCGAGAACATCACGCCGGTCTTGCGCGCGTCCTCGATCTCCTTTTCATAGAAGGCCACCAGGGCCTTCTTGCTCATGAACATGGAGTCGATGACCTCGCGGTCCTGCAGGCTGACCTTGGGCTTCAAGACGATGGTCTTGCCGCTCTTGGTGATCAGCTCCATCTTCACGTCGCGCGCCTTGTCCAGCGTCATCGACTTTTCGCCGTGATAGAAGTCGCCCTTGTGCATGTGCGAGACATGCGAGCGCGAGGCCTGACTCCACTCGGCCATGCTGTGTGGGTTCTTGCGCGCGTATTCCTTGACGGCGCGGGGCGCGCGGCGGTCGGAGTTGCCCTCGCGCAGCACGGGGTTCACGGCCGAGCCAATGCACTTGTTGTACTTGGCGCGGATGGCTTTTTCTTCGTCCGTCTTCGGGTCTTCGGGGAAGTCGGGAATGGCATAGCCCTTGCCCTGCAGTTCCTTGATGGCGGCCATCAGCTGCGCCACCGAGGCGCTGATGTTGGGCAGCTTGATGATGTTGGCGTCGGCCTGCAGCGTCTTCTTGCCCAGCTCGGCCAGGGTGTCGGGCACGCGCTGCGCCTCGGTCAGCGCCTCCGGGAACTGACCCAGCACGCGGGCGGCGACCGAGATGTCGCTCTCGGCCACGTTGATGCCCGCCGGCGCGGCAAAGGCGCGCACGATGGGCAGGAACGAGGCCGTGGCCAGGCGCGGAGCCTCGTCGGTCAGGGTATAGATGATGGTGGGTTGTTCAGTGCTCATCTTGTCTCTCAGGTCAACAAAACACAGGGGGGGTGAAGCTGTCCCACGCGCTGACGCCTGGGCCCGCGCGGTGAAGATATGACATTGTGCTTGAGGGAAACTGACAAACTCCCATTTATCGCAATCAAATCCCGTAATGCAAAATTTACGCCGGGGTGATGCGGTTTTTTTTGCCAGTCTTATACAAGAGTCAAGAAAAAGGGCCCGGGGATCGCTCCCCGGGCCCTGATTCTTGGCGCCAGCGCCAGGTCAGGCGAAGTTGGCCTCGGCAAACTTCCAGTTGACCAGCTTGTCGAGGAAGGTCTCGACGAACTTGGGGCGCAGGTTGCGGTAGTCGATGTAGTAGGCGTGCTCCCACACGTCCACCGTCAGCAGCGCCTTGTCGGCCGTGGTCAGGGGCGTGCCGGCGGCGCCGGTGTTGACGATGTCCACCGAGCCGTCAGCCTTCTTCACCAGCCAGGTCCAGCCCGAGCCGAAGTTGCCCACGGCGCTCTTCACAAAGGCTTCCTTGAAGGCGGCGTAGCTGCCCCACTTGGCGTTGATGGCAGCGGCCAGCGCGCCCGTGGGTTCGCCGCCGCCCTGGGGTGCCATGCAGCTCCAGAAGAAGGTGTGGTTCCAGATCTGGGCGGCGTTGTTGTAGATGCCGCCGCTGGACTTCTTGACGATGTCTTCCAGCGACATCGATTCGAACTCGGTGCCCTTCTGCAGGTTGTTCAGGTTCACCACATAGGCGTTGTGGTGCTTGCCGTGGTGGTACTCCAGCGTTTCCTGGCTGTAGTGCGGGGCCAGGGCGTCAATCGCATAGGGCAGTGGCGGCAGGGTATGTTCCATGGTGTCGTCCTTCGTGGGTTGTGTTGAGAAACCGCCGATGCCTGCAACGGCGGGGCAGCGGGCATTGTAGAAAGTAATAGCAGTCCGCGCTGCGGCCGGCCATATGCCGCCACCGCCGGCTGCGGTATAGACAGTTACAGCAGCCGACGCTGGGCCACGGTGAGATCCAGCTCGCCCTCGGCCAGCCGGGCATGCACGGCCTCGCCCGGGCGCACCTGGGCGGGCCGCATCACGGGCTGGCCCTGGGCGTCGGTCAGCAGGGCGTAGCCGCGCCGCAGCACCAGCTGCGGGTTGAGCAGCTCCAGCCGCAGGGCGGCGCGCTCCAGGCGTTCACGGCGCTGCACCAGGCTGCGTTGCATGATTTGCGGCAAATGGGCCTGCAGCGCTTTACCAGACTGCGCGAGGCGCTGCGTTTTTAGTAGTGCGGCGTGGCGCATGCGCTGGGCCAGGCCGGACAGGCGCAGCTGCTGGCGGGCGACCAGGCCGGAAGGCCGACCCAGGCGTTGGGCTGCCTGATCCAGCCGCTGGTGGCGCAGGTCGATCTGGCGCTGCACGCCGTCCTGCAGCCGCCCGGCCAGCAGGTCGAGCGCCCCCAGCCAGACGGCGCGCGGCTCGCTCACCAACTCGGCGGCGGCGGTAGGCGTGGGTGCGCGCAGGTCGGCGCAGAAGTCGGCGATGGTGAAATCGGTCTCATGCCCCACGCCGCTGACCAGGGGCACGGGGCTTTGCACGATGGTGCGGGCCAGGCGCTCGTCGTTGAAGGCCCACAAATCCTCGATGGAACCACCGCCGCGTACGAGCAGGATGACGTCGATAAACGGCATCTCGGAATTTTTAGGCAAATCAGCCTCTGACGCCCGTCCCTTCTGCGCAAGCAGATACAGTTTTGATAGTGCATCGCAAATCGACGCGGGTGCCTGCGCGCCCTGCACCAGGGCCGGCACCAGCACCACCGGGATATGCGGCACGCGCCGACGCAGGGCCGTCACCACGTCGTGCAGGGCGGCGGCGCCCGGCGATGTGACCAGGCCTATGCCGCGCAGCATGGCCGGCAGCGGCCGCTTGCGCGCGGCAGTGAACAGCCCCTCGGCCTCCAGCTGCGCCTTCAGGCGCAGAAACTGCTCGAACAGCGCGCCCTGCCCCGCGCGGCGCATGCCTTCCACGATGAGCTGCAGGTCACCGCGCGCCTCGTACACGGCGAGCTGGCCGCGCACCTCGACCAGCTCGCCATCACGCGGCATGAACTCCAGCCCGCTGGCGGCACGGCGGAACATGGCGCAGCGGATCTGACCCTGGCCGTCTTTCAGCGTGAAGTAACAATGCCCGCTGGAGGCGCGCGAAAAGCCCGTGATCTCGCCGCGCACCGCTACCGGGTTGAAGCGAGCCTGCAGCGCATCAGCAATGGCGCGGCATAGCGCGCCAACTTCCCAGATACGCGGCGCCAGGCCTGCATCGGGCCGCTCAAACATAGGCTGCACCATGCCTGCGAGGGTGGCCGTGCGGGTCACTAGTCCACAGTTCGCCGCAGGCGACACCTGGCGCCGGAAGTTCGCAAGTACTGCGCCACAGGCCATGCAAGTACGTGCAAGCCATTGATTTACAACAATTTTTCAATGCGTGATTTTTCATCAATCTAGCCAAAGCATGTATTGGCGCCGTCTGGCGTGCTTTGTGCACGCGGTTTCCCACAAAGTTATCCACAGAAACTGTGGGGCAAGCGGAGGACGGGGCATGGGTGGTACGGTGGCGCACTGGCCGCGTTGGGCGTGGTTGCGGGCTGCGCCATAATCCCCGCTGCTTTTTATTGTGAGCGGAGTTAAGAATTGCTGTCGATCATACAAGCCGCCGGCTGGCCCATCTGGCCCCTGATTGCCTGCTCCATCTTGGCGCTGGCGCTGGTTTTCGAGCGCTTCGTGGCGCTGAAGACGGCCCGCGTCGTCCCGCCGAAGCTGCTGGACGAGGCGATCTCGGTTTCGTCCAAATCCGTGCCGGCGCCCGACGTGGTGACCCAGCTGGCACAGAACTCGGCCCTGGGTGAGGTGCTGGCCAGCGGCCTGCGCACCTTGAACAGCCACCCGCAGAGCAGCGAGGCCGAGCTGCGCGCAGCCATGGAGGGCGCCGGCCGCACGGTGGCGCACCGGCTGGAGAAATACCTGACGGCCCTGGCGACGATTGCCTCGGCCGCGCCGCTGCTGGGCCTGCTGGGCACGGTGATCGGCATGATCGAGATCTTTGGCTCGCAGGCCGGCGGTGGCGCGGTGGGCGGCGGCAACCCGGCGCAGCTGGCGCATGGCATTTCCATCGCGCTGTACAACACGGCCTTCGGCCTGATCGTGGCCATTCCCACGCTGATCTTCTGGCGCTATTTCAGAAGCCGCGTGGACGAGTACCTGCTGACGCTGGAGCTGGCCGCCGAGCAGTTCGTGCGCCACCTTGGGCGCCTGCGCAAGCCATGAACTTCAGACCCCGCCAGAAGGAAGAGCCGGAGATCAACCTGATCCCGTTCATCGACGTGCTGCTGGTGATCCTCATCTTTTTGATGCTGTCCACCACCTACAGCAAGTTCACCGAGCTGCAGCTGACCCTGCCCGTGGCCGACGCCGAACAGCTGCGCGACCACCCCAAGGAGGTCATCGTGGCCGTGGCCGCCGACGGACGCTATGCCATCAACAAGACCCCGCTGGAAGGCAAGCATGTCGAGCAGGTGGCGCGCGCGCTGTCCGAGGCCGCCGTCGCCGGGCCGAAGAGCGTGATCATCATCAGCGCCGATGCCGCCGCGCCGCACCAGTCCGTGGTCACGGTGATGGAGGCTGCGCGCCGCGTGGGCCTGTCGCAGATCACCTTTGCCACCCAATCGTCGGCGCAGGCCGGCCGCTGATCGCATGAGCGCCGCCGCGCGGCTACGCCAGGCCTGGCAGCAGCGCGGCCCGCTGGCGCTGCTGCTGTGGCCACTGACCCTGCCCTACCGGCTGCTGACGGCGCTGCGCCGCGCGCTCTACCGCACGGGCCTGCTGAAACAGCACCGCCTGCCGGTGCCGGTCATCGTGGTCGGCAACGTCATCGTCGGCGGCGCCGGCAAGACCCCCGTCACCCTGGCCCTGCTGCAACATCTGCGTGCCGCGGGCTGGCGCCCGGGCGTCATCTCGCGCGGCTATGGCCGTCAAACCATCAGCTGCCGCCCGGCCCTGCCGACGAGCAGCGCCGCCGAGGTGGGAGACGAGCCGCTGCTGATCGCCCGCAGCGCCGGCGTGCCGGTGTACGTGGCGCGCCGCCGCGCCGATGCCGGTCGGGCGCTGCTGGCGGCCCACCCCGAGGTCAACATCCTCGTCTGCGACGACGGCCTGCAGCACCTGCAACTGGCACGCGACGTGGAGGTCTGCGTCTTCAACGACGAGGGCATTGGCAACGGCTGGCTGCTGCCCGCCGGCCCGCTGCGTGAACCCTGGCCGCGCGCCGTCGATCTGGTGCTGCACGCCGGCGCGGCGCCCGGCGGATCGGCGCCGCAGTTCCCGCTATCGCGCCGCCTCGCCGACCATGCCGTGGACGCCAAGGGCCGCCAACTGCCGCTGGCGCAGCTGCGCGGCCTGAAACTGCACGCCCTGGCCGCCATTGCCCGCCCGCAAGACTTTTTTGCCATGCTGCGGGCCCAGGGCCTGCCGCCCGCGACCGAAGAGGCGCTGCCAGATCACTATGATTTTTATAGCTGGAAGCGCCCGTCAGATAAGCGCTTGATACCGATTTGTACCGAAAAAGACGCCGTCAAGCTCTGGCCCGCCCACCCCGGCGCCCTGGCCGTGCCCCTGCGCCTCGATATACCGGCGGCCTTCTTCGCCGCGCTGGACGCACGCCTGGCCTCGCTATCATCGCCCCGCCATTGAGGAACACCATGGACCCGAAACTGCTTGAACTGCTGGTCTGCCCCGTCACCAAGGGCCCGCTGACCTATGACCGAGAACACCAGGAGCTGATTTCGCGCAGCGCGCGCCTGGCCTACCCCGTGCGCGACGGCATTCCCGTGCTGCTGGAGAACGAGGCCCGCACGCTCACCGACGAGGAGCTGGAGCGGTGAGCACCGCCGCCGCGCCCTTCACGGTGCTGATCCCGGCGCGCCTGGCCTCCACGCGCCTGCCGAACAAGCCGCTGGCCGACATCGCCGGCCTGCCCATGGTCGTGCATGTGGCGCGCCGCGCCGCGCAAAGCGCCGCCCTGCGTTGCGTGGTGGCGGCCGACGATGGTCGCATCGTCGATGCTTGCCGCCTGCACGGCGTCGAGGCCCTGCTGACCCGCGCCGACCACGCCAGTGGCAGCGACCGCCTGGCCGAAGCCTGCGAGCAACTGAGCCTGGCCGGAGACGACATCGTCGTCAACGTGCAGGGCGACGAGCCACTGATCGACCCGCAGCTCATCGACGCCGTGGCCGCGCTGCTGCACCAGCGCGCCGACGCCAGCATGGGCACGGCCGCCCATGCCATCGCCAGCGCCGCCGACTTTGCCAACCCCAACGTGGTCAAGGTGGTGCTGGACGCACATGGCCTGGCGCACTACTTCAGCCGTGCGCCGATCCCCCATGCGCGCGACCACGCCGCCGGGAGCTGCTGGTGGCAGCCCGGCCAGGGCGGCCCGGCCGGCTTTGCGCCGCTGCGCCACATCGGCATCTACAGCTACCGCGCCGGTTTTCTGCGCGGCTTTCCGCAGCTGCCACCCGCACCCACCGAGCAGCTGGAGGCGCTGGAGCAACTGCGCGCGCTCTGGCACGGCCACCGCATCGCCGTGCATGTGACGGCCAGCGAGCCGGGCGCCGGCGTGGACACCCCCACCGACCTGGAACGCGTGCGCGCCCTGCTGGCGGGGTAGGCGCCGGCCGTCAGCTTGGCGCAGGACTCGCGTGCTATCCTCGCCGCGACAAGAGCACC
>Ga0116169_1003083_pt1 | contig 11472 bp, 8 predicted proteins | sample AD_UKC130_MetaG_FD_89796 | JGI IMG/M metagenome (GOLD analysis project Ga0116169, IMG submission 89796) | Active sludge microbial communities of municipal wastewater-treating anaerobic digesters from Canada - AD_UKC130_MetaG | ecosystem: Engineered > Bioreactor > Anaerobic > Digestate | place...
AAGGCCGCCAAGCTGCAGGCCGAGCTGGCGGCGCTGGAGCGGGACTATGGCTTTGCCTGCAGCCTGGCGCTTGGCGCCGACGTGCAGAAGCACATCCGCAGTCCGCGCTATTGCGCTGCCGCGTACGAATCGGTATCGGGCCACCTGCATCCGCTCAAGTACGGCCTCGGCCTGGTGCGGGCGGCCCGGGCCCTGGGAGTGCAGATCTTCGAACACTCCCCGGTGGTCGACCTGCAGCGCGGCAGCCAGGTCACGGCGGTGACGGCCCATGGCAGCGTGCGCGCACCATTCGCCGTGCTGGCCGGCAACTGCACGCTGGGCGAGTACGGCCCGCGGGTCGCGCCGCAGATCACACCGCGCATCATGCCGGTGGGCACGTATGTCGTGGCAACACCGCCGCTGTCCGCCGAGCTGTGTGCCAGCCTGATACCGTCGAATGCGGCGGTGTGCGACAACAACTTCGTGCTCGACTACTTCCGCTTCAGCGCCGACCACCGCATGCTGTTCGGCGGGCGCGTCAGCTACACCACGCGCACGCCGCCCGATCTCGAGGAGGCGATGCGCACCCGCATGGGCCAGGTGTTCCCGCAGCTGCAGACGGTACCGCTCGAATTCGTCTGGGGGGGCTTCGTCGACATCAGCATGAACCGGGCGCCGGATTTCGGCCGGCTCGCCGACAACGTCTACTACCTGCAGGGTTTCAGCGGCCATGGTGTGGCCCTGACCGGGCTGGCGGGCCAGATGGTGGCGCAGGCGATCGGCGGCCAGTCGGAGCGCTTCGATCTGTTTGCCCGGCTGCAGCACCGCGAGTTCCCGGGTGGCAGCGCGCTGCGCACGCCGACGCTGGCGCTGGCCATGGCCTACCACCAGCTGCGCGACCTTCTCTAGCGGCCATCCGCCGGCGTCGGCCATACGCCTTGTTTCATCGGGGAAATAGCCGGCCAGGAAAGAGGAGCGTGTCGCCGGCCAGCCACGCCCGCCCAGAGGCCGGCCGGACCTGTGCACAATGGCGGTAGTGCATCAATATTGGCAAGTCGCATGAAATCATCAACGGGTTGTCTGGTTTGGCTTCCGGTGGACCAACGCATGTTGGGGCGCGAAAGCCATCAGATGCCCTACGCGGTGGTGGGGGACAAGTACGCGCGGGCCATCAAGACGGTGGCCCAGGCCCAGCCGGTGCTGTTTCCGTTGGCCGAGGCGGAGCAGATTCCCGAATTGCTGGAGCTGGTCGACGGTGTGTTGCTGACCGGCTCGCCCTCCAATGTGCACCCCTCCCATTTCGACGAGTCCGTGGCCGACCCCGATTTGCCGCTGGACCCGCAGCGCGATGCACTGACGCTGGCCATGGTGCAGGCCTGCGTGGACGGAGGCGTCCCCCTGCTGGGGCTTTGCCGCGGTTTTCAGGAGATCAATATTGCATTTGGCGGCAGCCTGCACCAGCAGGTGCAGACCTTGCCCGGCATGCTGGACCACCGGGAACCGTACGATCAACCGCTGTCGGTGCAGTACGGACCGAGCCATGCGGTTGCGCTGCAGCCCGGTTCGGTGTTCGCGCAATGGGCCGGCGGCACACAGGTGCAGGTCAATTCCCTGCATGGACAAGGCCTCAACCGGCTGGGGCAGGGGCTGCGCGCACTGGGCCGCGCGCCCGACGGGCTGGTCGAGGCATTTGCGGTGGAGGGCGCGCGGGCGTTCGCCTACGCCGTGCAATGGCATCCGGAGGCCAACTGCCACAGCGGCGGTCTGGACGCCGAAATTTTCAAGGCATTCGGCGAATCCTGCCGGGTGCGGCACCAGAACCGGCAGTTGCCGGAGGGTGCGAAGCGCGCGATGGACCCATGGAGAACCAACTGATGCAAGAAGAAAAAGCGATGAGTTTCAATGAGCTGGAGCAGTGGCTCAACGAGCGGCGTGTCACCGAGGTGGAATGCCTGGTGCCTGACTTGACCGGTGTGGCACGCGGCAAGATCCTGCCGCGCGCCAAGTTCACCGAGGACCGGGGCATGCGCCTTCCACAGGCCGTGGTGGCCATGGGGGTGACCGGCGAGTTTCCGGAAAGCGGGCCGTACTACGACGTGATCGACCCGACCGACAAGGACATGCAGTTGCGGCCCGACCCCTCCACCCGCCGTCTGGTTCCCTGGGCCACCGACCCGACGGCGCAGGTGATCCACGACTGCTTCGACCATGATGGCAAGCTGGTGCCGTTCGCACCGCGCAGCGTGTTGCGCCGCATCTGCGACCTGTTCGCCGCCGAAGGGCTGCAGCCGATCGTGGCGCCCGAGCTGGAGTTCTACCTGACGGCGCGCAACACCGACCCGAACACCTTGCTCAAGCCTCCGATCGGGCGCAGCGGACGGGCGGAGACCTCGCGCCAGGCCTACAGCATCGACGCGGTGAACGAGTTCGATCCGCTGTTCGAGGAGATCTACGACTATTGCGACAAGATGGAGCTCAATGTCGACACGCTGATCCACGAGATCGGTGCCGGCCAGATGGAGATCAACTTCTTCCATGCCGCCCCGCTGGGGCTGGCGGACGAGGTGTTCTTCTTCAAGCGCACGGTACGCGAGGCGGCCCTGCGCCACGACATGTACGCCACCTTCATGGCCAAGCCGATCGCCGGCGAGCCGGGCAGCTCGATGCATGTGCACCAGAGCATCCTGAACAAGGCCACCGGCCAGAACATCTTCAGCAACGAGGATGGTTCGCCGTCGGACGCGTTCATGCACTACATCGGCGGCCTGCAGCGCTATGTGCCGGCGGCCATGGTGCTGGTGGCGCCGTATGTGAACAGCTATCGTCGGCTTTCGCGCAATACCGCGGCGCCCATCAATATCGAATGGGGCACCGACAACCGCACCGTCGGCATTCGCTCCCCGATCTCGTCGCCGCAGGCACGCCGGGTCGAGAACCGCGTGATCGGCGCCGATGCCAATCCCTATGTCGCCATGGCCATGACGCTGGCCTGCGGCTACCTCGGCCTGAAGAACAAGATCCAGCCCAAGCCGGAAATGAAGGGCGATGCCTATCTTGCGCCGTACTCGCTGCCACGCAGCCTGGGCGAGGCGCTGGACTGGCTGCGGCGCGAGAGCGACCTGCACGAGGTGCTGGGCAAGGAGTTCATCACCGTCTATACCGAGATCAAGGAGCTCGAGTTCGACGAGTTCATGACCGTGATCTCGCCGTGGGAGCGCGAGCACCTGCTGCTGCATGTCTGAAGTCGTCCCCCGCTGTGCGTGCGCAAACTGGAGAATGTGATTGAGTACCGTCATTGACACCCGGGAGATACAGCGGCTGGACAGCGCGCATTTCCTGCATCCGTTCACGGATTTCCAGGACCTGAACCATCGGGGCGCACGCGTGATCGTGCGTGGCGAGGGCATCCACGTCTGGGACTCCGAAGGCAAGCGGATGCTCGACGCCATGAGCGGGCTGTGGTGCGTCAATGCCGGCTATGGGCGCCGGGAACTGGCGGATGCCGCGCACCGGCAGATGATGACGCTGCCGTTCTACAACAGCTTCTTCCAGACCACCAATGTGCCGGCGGTCGAACTGGCGGCCAAGCTGGCCTCGCTGGCGCCCAGCGTCGGCGACCGCAGCTTCCAGCATGTTTTCTATTCTTCCAGCGGCAGCGAGAGCAACGACTCCAACGTGCGCATGGTGCGCCGCTACTGGGACCTGATGGGCGAGCCCAGGCGCAAGCTGATCCTGGGTCGCAAGAACGGCTACCACGGCAGCACGATGGCCGGCGCGTCGCTGGGGGGCATGAGCGGCATGCACGCCCAGGGCGACCTGCCCATCCCCAATATCGACCATATCGAGCAGCCGTATTATTTCGAAATGGGCCTGGATGGCGAGACCCGTGACGAATTCGGCCTGCGCGCCGCGCGCTGGCTGGAGGAAAAGATCCTGGCCGTCGGGCCCGACACGGTGGCGGCCTTCATTGCCGAGCCGGTGCAAGGCGCCGGCGGAGTCATCATCCCGCCCGACACCTACTGGCCCGAGATCCAGCGCATCGTCGACAAATACGGCATTCTGCTCATCAGCGATGAGGTGATCTGCGCCTTCGGCCGCCTCGGCCACTGGTTCGCCTACGAAAAATTCGGTTACAAGCCCGACCTGGTCACGTTTGCCAAGGCCGTCACCAGCGGTTATATCCCGCTGGGCGGCGTCATGGTCGGCAACCGGGTGGCGCAGGTCCTGATCGACAAGGGTGGCGAATTCACCCACGGCTACACCTACAGCGGCCACCCGGTGGCCTGTGCCGTGGCGCTGGCCAATATCGCGGTGATGGAGCGCGAACAGCTGCCGCAGAAGGTCGCCGGCGAGCTCGGCGCCTATTTCGCGCGCACCTTTGCCACCTTGAACGACCATCCGCTGGTGGCCGCGGCCGAATCTACAGGCTTTGTGGCGGGCCTGGTGCTGGTCAAGGACAAGAAGTCCCATGCCATGTTCGATGAAGCTTCCGGCGCAGGCATGATCTGCCGCACGCACTGCTTCAACCAGGGTGTCATCATGCGGGCGGTGGGTGACCGGATGATCATCGCGCCGCCGCTGGTGATGACGCATTCCGATATCGACGACATGGTCGGACTGATCCGCAAGGCGCTGGACCTGACCTTGACGGAGCTGAAGGCGCGGAATCTGAGCTGAGGTCAGCGCGCGTCCCTATAATATTTTTTGGCGCGGTTTTTGCATTTGCTTTTCCGCGCAACCCATATCTGCACCAATCTGAACGGAGAAAGACGGGTCATGAAACTCACCAAGAAGATCATTGGCGCTTTTGCGCTTTCGGCCATCGTGCTGGCAGCCTGCGGCAAGAAGGAAGAACCACCGGCGCCAGCGCCTGCACCGGTCGCTGCTGCCCCGGCAGCCGCGCCTTCGGAGCCGCCTGCGCCGCCCGCGAACACCGAAGAGAAGGTGCTCAACATCTACAACTGGCCTGACTACATTCCCGAGGGCATGATTGCCGAGTTCGAGAAGGAAAGTGGCATCAAGGTCAACTACGACACCTTTGAAACCAACGAGGCGCTGCACGCCAAGCTGGTGGCGGGTAATTCGGGCTACGACATCGTGGTGCCGGGCACCGTGTTCGCCAAGCCGCAGATCGAAGGCGGTCTGTTGCAGCCCCTGGACAAGTCCAAGATCCCGAACCTGGCCAACCTGGATCCGGCCATCCTCAAGACGCTGACCAAGGCAGACCCGGACAACAAGTACCTGGTGCCATGGGCCTGGGGCTTCACGACGGTGGGCATCAACAAGACCAAGGTCGAGAAGGCGCTGGGCAAGATGGCCATGCCGGAAAACGCCTGGGATCTGGTGTTCGATCCCAAGTACACCAGCAAGCTCAAGTCCTGCGGCATTGCCTATCTGGATTCGCCGACCGAGATCATCCCGGTGGCGCTGCACTACATCGGCAAGGATGCCTACTCCAACGATGCGGCCGACTACAAGGCGGCGGCCGACATGCTGGCCAAGGTGCGCAAGGACGTGCGCCTGTTCAGCTCGACGATGATCGACGATATCTCCAGCGGCAAGGCCTGCGTGGCGATCGGCTGGTCGGGTGACATCAACATCGCTGCGCAGCGTGCCAAGGAGAACAAGTCCAAGGACGTCATCGAAGCGCTGCTGCCCAGCACTGGTGCCTTGATCTTCTTTGACACCATGGGCATTACCAAGGACGCCAAGCACCCGAACAATGCGGCCGCGTTCATCGACTTCTACCTGCGTCCGGAAAACGCCGCCAAGATGGCCAACGAGATGAGCTATCCCACCGGCAACAAGGCTGCACTGGACAAGATCAAGCCCGAGATCTCCGGCAACAAGACCATCTTCGTCGATGCGGACTACATGGCCAAGATGATCCCGCCTAGCAGCTTCACCAATGAAGCGCGCGAAGCGATGGCCAACGCCTACAACGGCTTCAAGAAGGGCAAGTAGCACACCGCTGCTTTGCGCGCCGGGCTGTTTGTACCTCGTATGAACAGCCCGATTTTTTTGGGCAACGCACTTTCGGAGGCATGAACAGATGGCAGAACCGAGTACGGCAGGCGGATACCTCGTCACCGAGAACCTGGTGAAGCGGTTCGACGAAGCACTGGCGGTGGACGATGTGTCGCTGTCCATCGGACGTGGCGAGATCTTTGCGCTCCTCGGCAGCTCCGGCTGTGGCAAGTCGACCTTGCTGCGCATGCTGGCCGGCTTCGAGAAGCCGACCTCCGGGCGGGTGCTGCTGGGCGGCGAGGACGTGGGCCAGTTTCCGCCCTATGACCGGCCGATGAACATGATGTTCCAGTCGTATGCGCTGTTTCCGCATCTGGATATCTGGGAGAACATCGCCTTCGGCCTCAAGCGCGAAGGGCTGCCGCGCGCAGAGATCAAGCAGCGGGTCGGCGAGATGCTCGACCTGGTCCAACTCGGGCCGTTTGCCAAGCGCAAGCCGCACCAGCTCTCGGGCGGGCAGCAGCAACGGGTGGCGCTTGCGCGCAGCCTGGCCAAACGGCCCAAGCTGCTGCTGCTCGACGAGCCGCTGGGGGCGCTGGACAAGAAGCTGCGCGAACAGACGCAGTTCGAACTGGTCAACATCATCGAGAAGGTCGAGGTGACCTGCGTCATGGTGACCCACGACCAGGAAGAGGCCATGACCATGGCCAACCGGATTGCCATCATGAGCAAGGGCAGGGTGCTGCAGGTCGGCTCGCCGCAGGAGGTTTACGAACACCCGGTCAACCGCTTCGTGGCAGACTTCATTGGCAATGTCAATCTGTTCGAGGGGCGGCTCAGTGTCGACGAGGCGGACCGCTGCGCGGCCTCCACCAGGATCGGCGAGATCCATGTCGGCCATGGCGTGAGTGGCACCATCAACATGCCGGTGGCGATCGCAGTGCGGCCGGAAAAGATCGACATCAACAAGCGCAAGCCGTCGGTCGACAAGAATCTTTTCAGCGGCAAGGTCAAGGAGATCGCCTACTTCGGCTCCTACAACACCTACCTGGTGCAGGCCAGTGACGGGTCGCGCGTGCGCATCACCGAGGCCAACACCTCGCGCCACGACGTGGGCGACATCACCTGGGAGGACGACGTCTACTTCTGGTGGGACGACGACGCCGCCGTGGTGTTGCGCGACTGAGGGCGATCGACCATGGCAGCCTTGCGAATTCCCACGCCCGGCCGGCGTTTCGTCATCAGCGTGCCCTATGTATGGCTGGTGGTGTTCTTCTTTCTGCCCTTCCTGATCCTGCTGTACATCAGCTTCGTCGACATGGGCAACGACATCAACCCGTTCAAGCCGATCTGGGATACGCAGACGGGCTTGTTGACACTCAAGTACGAAAACTACTGGTCGATCTTCCGCCGCGAGGACGGTGGCGCGCTGTTCGACACCATCTACATCGAGGCCTATGTACGGTCGATCTGGTATGCGCTGTGTACCGCGGCGCTGTGCCTGGTCATCGGCTACCCGTTCTCGTACTTCATTGCACGCGCCAAGCCGAGCGTGCGCCCGGCCTTGCTGATGATGGTGATGCTGCCGTTCTGGACCTCCTTCCTGCTTCGCGTCTATGCATGGAAGGGGATCCTGGCCGATCAGGGCATCGTGAACCAGACCTTGATGTGGCTGGGCATTACCAGCGAGCCGATCTTCATGCTGTACACCAATGTGTCCATGCTGGTGGGCATGACCTATGTGTACCTGCCGTTCATGATCCTGCCTCTCTATGCGAATCTGGTGAAGATGGACTTCAGGCTGCTCGAGGCGGCCTATGACCTGGGCGCATCGCCGTTCAAGGCCTTCTGGCTGGTGACCGTGCCGCTGTCCAAGTCCGGCATCGTGGCCGGCTTCATGCTGGTGTTCATCCCGTCGGTCGGCGAGTTCGTGATTCCGTCGCTGCTGGGCGGGCCGGAGAACCTCATGATCGGCCGGGTCGTCTGGGACGAGATGTTCACCAGCAACAACTGGCCGCGCGCGACGGCGCTGGCGGTGGTGATGATCGCGTTCATCGTGGTTCCGCTGGCGATCTACTACCACTACACCGGCGAGTCGGCCGACGAGCGAAAGTAGGAGGCCCCATGATCGCTGTATTGAACCGGCATATCAGCAAGGTGTGGATGGGAGCCGTCTTCCTGTTCCTGTACATGCCGCTGTTTTTTATGATCCTGTTCTCGTTCAACGACACGCGACAGGACGCGCGCTTCACCGGCTTCTCGCTGCGCTGGTACCAGGCACTGACGAACGATTCGCGCATCGTCGACGGCTTCTGGCTGTCGGTGAAGATCGCCACGGTCACGGGTCTGCTCTCGGCCACGCTGGGAACGTTTGCCGCCTTCGTGCTGGTGCGCTACCGGCGCTTTCCCGGCCGCACCATCTTCTCCGGCATGGTGAATGCTCCGCTGGTCATGCCCGAGGTGGTGATCGGCCTGTCGCTGCTGCTGCTGATGGTTGGGGCGCAGAACTTCCTGGGCTGGCCGCCGCGCGGCATGCTGACCATCATCATGGGGCATACGCTGCTGGGCATGGCGTATGCGATGGTCGTGATCCAGTCGCGGCTGATGGAGATGGACCGCTCGATCGAGGAGGCCGCCATGGACCTGGGAGCGCGGCCCTGGCAGGTGTTCGTGCTGATCACGCTGCCGAGCATCGCGCAGGCCATCCTGGCGGCGTTCCTGCTGTCGTTCACGCTGTCGTTCGATGATGTGGTGATCTCCGAATTCCTCTCCGGTCCCGGGGTCAACACCTTGCCGCAGGTCATCTTCGGCTATGCGCGCCGCGGCATCAACCCGACCATCTATGCGGCGGCGACGCTGCTGATCATCACGGTGACCACGGTCATCATCGCCTACAGCGTGTGGGTTGCGCGCCAGACGCGCCGGCGCGAGCGCGAGATCGCGGCCGCCATGCGTGCAGAGACCGCGGCCCTGAGCTGACCCGTGCCTGTGTAGCGGGCTTTGCTGGCCGAGCCCGTCTTGGCCTGGTGCGGCCGAGCCGAGCGCGCCTGCCCTGATGCTTTCTGGTGCGTTTTTGCCGGTCGCGAACGCCCCGCGCCGGGGCGAGGCACATGCAGTGTGTCCGCGCCGACGGCTTGTTGCCAAGGGCTGTCGCATCATGCGATTTGAATTTCATAATTCGATATTCATGCATGTTGCAGCGCGGCATTTTTTGCCGCTATAAGGAAAACTGTTTCTTAATGCGAAAGACATCTGCAAGTCATTGATTTTCATGAACTTATTTTTACTCTTATATAAGACATAAGATGAACAATAAGTCTTATACAAGACCTAGAATGGACGCCAGGCGCAGGACTTGCATGACGCAATCCGACGCAAGCGATTCAACAACCCAAGGAGTGATCTCATGCCCCAAAGCCTCACGGAACAACTCAGCCGCGAACAACAAGCCGAAGCCCTGGAAAAGGACTGGGCGACCAACCCCCGCTGGAAGGGCATCGAGCGCGGCTACAGCGCAGCCGACGTCGTGCGCCTGCGCGGCTCGTTCCCGATCGAGCACACGCTGGCGCGCCGCGGTGCCGAGAAGCTGTGGAACATGCTGCACACCGAGCCCTATGTGAACTGTCTCGGCGCATTGACCGGTGGTCAGGCGATGCAGCAGGTCAAGGCCGGCATCAAGGCCATCTACCTGTCGGGCTGGCAGGTCGCTGCCGACAACAACTCCTATGCGTCCATGTACCCCGACCAGTCGCTGTACCCGGTCGACTCGGTGCCGACGGTCGTCGAGCGGATCAACAACACCTTTCGCCGTGCGGACGAGATCCAGCACTCCAAGGGCATCGATGTCGGCGCTCCTGGCTACATCGACAACTTTGCGCCGATCGTGGCGGATGCCGAAGCCGGCTTCGGTGGCGTGCTCAATGCCTTCGAACTGATGAAGGCCATGATCAAGGCCGGCGCTGCTGGTGTGCACTTCGAGGACCAGTTGGCCTCGGTCAAGAAGTGTGGCCACATGGGTGGCAAGGTGCTGGTGCCGACCGCCGAGGCCTGCCAGAAGCTGATCGCCGCCCGCATGGCTGCCGACGTTGCCGGCGTGCCTTCCCTGGTGATTGCCCGTACCGATGCCGAAGCCGCCGACCTGCTGACCAGCGACTACGACGAGAACGACAAGCCTTTCATCACCGGTGAGCGCACGGCCGAAGGTTTCTACAAGACCCGCAAGGGCATCGACCAGGCCATCTCGCGCGCCGTGGCTTATGCCCGTTACGCCGACCTGGTGTGGTGCGAGACCGGCACCCCCGACCTGGCATTCGCGAAAAAATTCGCCGATGCCGTGCACAAGGTGCACCCGGGCAAGATGCTGGCCTACAACTGCTCGCCGTCATTCAACTGGAAGAAGAACCTGGACGATGCAACCATCGCCAAGTTCCAGCGCGAGCTCGGTGCGATGGGTTACAAGTACCAGTTCATCACGCTCGCCGGCATCCATTCCATGTGGTACAACATGTTCGATCTGGCGCAGGACTACGTCAAGCGCGGCATGTCGGCCTATGTGGAGAAGGTGCAGGAGCCGGAATTCGGCGCCCGCGACCGCGGTTACACCTTCGTGTCGCACCAGCAGGAAGTGGGCACCGGTTACTTCAACGAAGTGACCACGGTGATCCAGGGTGGCAAGTCCAGCGTGACTGCGCTGACCGGCTCGACCGAAGAAGAGCAGTTCCACTGATCGCTGCGCGGGCCTCAGTGCCCGTGTTGCCGATGTGTGGCCACGCCACAGCCCGAAAGCGCCGGCTTGTCCCGGCGCTTTTGTCTGCGTTAAACTCAGGGCTCTTCAAACCCTGAATGTAAGAGCGAGAAAGGCACTGCTGGTTATGACACCGCGAACTACAACGGCCCGGTTTTCGTAGCACACGAGGCAGTGGTCCGCGCGCCTCGTGCGCCGGCCTTTTCCCTTTCAATTCATCAAAGCGCGGCATGTTCCGCGCTTTTTTGTTGGCGCATTCTCCAGATTCATCACCATGATCCACATCACGCTTCCTGACGGTTCCCAACGCGAGTTTCCCGGCCCGGTCACGGTCGGCGACGTTGCCGCATCCATCGGCGCCGGCCTGGCCAAGGCCGCCCTGGCCGGAAAGATCGACGGCAAGGTGGTCGACACCAGCCACCGTATCGACCATGACGTGGCCCTGTCCATCGTTACGGCCAAGGATGCGGACGGCCTCGAGGTCATTCGGCACTCCACCGCCCACCTGCTGGCCTATGCGGTGAAGGAGCTGTTCCCGGACGCCCAGGTGACCATCGGCCCGGTGATCGAGAACGGCTTCTACTACGACTTCTCCTACAAGCGCCCGTTCACGCCCGAAGACCTCGAGAAGATCGAAGCGCGCATGCAGGAACTCGTCAAGCGCGACATTCCGGTCGAGCGCAGCGTGCTGCCGCGCGACGAGGCGGTGGCCTACTTCAAGTCCATCGGCGAACACTACAAGGCTGAGATCATCGCCTCGATTCCCGCGGATCAGGATGTCT
>Ga0116169_1003085_pt1 | contig 11466 bp, 9 predicted proteins | sample AD_UKC130_MetaG_FD_89796 | JGI IMG/M metagenome (GOLD analysis project Ga0116169, IMG submission 89796) | Active sludge microbial communities of municipal wastewater-treating anaerobic digesters from Canada - AD_UKC130_MetaG | ecosystem: Engineered > Bioreactor > Anaerobic > Digestate | place...
AGACGCAAGGCTTTGAGAAGCGCTTGGGTGAAATTGCATCCCAAATGGGCGGCATTTCTGAAGGCACGAAGCAGTTAGCCGCTAAAATAGGGGATGTGGAGCAATTCCGCGCACAAACCGAGCAAGCCATTGCCTCGCTCAGAGAGGAAATTGCGCCGGTTCAGGAGGTCATAAAGCCTATCGTGGCCGCAGTTAAGGAGAAAGATGCAATTGAGGGTAGGCTTGGGAGTCTGGAGTCGGCTATCCAAGAAATTAAGGCTGGCCAAGATCAACTGAAGAGCGCCATCGACTCCGTCGGGTCTTCCACATCCACTGTAACGTTTTTATCTATATTGGCGATAGTCTTAGCGCTGGTGGCGTTATACTTCATCTTTAAGCCGCCCAAGAAAAGGTTTTAGGCATAGTTCGACCTTTGAAGGTTTGTTTTGGGGAACCGAAAGCTCGTCTTTGGTTCCCCCTTTGGTTTCTTTTTAGCCTGTGAGCTATTGCGGATCTGCAGGTAAAGGTTTAAATTAAACTAAAATAGAAATCTTGCGAGGAGTGTCAGACGCTGTGAAGAACATGCTAAAGAATAAGCTCGAGGCAGGAGAGTTTGCTATAGGTCCTTTTTTGGGCATAAACTCCCCGGATTTGGTGGAGATCATGGGGCTTTCCGGTTTCGACTTTTTGGTTATCGACACAGAGCATGGGCCCATGAGCCCGGAGTCCATACAACATCTCATACGTGCCGCAGAGGTCAGGAACATCACCCCTATCGTCCGCGTGACAGATCAGGGAGAGACCACAATATTACGGACGCTCGATGTGGGCGCTTACGGCATAGAAGTGCCTCAGGTCAATTCGCCCGAAGCGGCGGAGCGGGTCGTGAGCTTTGCAAAGTATTATCCCAGAGGAACGCGCGGTGTGGCTTTTCCGAGGGCTTCAGGTTATGGCATGCGCTCTCTGGATAGCTACATCGCTGAAGCGAATGAAGAGACGATGGTGATCGTGCATTGCGAAAACAAGTTGGCCTTGGACTGTCTGGACGAGATCGCCGCGGTCGATGGTGTGGATGTGATTTTCGTAGGTCCCTATGACCTGTCTCAATCGTTGGGTGTGCCCGGCAAGGTAGAGAGTGCCGTAGTGAGAGACGCCATAGACCGCGCGTTGGAGATGATTCGCAAGAGCGGGAAAGTGGCGGGCATATTCGTGGCCACCGTGGACGATGCGCTCGCGCGCATCGAGCAAGGCTTTCAGTACATAGGCTACAGCATGGACAGCATCCTCTTCGGCGGCGTCTGCAAAGCCGCGGTCGATGCAATCCGCTCTAAAGGGATCAAGGCGTAGGACCATGGCGAAAGAAGCAACTGTAGCATGTGAGCCCTTCTCTCTGGAGAAGGGGATGCAATATCTCGATCACTTCAGCTCCTGCTCCCAGAAATCTTGTGACTACAGCCTGGTCAACCTGTGGGCGTGGGACGAATATTTCGGCTATCATTGGGCTTGGGATGGCGATTTGGTCTGGCTCCTGTGCACGCGGCCCTATGAGGCCTTTCAGGCGCCTGTGGGCCGTTGGGAAACCCAGGATTGGAGGGAGATATTCGAGCGTTTCCCAGAGGGGACGTGTTTTGAGCGAGTTCCCGAAAGGCTGGCCTGCATCTGGAAGAGAGCTTTGGGCGATCAGCTTGAAGTCCGTGACGATAGAGGGCAGTGGGAGTATATCTATAGGGTAAAAGACCTGGTCGAACTCAAGGGAAACCGCTATCACGGCAAGAGAAACCTCCTTCGGCAGTTTATGAAAAACTACGACTGGACCTACAGCCGCTTAGAAGATCGTCACATACCCGAGGTCTTGAAGATGCAGCAAGAGTGGTGCGAAAGCCGAGATGTTGAGAATTCTGTGGGCATTGCGGTGGAGGATGTAGCCATAAAAAAGACTTTCAGCCGCTGGCGGGAACTCCCGAACCTGATCGGAGGGGTGCTCTACGCAGGGGGAAAGATGGTAGCATATACGGTGGGCGAGCGCCTTGACGACGATACGCTTTTGATACACTTCGAGAAGGGTCTCAGTCAGTATAAGGGAGTGTATCAAGCGATCAATCATCTCTTCCTCTTGAATGAGGGGGCCGAGTTTACCTGGGTGAATAGAGAGCAAGATCTGAACATAGAAGGATTGCGCAAGGCCAAAATGTCGTACAATCCTGCGTTCTTTCTCAGGAAGTGCCGTGTCAAGTGGCTCGGCGTTTCCTGAAGGTTTTGAAGGGTTTTGGCAGATGGAGGATGTGTCTTTGCTTTTAGGCAACGCGCAACACAAGGGCAAAAGAAGAGAACAGCAAGACTCCTTCGCCATCTCTGACGTGAGCGACGCCATCTTCGTAGAAAAGGGCGGGATTTTGGCTGCCTTGGCGGATGGCATGGGAGGAATGTCGTTGGGGCGAGAGGCCAGCGCGCTCGCCGTGGAGACGATGCTCGAATCGTATGCCGCCAAAGAGGACAGTGAGTCCGTTGATGAGGCTCTGATGCGCTCGCTGTCCAGGGCGAACATGGCAGTGGTGGAGCTGGCGCGAAAGCATGACCTTGAAGGGTCTGTCGGTACCACAATGATAGCAGCGGTCATCTTCCGAGGGGGCCTTTACTGGATATCGGTGGGTGATAGTCGTATATACCTGTGTCGTGACGGGAGGTTGATCCAGCTCACCGCAGATCACACATATGCCTCGGAGCTTTACGAAGAGGCCTCTATCGGTGAAATCTCGTGGAACGATGCACTGCTTCACCCTCAGAGAGGCGCTCTGACCAGCTTTCTCGGCATGGAGCGGATTCCGATTGTGGACAGAAACGCTCAGCCTCTGTCGCTACGTGATGATGACCGGGTGCTTTTGTGTAGCGATGGGCTATACAGAGGCCTTTTGAGCGAGGAGATAGTGGAAGAAATGCGCCTTTCTCCTCGAGAAGCGGCAGAGAGGTTGGTCTTGCGCGTCTTAGCGAAGGACCTGCCGCATCAGGACAACGTGACCGCGATAGTCTTAGCTCCTATGGAGCTATCCTTCGCTTATTATGAAGTCGAGAGACCGGTTGGGGGGATGAGTCATGTCGTGGGTGAGGTGCGATAAGGGGCATTACTACGACGACGAGAGACACAGTTCTTGTCCCTATTGCGGTGTGGAAGAGGTTAGCGTCGACGTATCGACCTTTCGATCCGGCGAGGACATCAAGGCATCCGCCGCTAATTCGCAGGGCGAACGAGGGGACGAGAACGAAAAGACCGTACGCCTTGGGGAATTTAAAACAGTGGGCGGCTCAGAGGAAGGCGAGACGGTAGCCCTCGTAAGGAGCAACTTGGGAATGGATCCCGTAACGGGCTGGCTCGTCTGCATCGATGGCCCGGAGAAGGGGAGAGATTTCAGGATCCGAAGCGAGAGGAACAGCATAGGTCGGGCGCCGACGAACGATATATGCCTTCGCAGCGATGAAACTGTATCACGCATTCATCACGCTTACGTCATTTACGATCCCAAGAAAGCTGCCTTTCGCCTTCAGGCTGGCGAAGGGCGCGGCTTGGTCTACAAGAATGGAGAGGAAGTCGTCTTCTCGGAACCCCTTGAGGCATACGATGTTATAGAGCTGGGGCGGACGAAGCTCCTCTTTGTCCCTCTCTGTGGGGAGCGATTTAAATGGGAGTGAGGACGAGCGTGCGCTGTGTCATCGCCGCGGTCGTCGTGTCCGTCTTGTTTTTTGCTTCCGCATGCAATGCTCAAGGCGACTTCAAGTTCAGGATAGTTCAAGTGGCTCCCACATACCCGGAACTTGCAGCCTATATAGAAGTTCTCGACGCAGACGGGGCGTTGATCTCGGGGCTTGAGCCTAAAGACCTCGTGGCTACTTTAGACGGCAAACCTGTTACGGTCAGCTCTTTCGCACCAGACGATGGAGGGGCCGCCTTCGTCTTCCTCGTGGACATATCGCGCTCCTTGAGGGCATCTCACATCGTTCAGGTGCGCAAGGTCCTCTCCGAATGGATAGACGCGATGGGGCCGCAGGATAGGGCGGCGATCGTGACGTTCGGAGAGACGGTAAAGCTCCTTTCGGATTACACGGACTCAAAAGAGGACTTGAAGAAGATAGCGGAGTCGCTCGAGGCGCAAGATCAACTTACGCTGTTGCACCAAGCTATTATCTATGGACTGGAATTGGGCAGGCGCGCAGATCCCGATCTTGCGGCGCGCAGGTCTCTCGTCGTAATTTCCGACGGCATGGACGACTCGAGGGGCAGCGCGACGAAGGACGAGGTTTTAAGGCGCTTAGCAGAAGAGCCTCTGCCGATCTACGCTGTTGGCTTCTATGTGCCGCCCATGAACGAGACCAAGAAAAGGGGTTTGGAGACCCTTGGCGAGTTCGCCCGCGCCTCCGGCGGGGAGATCTTCGTCGCGGAGGAGGACGATCTCGCGGATGCCTTCCGCAAGGCTATGTCGCGCGCCCGTGCCACATATAAAGCGGTGCTGGATGTCTCCTCTTTTGAGGCCGACGGCCAGCCGCACAGGATTTCGTTCGTGTTGCAGGTGGATGACCGCTTATATCGTGAAAGCAGGGATGTGCGCCTCGTCGATTTGAGATTAGTCCCCGGCATGGCGCCTGCGCCTCCTGCTTCACCGGAGGAGGTCTCGGCACCTCAGGCGGAAGCTCCGAAGCTTCAGCCAAATGGATCGGCTGCCAAGCCGGCATCGAAGAAGCGATCCTCATTGCCTTCTGTTCCTCTTTTGATGGCGATTGCGGCCTTAATTGCAGTGCTGGCGCTCTTATTTTTGATCAGCAAGAGGCGATCTCGTTCCGTCGAGGAAGGCGAAAGTCATATCAGCACCGATCCCACTCAGGCTCAGGCGCCATCCTCGACCACCGCAAAGGGCGTGCGCCTGAGGCTGACGGTGGTGAAGGGGGCTGAAGCCTCCAAAGATTACGACATTGAAGTTGCGCCAGCCGTTACGATCGGGCGCCTGCCGCGGGACAATGTGGTAGTCATAAAGGGAGACGCCGGTGTGTCTGGGCGCCACTGCGAGATCTTCCTGGAAGACGGCAGGCTATATGTGCGCGATCTCAATTCTACGAATGGAACATTTGTAAATGGCATCGCCATTAAGAAACCTCAGCCGCTCGACGATAGCGATACCTTGCTTTTGGGGAGGACAGAGCTTCGCGTATCGCTCCCAAAGGAAGTCGTTTAGCATGAGGAGAGGTAGTACGCATTGGAGATGGAAGCGTTAGAGGAAATATGGCCCGAGCGTGTCTGTCTCAATTGTCTCGGCAGGAAGGAACCAGGGCTCGACTGTCCTAACTGTGGATGGTCGGGAGAAAGTCTTTTCGTCTCGCCTCTTTTCCTGCCTCCAGGGACAATCTTGAAGGAAAAATATCTGGTGGGCAAGGTGCTCGGCCATGGCGGGTTTGGCGTCACCTACATGGCGTTGGATCTCTCGCTCGCCTTGCGCGTTTGCCTTAAGGAATACTTCCCGGCCAGCTTGGCCACCAGGAGCGCTCCGCAGAGCCTCTACGTTCAGGTCTTCAGCGGAGAGGCTGGCGAACTTTACGACCTCGGTCTGCGCAGTTTCCTCCATGAAGCACAGATCCTTGCTCGTTTCGAGGATCATCCTGGCATCGTGTCGGTTCGCGACTACTTTGAGGCCAACGGCACGGCCTATATGGTGACGAGCTATTTTAACGGAATAACGCTGAAGGCCTACCTGGAGCAAAAGGGAGGCAGCATACCCTTCCCCTTGGCGTTGAAGATCCTGATGCCCGTGATGGATTCATTGAGGAGCGTTCACTCGGCTGGCCTCCTCCATAGAGACATAAGCCCGGAGAACATATATCTCACCGATGACGGACAGGTAAAGCTCCTCGACTTCGGCGCTGCGACGCGCATGGAGACTCCTTACGAGGACAGCATATCTGTCGTCGTAAAGCCTGGCTATGCTCCTGAGGAGCAGTATCGCTCCGGCGGGGAGTTGGGGCCCTGGAGCGACGTATATGGAGTAGCCGCCACGCTGTATCGCGCTATCACCGGGATCGTCCCTCCAGATGCCTTGGATCGCCTGCATCAAGATTCCTTAAAGCTTCCCTCTGATTTGGGCGTGCAAATTCCGAAGCACGCCGAGAGCGCTCTCATAAAGGCCTTGGCCGTCAATTCCCGAGATCGCTTCCAAGATATCTACTCTTTTCAGCGGGCCCTTATGGAAGAGAGACCTCAGCGAGTTCAGGCCGAGGGAGATCGCCCCGGGCCTCGCAAGTCTCGCAGAAGAACCCGCCCGCTGGCCATCGTGGCCCTCGTTTTTGCCTGTGGCACGCTCTACTTCCTTTGGAGCGATAGCCCTGACCGACTGTACAGGGAGGGCAAGAGCCTATACGAGCGTGGAAGTTACGAGAGGGCCTTGGAATATCTCTTCGAGGCAAAGGGCAAAGCCGGCGGTGATCTCCTTCGCCGCATCGATCTCGCCGCTGCCGAGATCCTCTTGAGGTTGAACCGTCCGGAAGAGGCCATAGGTGAGCTCAAAAAGATCGTCGAAGAGGAGCCAGGTTCAGCCGAGGGGTGGTCCCTCTTGGGCGACGCTTACAGCGCCATTTCCCGCCCTGAAGAGGCCTATCGAGCCTATACGAACGCTTGTCGCGCTTCGCCGGAGGATGCAGCGCTGTGGCTTAAGGCAGGGGAGATGGCTGAAGGGCTTGGGCGCGAAAATGAGGCGCTCGAAGCCTACGAAAATGCGCTTTTATACGATGACGGACCTCCAGAACTTTGGTCAAAGGTCGGAGTGCTTTATGAGAGTTCTGGCAGGTTCGATAAGGCAGCGCAGGCATATCGCAGGGCTGCGGATCTCGCCCCCGATGATGCAGAGGCGTGGAGGCGTTTGGGGTTTGCCCTCATGAACGCATCGGATTTCGAGGGGGCCTCCGAAGCGTTGAGTCACCTGACGGATTTGGCCCCGACCGATGCGGATGCATGGACGACGCTCGGAGAGGCACTCAGAGCATCGGGCGACAAAGAAGGCGCCATCCGCGCTTTTCGCATCGGTGCTCGCTTGTCGCCCGAGCGAGCAGACGTTTGGGGGAAGCTCGGCGTTGTGTTGTTGGAGGTAGGCCGCTACAGCGAGGCGACTGAGGCCTTCCTCAGGGCGACAACTCTTTCTCTCGCAGATGGGCAGTATTGGTATCAGCTCGGCTTCTCGTATATGGCAAGCGGAACCCCCCAGTCTGCGATAGAGCCGCTTCAGAGGGCTGTAGAACTGCGCCCCGATCGAGTGCGGTGGTGGCAGCTCTTGGGCGAAGCCCTCGTCAAGTCCGGAAGATACGATGAGGCGATCGCCGCCTTAGAAAAAGCCGTGAAGACGGATCAGGACGACGTAGAGGGGTGGCTCGCCTTGGGAGGGGCCTATCTTAAGCAATCGAGGTTCGAAGAAGCCTTGGAGAGCTTTCGAAGGGCCGAAGGGCTCTCTCCTTGGGATTATAGGGCCTTGTTGGGGCGCGGGAGGTCCCTTTTGAGCCAGGGACATCTCGAGGATGCCTCCGGCGCTTTGAGGGAGGCGGCGCGTCTGGCTCCGAACGAGGCGGAGCCTTGGGTAGGCATCGGCGAACTCTATATGAAATTGAATCAATATGACAGGGCAGTGGAGAGCTTGAAGCGAGCGATCAAGCTCGAGCCCGATGACGACACGGCGTGGAAGCTCCTGGGGCAGGCCTATTATCTCTGGGGGCAGTACGACGGGGCAATTGAAGCGTATAGCGCCCTTGTGGAGAAGATGCCCGAAGGCAAGAACAACGAGTCCGAATACTACGAACTCGCCATATCCTATATAAAAGTGGGGGACACAGCATCAGCGCAGCGCATCCTCAGCCTCTTAGAGGAAAAGAACTCCTCGTATGCGCAGGAGCTGCGCAAGGCGCTTCAGGAGCGCTAAGGTTGTGTTTTCACCGCGATCTCGCCATCGCCTCGGATAAGCCTTCCGATGGCAGCGGCATCGTGCCAACCCGAAGCGCGACATGCCGCAAGGATCATTTCGCTTTCTTCGGGGTGTACGGCCAAGAGCAACCCTCCAGATGTCTGAGGGTCAAACAAGAGCTCCGCTTCTGCGGGTGAAATCTCATCTAAGCCGCCGATTTGTGGGGCGTAGAGTTTGCGGTTCCTGTACCCACCGCCTGGCACAAATCCCTCCTCCGCGTATTCCAAGGCTCCTGGGATTACGGGCAGGCGTTTTGTATATATCTCAGCCGAGAGACCTTTTGAAGAAAGCATGTTGAACAAGTGTCCCGCTAAGCCGAAACCGGTTACATCGGTGCAGGCGTGGATGTAAGACTTGGAGATGTCATCCAATTTCAGCGGCAGGTCGTTAAGTCGTCTCATGCTTTCAACGGCCGCGTTCATGTGTTCAGCCTTGGCCATATCCACTTTGGCTGCCGTCGAGATCAGACCCGTGCCCAGGGGCTTTGTGAGGATCAAAATATCGCCCTCTTCGGCACCGTCGATGCGCCAAATATCGTCGCGACGCGCTTCGCCGAAGACGACGAGGCCGTATTTCGGCTCCCGGTCCTCTACGCTGTGTCCACCGGCCAAAATTGCGCCAGCCTCTATGACTTTCCTCTGGCCGCCCTGCAATATGCTCTGCAACACCTCGATAGGTTCGCAGCTCAAGGGGAAAGCGACGACGTTCAGCGCTACCCTGGGCCTCCCGCCCTTCGCGAAGACGTCGCTCAGCGAGTTTGCGGCCGCCACCTCGCCGAACAAAGCGGGGTCATCCACGATGGGCGTTATGAAATCGATGGTGAGGATACCAATCCTTTCCTCATCGATAGCCCAAAGCGCAGCGTCTTCTCCTCCCTTCCATCCGGCCAGGAGGGATTTATCGTCGGACTGCGCGAGTCCTTCTAAGAGTTTTTGTAGGTCCGCCGGACCTATTTTGGCCGCTCAGCCGGCCGCGCTGGACATCTGCATAAGCCGCACCATGTCGATCTCCTTCGGATTCGCTCATTTTCCAAAGCGATTATAATTTATCATATCTGTCGTAGGCAAGTTTTAAAAACGAGGGAGGAGAGTCGCGCGATGGACCTTAGAGAGCAGAAGTGCAAGCCCTGCGAAGGAGGAGTGCCGCCGTTCACGGAGGAGGAGGCGAAGGAATATTTGAGCGAGGTTCCTGATTGGGAGATTGCTCAGGAAAACGGCAGACTGTGCATACGCAGGACCTTTAAGTTCAAGGATTTCAAGGGCTCATGGCGCTTCTTCGACGAAGTGGCCGCTTTGGCCGAAGACGAGGGACACCATCCCGATATTTTGGTGCGCTGGAACAGGGTGACCATAACGCTCACTACCCATGCGATAAAGGGGCTTTCGATAAACGATTTCATAATGGCGGCCAAAATCGACGACCTTTACGGAAGCTCGTAGCCAAAAGAAAGTCAGAGAGGGTACCTAAAGATGTCCTCTCTGACTGCGCTTTAGATCAGTAAGAGCTTATGAGCTTCACGTAGTTGGCGCGCTCGAAGGCCTTTGGGTTCGCCACGGCCCTCTGACTGAGATGCCCTCTGATCTCCTCTGCGCTCTTAAGCCTCTTTTCCTCCAAGAAGCGCCTGAACTCTTCGAGCATTACGGAGGCGTGGCTTATCCCGTTTTTCAGGAGCGCCGATGCGACCATGGCCACCTTGGCTCCGGCGAGGATGCACTTGGCTATGTCTTCTCCCTTGTGCACGCCTCCCGTTATCGCTATATCCGCTTTTATGCGCGGCGAGATTATGGCGGCCCATCGCAGCCGCAGCAATAGCTCCTGCGACGTGCTCAATTCGAGACGAGGCACTACATCCATCGTTTTGATGTCCAGATCCGGCTGGTAAAAGCGGTTAAAGATCGTTATGCCCTCGGCTCCGGCCTCTGTCACCGTTTTCGCTACGCAAGGTATGGAGCTGTAAAAGGGAGAGAGCTTAACCGCTACGGGGATTTCTACGGCCTCGCACACGTCTTTTACGATCTCCGACAGCTCTTCCTCCACTTGTGACGACGTTACGAGGGGATCCGTGGGGATGGTGTATACGTTGAGCTCCAGAGCATCGGCTCCAGACTCCTCTATGCGGCGGGCGTAATCTGCCCACTTCCCCGGGGAGGCTGCGTTCAAGCTCGCTATGATGGGCATGGAAGTGGAGCCCTTTGCCGCTTCTATGAGCTTTAGATAGGGCTCTGGCCCTATGCCGTATTGCGGAAGCTCTGGAAAGTAGGTCAACGCCTCGGGGAAGCTTTCAGCTCCTTCCTCGAGATGCTCGTGCAGCCTTATGCTTTCAGCGATCAGCTCCTCTTCGAAGAGGGAGTGGAGCACTATCGCTCCGACTCCCGCTTCTTCGAGCCTCTTTATGTTATCGAGCTGTTTGGTCAGGGGCGAAGCCGAAGCCACTAACGGGTTTTTAAGCTTTAACCCCAAATATGTCGTGGAAAGGTCCGTCACACTGCATCCTCCTTCCTGCCCAAGATCTGCGAAAGGCCTTCGTATAGAGCCCAGCGCTCATATATGCCCTTTTGGGCCGCCTCGAGCAATTTTTCAGCCCTCTCCGGGAAGGCATTGTGGAGCATGGCGAAGCGCGTTTCGTTGAGGGCATATTCCTTAAGCGGAATCTGCGGCGCTTTTGAATCGAGCTGCAACGGGGACTTTCCCTCCGCTACGAGGCGGGGGTCATAGCGCAAAAGAGGCCAGTGGCCGCAAGCCACGGCCTTTTTTTGCTGTTCTAAGCCATATTTAAGATCGTATCCGTGGGCGATGCAATGGCAGTAAGCTATGATGATGGACGACCCGGGATATGACTCTGCCTCCAAGAATGCCCTGATCGTTTGGGCGTCGTTCGCGCCGATGGCCACGCGTGCCACATAGACATTGCCGTATGTCATGGCCATGAGCGCCAAGTCTTTTTTGCCGGTAGGTTTACCGGCAGCGGCGAACTTCGCCACGGCTCCCATGGGCGTGGCCTTGGACATCTGTCCCCCCGTATTCGAATATACCTCGGTGTCGAGCACGAGGACATTCACGTTCTCCCCAGATGCCAATACGTGGTCCAGGCCGCCGTACCCTATGTCGTAGGCCCAACCGTCGCCGCCGACTATCCAGATGCTGCGCTTCACGAGGTCGTCGGCCAGCTCTGCCAGCTCTTTGGCCTTGGGGTCGTTTAGACCTGAAAGTTTTGTCTTCAGTTCGGCCACCCTTTGGCGCACTGCGGCGAGGCCGCTTTCGTCCGATTGATCAGCTTTCAATATCTCGTCGACCAACCTCTCCCCAATGCTCCCGGCCAGTTCCGAAAGCAGTTGACGGGCTCGTGTCTGTCGGATGTTCGCGGAAAGCCTCATTCCCAGGCCGAACTCGGCGTTATCTTCGAAGAGCGAGTTGGACCAGGCCGGCCCTCGTCCATCGTCGTTATATGTCCACGGCGTAGTGGGGAGGTTGCCTCCGTATATGGACGAGCAACCCGTGGCGTTGG
>Ga0116169_1003086_pt1 | contig 11463 bp, 12 predicted proteins | sample AD_UKC130_MetaG_FD_89796 | JGI IMG/M metagenome (GOLD analysis project Ga0116169, IMG submission 89796) | Active sludge microbial communities of municipal wastewater-treating anaerobic digesters from Canada - AD_UKC130_MetaG | ecosystem: Engineered > Bioreactor > Anaerobic > Digestate | place...
GAACCAATTTGCGATCCTCTACGAGGACCGATTTACCAGATCGGGCCAGTAAGATCACCAAGCCGCCTCACGATTGAGTGACGGATTCAACAGCCTCACACACAGAAATCCTGACACTCCCGCTTAACGACTTGGCGCCTTTTGTTCTGGCCCGTGTGCACAAAGATACTTCGGGATCAATGACCGCCGAACCCGACACATCACACCGAGGCGTTGCCTGACAACGTATTCACAGGTTTGTCATCTTGTGTGGTCGCTGGACTGGATTTCAGCACCCTGGCGCACATGGGCCCGGTCATGAACGACAATCGTTCCCTGGCTCATCAGTTTCGCCAAGCCATTGTGACTTTTTGCCCGTCAGGCCGCAGGAGCCTCAGGTGCTTCGCCCCCGGCCGCCCGACGGAATGCACACCACAAGATGAACATCGTAATACTCGACGACTACCAGGACGCAGTGCGCAAGCTTCACTGCGCGGTGCGGCTCGACCCGTACTCGGCCAAGGTCTACACCAACAACGTCAAAGGCCTGGGACAACTGTCGGTGCGCCTGCGGGACGCAGATATCATTGTGCTGATCCGCGACCGCACGCAGATCAACCGCCAACTGGTGGACAAACTGCCGCGGCTCAAGCTGATTGCACAAACCGGGCGCGTAGGCTCGCATGTCGACATCGCGGCCTGCACCGAACGCGGCATTGCCGTGGCCGAGGGCGTGAGCTCACCCGTGGCCCCCGCAGAGCTGACCTGGGCGCTCATCATGGCCGCCATGCGCCGCCTGCCTCAGTACATCTCCAACCTCAAGCACGGCGCATGGCAACAGTCCGGTCTGCGGGCCGCATCCATGCCCGCCAATTTCGGGCTGGGCAGCATATTGCGTGGCAAGACCCTGGGCATCTGGGGTTATGGGCGCATAGGACAAATCGTCGCCGGATATGGCCGCGCATTCGGCATGAACGTGCGCGTCTGGGGACGAGAAGCATCACGCGCCCAGGCCTTGAGCGACGGGCTGCAGGTGGCCAGCACAAGGGCTGAGTTTTTCTCGCAGTGCGACGTGGTGTCGTTACACCTGCGACTCACGGACGAGACCCGCGGCATGGTCACGCTGGAAGACTTGTCGTGCATGAAGCCTACCGCGTTGTTCGTGAACACCTCGCGCGCCGAACTCATCGAAACCGACGCACTGTTGGCCGCACTCAATCGCGGGCGCCCAGGCATGGCCGCGGTCGATGTGTTCGAGAGCGAACCCATCCTGCAGGGCCATGCATTGTTGCGGCTGGAAAATTGCGTCTGCACGCCCCATATCGGCTACGTGGAGCAAGACAGCTACGAGCTTTATTTTGGCGCCGCCTTCGACAATGTGGTGAACTACATCAAGGGCACGCCCACCAACATCGTGAACCCGGGGGCCTTGCAGGTGCGCCGCTGAAATCGCACCAATCTGGCTTTTTGCCGAAAAAAAAGGGCTTCATCGAAGCCCCTTTTTGTTGACCACAGGCGGCACTGGAAGGTACCGCCATGCATCATCAATCGAATCAGTTCAACGGCGTCTTCTTGCCATCCTTGTAGACGTACAAGGTGATTGCCGGGTTCTTGATTTCGCCATTCGGCTCAAAGGCGATGGTCGCGGTCACGCCCTTGTAGTTGGACTTGAGCAGCTCGGGGATGTACACCTTGGGATCGGAGGATCCGGCACGCTTCATGGCGTCCACCATCAGCATGGTGGCGTCGTAGGTGTAGGGGCTGTAGATCTGGTACTGGCCAGGGAACTTGGCATCGTACTTCGCCTTCCAGGCCATGCCGCCGGGCATTTTGGCCAGAGAGCTGCCACCCTCGGCACACACCACGTTGCCCAGCGTCTTGGCGCCGCCGGCAAGCTTGGCGATTTCGGTGGTGCACACACCGTCACCACCGAAGAACTTCACGTTCCCCATGCCCAGCTGCTCCATCTGACGCAGCATGGGGCCAGCCTGGGGATCCATGCCACCGTAGAAGACGGCATCGGGGTTCTTGGACTTGATGGCGGTCAGGATGGCCATGAAATCCGTGGCCTTGTCGGTCGTGAACTGCTCATCGACGACCTTGATGCCCTTCTCGGCAGCCACACGCTTGAACACATTCGCCAAACCCTGGCCATAAGCCGTGCGATCGTCCACCACGGCCACGGTCTTGAGCTTCAGCGTATCAGCAGCGTACGAGGCCAGACCGGCACCCAGGGCATTGTCATTGGCAATGATGCGGAACGTGGTCTTGTAGCCGGGCTTGGTCAGATTGGGGTTGGTGGCAGCGCCCGTGATATGCGGAATGCCGCAGTCGTTATAGACCTTGGAAGCCGGAATCGTGGTGCCCGAATTGAGGTGACCGACCACGCCCGCAGCCTTGGAGTCGCACAGTTTCTGTGCAACGGCCGCGCCTTGTTTGGGGTCGGCCGCATCGTCTTCTGCCAGCAGCTCGAACTTGACCTTCTTGCCGCCGATCTCCACTCCTTGAGCATTCAGCTCCTCGATGGCCATGCGGGAGCCGTTCTCGTTGTCCTTCCCGTAGTGTGCCTGGGCGCCCGAGATCGGGGCCACGTGACCAATGCGTACCACTTCTTGAGCGGCGGCCACGCCGGCAATGGCTGCGATCGCAGCTGCTACGGTCAGTTTCAACTTCAGTTGCATATGGGTCTCCAAAAAAAGAAAAGCGCTGGAAATAAGATGTTGTCCAACGACCGGAAACATATCGCAATTTTTGGGCCCCTCCACTAGGGAACACGAGAAAGTGCCCAAGATTCACACTGGGAAATACCCGGTCAACTGATCAACGCCTTCCACCGTTTTCCGCCAGTTCGTCGGCAACCGCCTCATATACGGCATGGCGCACAACCGACTCCACCTCTTCGCGCAGCCGTGGGATCATGGAGCGGGTCTGCTCTTGCACCACCAGCGCAATGGCCTCGCGCAGGCGCTGATCGAGCACCAGATCGACGCGCTGCATGACGCGGTGCACCACGTATTCCTCCAGGCCTTCGGGCAGACTGCTGCCCGCAGCGGTATCGGCATCAGGCACCGGCCCGGGCGCCAGATTCTGCAAACCCTCTGGCGCAGCTGCGACCGGTTGCGGCGCTTCGGATGCTGCCGTTGCCTCAATGATCTGGCCCGCAAACCGTGCCGTGTCGGGCAAATGCACCACATCGGTGAGAGTGGGCACAAAGCGTGGCGGCGTTTTCGGCGGCATCCCCATTCAGTCCCCCCCTCGCAGCACCAGGTCATGCCGAACAATCGCATAGCCTTGGGCGGCGTAGTGGCGCCAGCGCTCGCGCGCGCGGCTGCGGTCGGCTGAATCTGACTGGCTGACCACCTCCACCAGCCTGGCAAATTGCTCGAAGCCCTGTGGCACCGCATCACCCAGATTCACCAGCAAGTCGCGCGGATCACATGACAGCGGGTCAGTTGCCAGCAGCACCGCTGAGGCTTGCCGCATCTCCTCGTCAGCATCGTCCATGCAGTGGGCGACGAAGTCCGACGGCCCCAGTGCCCACAGCAAGCGATCGAGGCGCTGCAGATCCTGCCGGCTGGCCGTGATCAGCACGCGCATGTCGTGGCGAGTCGCCTTGCGCGCCAGGCGACAGACATAGGCCAGCTTGTCAGGGGCATTGAAATGAAAAGCGACTTCGGTCATGCGCCCAACAACTTGCTGATGCCGCCTTCAATCCGCACGTGCGCGCCTGGCTGCAGCCGTCTTGCGCCTGGGGGTTGGCGCGCCCGCCATGCCCAGCAGGTAGTGCAGCAGCAACCCGACGGGGCGCCCCGTGGCACCCTTGGCGGTGCCGCCTTTCCAGGCGGTTCCGGCGATGTCCAGGTGCGCCCACGGAATGTCGCCCACAAAACGCTGCAGGAACTTGGCGGCCGTGATGGAGCCACCAGCTCGGCCCGCCACGTTGGCGACATCGGCAAAATTGCTTTTCAGGCCCTCGGCATAGTCGTCATCGAGCGGCATGCGCCAGCAGGGGTCAAGCGCCGCATCGCCGGCTGCCGCCAGGCGTGCGGCCAGCTCGTCGCTGGATGCAAACAAGCCGCTGCGCAGCCCTCCCAGCGCCACGACGCAGGCGCCCGTGAGCGTGGCAATGTCGATCAGGGCTGCAGGCTTGAAACGCGCAGCGTAGGTGAGTGCGTCGCACAGCACCAGGCGCCCCTCTGCATCGGTGTTCAGGATTTCAATGGTCTGGCCACTCATGCTGGTCACCACGTCACCAGGCTTGATGGCCTTGCCGTCAGGCATGTTCTCGCACGCTGGGATCAAGCCAACCACATTGATGGCGGGCTTGAGCTCGGCCAAGGCCCGGAACACGCCCAACACACTGGCCGCGCCTCCCATGTCGAACTTCATCTCGTCCATCTCGGCGGCAGGCTTGAGCGAAATGCCGCCGGTATCGAAGGTGATGCCCTTGCCGACCAGCACCACCGGCGCCTGCGAACGCGCCGCGCCGTCATAGCGCAACTCGATCAAGCGCAGCGGTTGATCCGAACCCTGCGCCACGGCCAGAAACGCCCCCATCCCCAGCTTGGCCACCTGCGCCGGGCCATGCAGCTTGCACTGTATGCCGGCATGCTTGCCCAGCGCCTTGGCCGCCTCCCCGATCAACGTCGGCGTGGCGTGGTTGGCGGGACGATTCGCCCATTCGCGCGCATATTCAACACCCACGGCAAGTGCCGTTGCGATTGCGAACTCCGGCTGCACGGCACCGGCGTCGGACACACCCACCGTGACGCGGGACAGTGCAGGCATCTCCGCCTTCGATTTGGTGGCCGTGTAGACATAGCCGGCCTCCGCCATGGTGCGTACCGCGGCGCCAACGGAACCCGCCTCACAATCCGTGGCAAACACCAGCGCTGCGCGCTTGATGGCGCGCGTTTTCAGCGTAGCCCCAAGCGCCTGCACCGCCTGGCGCACCGCATGGGGGTCACCCTTGCCGCAGCCCAGCAGCACCAGCCTGCGCGCCGCCATCTCGGCCGGCGCATACAGCGCGAGATGCTTGCCCGGCTTCAGCTCCAGGTCTCCCTGCTTGAGCGCGGTGGCAACCAGGACGGACAGGGCATCGCCCTGCGGCTTGAACCCTTCGGGCACCAGCAATATCAGCAAATCACATTTGTGCGAAACAGCGGCGGACAGTGAAAGCGTCTTGAGTTCAAAGTTCATAATCGGCGTTTTCCTTCGAGCCAATGTTATTCGATTCATCCATACGCAAGGAGCTGGCCCGCAGCTTTGGCGCGACCCTGGTGGTGCTGATCACCGTGGTCATGACCATGATGCTGATCCGCACGCTGGGCCAGGCCTCGCGCGGCAGCGTGGCGCCGTCCGACGTGATGCTGGTGATGGGGTTCACGGTGCTGGGGCAGCTGCCCACCATTCTCAGCCTGAGCCTGTTCATCACCGTGGTCGGCACGCTGTCGCGCATGTACCGCGACAGCGAAATGGTGATCTGGTTCTCGGCCGGGCGCGGCCTGATGAGCCTGCTGGCGCCGCTGCTGCGTTTTTCCTGGCCCGTGCTGCTGGTGATTGCAGCGCTGTCGCTTGTGGTCTGGCCATGGGCCAACCGGCAGATCCAGGAGCTCAAGACCCAATACGAACAGCGCAGCGATGTGGACCGCATTGCACCGTGAGAGTTTCAAGAGTCTGCCAACGGCGCACGCGTGTTCTTCATCGACAAGGACACACCCGACGCGAATGCCGCCAACAACGTGTTCATTGCCACGCGCGAGCAGCGGGGCGAGACCGTGACATCCGCCCAAAGCGCGCGCCTGGAGATACGCAGTGGCGAGCGCATCGTGTTGCTGCGCAACGGCCAACGGCTTGAAACCGCGCCAGACAAACCGGGGCTGCGCATCAGCGAATTTGCCGAATACGGCACCTTGATCGGCGGCGGCCCACAGGGCGGCACAGACGCCGGCGCCATCAAGACCCGCGACACCTGGGATCTGGCGCAAGACCCGCAGTCTCAGGCCGAACTCGGCTGGCGCCTGGGCAGCACCCTTGCTGCCCTCAACTTCATCGTGCTGGGCCTGGCCGTGGCCATCGTCAATCCGCGCGCCCATCGCAGCACCAGCCTGGTGCTGGCGCTGCTGGCCTTCATGGTGTACTACAACCTCATGACCGTGGGTCAGGCCTGGGTGGGCGCCGGCCGGGTAGGCATGCTGCCCTTTCTGCTGGCGCTGCATGGCGGCACGCTGGCGCTGGGTTTGCTGCTGGTGACCGCCAGGCACAACCATTGGTCGCTGCGCGCCCTGCTGCCACGCGGGAGCGCTGCATGAGAACCATACGCCGCTTCATCTATCGCGAGGTCGTGGTCAGCGTGGCCTTCGTCATCCTGGCCTTTCTGGCGCTGTTTTTCTTCTTCGACCTGGTGGATGAGCTGCGCTGGGTCGGGCGGCTGGGCATGGGTTACCAGCTCACGCATGCCCTGTTGTTCGTGGCGCTGGGTCTGCCACAGCACCTGTATGAACTGCTGCCGATCACGGTGCTGATTGGCACCATCTTCGTCATGGCCAGGCTGGCGCAGAGTTCGGAATTCACCATCATGCGTACCAGCGGCCTGGGGCCCTGGCGAGCACTGAGCACCCTGCTGTTGCTGGGCTGCGCCTTTGTCGCGCTCACCTTCGCCGTGGGCGACTACCTGGCTCCGATCAGTGAACGTGCGGCCGCCCTGGTCAAGGCGCGCGGCCAGGGCCAGATCAGCACCGGGGCCACGGGCGCCTGGCTCAAGGAGCGCGAAGGCGATCATTCCTTCGCCGTGAATGTCGGCGCCATCGACGGCAACGGGCGCATGCGCGGGGTACGCGTATTCGAGTTCGATGAACGCGGCCGTATCGCCTCCACCACCACCGCCGAACAAGCCGAGTTTGCCGACAATGGCGCGGGCTGGAATCTGCAGCAGGTGCAGCGCACCGTATTCGAGCAGCAGACCGATGGCGACATGACCGTCACCAAGCTGCAGGAGCCGCGCTTGCTGTGGCAGACCCGCATCAGTCCGGACATGGTGGCGGCCTCCCTGCTCAAGCCCGACAAGATGGCGACCATCGAGCTGTTTCACTACATCCGCCACCTGGAGGCCAACGGCCAGGCCGCGCAACGCTATGAGATCGAGTTCTGGCGCAAGGTGTTCTACCCCTTGAGCTGTCTGGTCATGGTGGTGCTGTCGCTGCCCTTTGCCTACCTGCATTTCCGCTCTGGCGGCATTGCGGGCTATGTGTTTGGCGGCGTCATGGCGGGCATCAGCTTCTTCCTGTTGAACAACGTCTTCGGCTTTGCCGGCAACCTGCAGAACTGGTCGCCCTGGCTGACGGCGGCGGCGCCTGGCCTGATCTACAGCGTGCTGTCGCTCGCGGCCTTTGGCTGGCTGGTGCTGCGGCGCTAGAGAGTCTTTTAAGTGTTTTCGGCCTCTACCACCCATGCAACAATCGCAATTAGCTATTATTTTACTAGCACACGGCTCGCGTGACCCGCTGTGGCGCCGGCCCATAGAGGCCGTAGCCGCCCGTATCCAGACAGACCAGCCCCGGCTGTTGGTGCGCTGTGCCTACCTGGAGCTGTGCGCGCCCGACCTGGCCGGCGCCGTGGCCGAGCTGGCGACGCTGGGCGCGACCCAGATCACCATTGCCTCCCTCTTCCTTGGTGCGGGCCGCCATGTGCGCGAGGATCTTCCCCGCATGGTGCAGGATCTGGCCCACAACTTCGGACACTTGCAGCTACGGCTGCAGCCCCCGATAGGCGAAGATGCGCGCATGACCGCGCTGATGGCCGACATTGCCTCCCAGAGCATTGCCAGCTGAGCCATAAGACGCCCAATCATTAGATTCATGCAACATAATGACGCGATTCTTTAGCCGTCATTCGATATGAACCTTCACCAATTCCGCTTCGTTCAAGAGGCCGCCCGTCGCAACCTCAACCTGACGGAGGCCGCCAAGGCGCTGCACACCTCGCAGCCGGGGGTATCCAAGGCCATCATCGAGCTGGAGGATGAGCTGGGCGTGGACATCTTTGCGCGCCATGGCAAGCGGCTCAAGCGGGTGACCGAACCCGGCCAGCATGTGCTCAAGAGCATAGAAATCATCATGCGCGAGGTCGGCAACCTGAAGCGCATTGGCGAGCAGTACAGCGCCCAGGACAGCGGCACCCTGGCGATTGCCACCACCCACACCCAGGCGCGCTACGTGCTGCCCGTGCCCGTGGCCAGGCTGCGTGAGGCCTACCCCAAGGTCAACATCAGCCTGCACCAGGCCACACCGCACGAGGTGGCGCGCATGGTGATCGACGAAGTGGTCGAGATCGGCATGGCCACCGAATCGCTGGCCGACTATCCCGACCTGGTCACCCTGCCCTGCTACGAATGGCAGCATGTGCTGGTGCTGCCTCCGGCCCACCCGCTGGCGGGCAAGGAACGCATAGGGCTGGAGGACATCGCGCACGAGGGGCTCATCACCTACCACCCATCCTTCACCGGTCGCGGCAAGATCGACCAGGCCTTCGCCACACGCAAACTGCAGCCGCGCATCGTGCTCGAGGCCATCGACTCCGACGTGATCAAGACCTACGTGCGCCTGGGTCTGGGCATAGGCATAGTGGCCGAAATGGCCGTGCGCGACGACCCCGTGGGCGACCTGGTGGTACGCCCCGTGGGCCACTTGTTTGGCCAGAGCGTGGCACGCGTGGCGTTCAAACGCGGCGCCTACCTGCGCAACTTCGTCTACAGGTTTGCCGAGCTGCTCAGCGACCGCCTGAGCCGCGAGTTGATCGCCCGCGCCATGACCGGCCATGTCAACGACTACGAACTCTGAACAGACCGTGAAGCAACTCACACCGCCCGCCTTTCCCAGCCGCCTGCCGAACGTGGGCACGACCATCTTCACCGTCATGTCGGCCCTGGCGGCCGAGCACCAGGCCGTCAACCTCGGCCAGGGCTTTCCCGACTTCGCCTGCGACCCGGCGCTGACGGATGCCGTCACCCGCGCCATGCAAGCCGGCCATAACCAATACCCGCCCATGGCCGGCATTCCCGGCCTGCGTCAAGCCATAGCTACAAAAATAGAAGCGCTTCACGCCCGCCAGTACGACGCAAACGCCGAAATCACCATTACGGCTGGCGCCACCCAGGCCATCCTCACGGCCATCCTGGCCTGCGTGCAGCCGGGCGACGAGGTGATCGTGCTGGAGCCCTGCTACGACAGCTATGTGCCCAACATCGAGCTGGCCGGCGGCGTAGTGGTGCGCGTGCCGCTCACGCCAGGCAGCTTCCGGCCCGATTTCGCAAAGATCGCCGCCGCCATCACGCCGCGCACCCGCCTGCTCATCATCAACAGCCCGCACAACCCCAGCGCCACCATCTGGACGGCCGAGGACATGCGCGCGCTCGAAGACCTGCTGGCCCCCACCAACATCCTGCTGATCAGCGACGAGGTGTACGAGCATATGGTGTTCGACGGCGCGGAGCACCAGAGCGCCGCGCGCTTTGCCGGTCTGGCGGCGCGCGCCTTCATCGTCTCCAGCTTCGGCAAGACCTTCCACGTCACGGGCTGGAAGGTGGGCACCGTGGCCGCGCCGGCGGCCATGACGGCGGAGTTCCGCAAGGTGCACCAGTTCAACGTGTTCACCGTTAATACGCCCATGCAGTACGGCCTGGCCGAGTACCTGCAGGACCCCACGCCCTATCTGCAACTGCCCGCCTTCTACCAGGCCAAGCGCGACCTGTTCCGCCAGGGGCTGGCGGGCTCGCGCCTGAAACTGCTGCCCAGCACCGGCAGCTACTTCCAGTGCGTCGATATTTCCGCAGTCAGCGACCTGAGCGAAGCCGACTTCTGCCAATGGCTCACGCGCGAGATCGGCGTGGCTGCCATTCCGCTGTCAGCCTTCTATGGCGACGGTTTCGATCAGCGCGTGGTGCGTTTTTGCTTTGCCAAGAAGGATGAAACGCTGCGTGCGGCAATAGAGCGCCTGCGCCGGCTGTAAACCCACGGGCCTGCCATGCGCGCCATCCTGCTGCTGATTGCCGTAATGATCAGCTACGGCTCGCTCTACCCGTTCCACTTCGCGGCCAACCACCATTGGCTGGCGGAAGCTGCCGGACTGTTCAGCATGCCCACGCTGCGCATGGGCCGCGGCGATCTGGTCGGCAACCTGCTGCTGTTTGTCCCATATGGGCTTGTTGCGGCTCTGCATGTCGATACACGCAGGCCAGTGCGTGCCAGCGGCACACTGGCCCTGCTGCTCGGTCTGGGCCTGCTGCTGGCGCTCGCCTTGCAACTGGCGCAGATCTGGGTGCCCAGCCGGGTACCAGAACTCAACGATGTCATAGCCAATGGTGTCGGCATGCTGCTCGGCACCCTTGCCGGATGGGTGGCACGCAGTCTTTTTCCCAACGCTGCCATGCAGCTGCCGCGTGCGCTGGCACCCGCCATGCTGATGCTGCTTTGGATCGGCTATCAATGGGCTCCGCTGGTGCCAACGCTGGATCTGCAGAACATCTCGAACGCGCTCAAGCCCCTGGTGCGCTCGCCCCAGGTCGATGCCGTGCGGGCCTTGCACACGACCCTGGCCTGGCTGGCCTTCTTCAAACTGTGGGAGCTCGCCGCTGGCAAAACCCTGTCCACCCCGGTCATGGCGATGGCGGCCCTTGGCATCGTCGGCGCCAAGTTGTTCATCGTCGGCGCCAGCATCTCAGCGACGAATGCGCTCGCGCTGGGCCTGGCCCTGGTTTGCCTGCCCTGGCGCCAGCACGCCATGGCCGTGCCGGTGCTGAGCATCGCCATGTTCATCAGCCTGGCGGCCTCGGGCCTGGCGCCGTATGAACCGCTGGGCCAGGCGCAGGCGTTCCACTGGATTCCGTTCACCGGCATGCTGCAAGGCAGCATGGGCACCAATCTGCTGAACCTGGCCGAGAAGAGCTTCTTCTATGGCGCCTTGATCATGCTCATCGGAGCTCCGCTCAGCCGCCCCCTGGCCGCGGCCGGCATGGTCGCGTTCTTCCTCGGCTTGATCGAGGCGGCCCAGCTCTTTCTGCCCGGCCGTGTCGCGGAGTCAACCGACCCCGTGCTGGCCCTCATCCTCGGGCTGGTGATACGGCTGCTGTCGGTTCGCGGAAAACCGGCCTGACGCTTACAGCAGCACGATGTCGTACTGTTCTATTCTTGCAATTTAATTCACTTCATTTCAATAACTTGCGAAAGTTTTTACTCCAAAAAATCAGCCTAACTACACATTTAGCTACACACCAGGGCTCTATGCCGTTTCGTGTGGAACTTGGCAATAGCTGCCAAGTGCGGCGGGGAGCCTTGGAGTACAAGAGCTGACATTGGACGACAACATTGGAAACATGATCGGGGAGTGTCAGGATTTCTGTGTGTGAGGCTGTTGAATCCGTCACTCAATCGTGAGGCGGCTTGGTGATCTTACTGGCCCGATCTGGTAAATCGGTCCTCGTAGAGGATC
>Ga0116169_1003089_pt1 | contig 11443 bp, 8 predicted proteins | sample AD_UKC130_MetaG_FD_89796 | JGI IMG/M metagenome (GOLD analysis project Ga0116169, IMG submission 89796) | Active sludge microbial communities of municipal wastewater-treating anaerobic digesters from Canada - AD_UKC130_MetaG | ecosystem: Engineered > Bioreactor > Anaerobic > Digestate | place...
CCGGTAAGGGCCGGCTGGCATTTCGTCGAGGTCAGTGAGTGCGTTCATGTTATCCTGTGGTGATGATGCCGGTGGCGACTGAGGGGGAGACTTCGCCATCCATCTCGTAGGGAATCTCGGAGCTGATGCAGTACGAGTCCGCATCGAACTTGTGCTTGAACTCCATTGTGGCCTGCGACACCGGCTGGTTTTTCGCGCGCCCGGGTTTCAGGAATCGCGCCCACGAGATAGCCCATTTGCAGTGTGCGGAAATGAATGCGCGGTCCTCAAAGAACAGGCGGTTGAACAATCCGATGCGCTGCATGATCGAACCCCTGCCCTTTACAACCGGGCGCAACCCCATGCCCCCATCGCTGACATCCCAGAAGATTTGCGCGTCGTTGTTGTTTGCGGTGCTGCTGTAGTTCCAGAGCGAGGAGTCCGCCCAGAATCGCCACTCGGGCGGCTTGGCAAGCCCGTAGGTTTTCATCATCCACTCGTTCCAGAATTTCACGCGCTCCCAGACTTGCTCCGCGAACGAGCGAACCGACACCGGCTTGTCGATTGAAACCACCTCATCGAAGGCGTCGTAGCAGACCAGTCCGCGAGCGTCTGTGCGCGACACCCAGAATCCGGCGGCGTGCGAGAGCGCCCCGGTGTCAATTCCTACGAGCAGCGTGCGCGCATTCTTGTGGGGCGTGATGACTTCCCACTTGCTGCGGTCAGGGTCGTCTGCGTTTCCGAGAATCAGGCGAGGCCCAAAAGTCTTGTCGAAGTGGCCCTCTGCTGTATCGCGAACCCACTCCCCGAAATAGAAGCGTTTCAGCTTCACCGGGTCCGACTTGTACGTGTTGTAAAGCTCCTCCTTGTCCCTCGGGTCCAGCAGCGGGTTGTCGTCGATGCTGAAGTCGTAGGACGAAAAGTGGTCGTGGTAATCGGGCCGGTAGAACTTCGTCCCCTCCACCTTCGCCTTCTCGAATACGTCGTGCAGCCAGTGATCGGTGCCAGTCTCCGGCGGGTTTGCATCCATTCCGCAAACGTGCTCCTCGCGCGGTATCCCGAACATCTCCATGCGGAGCTGCATGAGAAGGATGCGGTAGGTGTCCACCGACATGAATTGCTCAGCCTGACTGAACCAGATTGCGCTGAACCGCAAGCCCATCACCTGCGCCTCAATGTCAGGCTCATGGTTAACGGAGTGAAGCTGCGCCTCGCTGATGCCGCCGTGCTTGTTTCGGATTCTAACGAACGGCATTTTCGTGCTGGCGTTGGTGCCGCGCTCGATGACCTTGAATCCGATGTTGGCGTACTGCCAGCCGGGGAATACAAAGTTCACCAAGTCGTTCCACGCCCCGCCCATGCCGTTTTTCATCGTGCGGGCAAACACCCCACCCACAGCGCCGTCATTCTCCCACAGGTGGCGCGTGAATCGGTTCGCGAACGAGATGGTCTTGGAGCTTTTCCGGCAGCCCTTCAGGAGGATGTTGCGGTGACGATCATTGAACACCAGGTAGCCCTTGGGGGTGAGCAGCGGCGCCCACTCGCCATTGGTGATTACGCCGCGCTGCCACCGGAAAGTATCGTCGGATAGCGGGGGCTGGATGTCCCAGGTATCCATTGGGGGTGGCAATTTGAGTGGCATCGGGCCTTAAAAGATAGTACTTGCTAAGAGCCTTTGGCGCGTTTAAGTTCTACCGCATATCGTAGCGCGTTTGCTATACCTGTCAACCCATTGTGGCCATGAACCAGATTTCGCTCGACCTGACCAACCCCGACCTCGCGCCGCTGGCGAAGAAGAAGGCGGGCGAGGAATGCACCCTTTCCGAAGTCACCATTGTCGTGACCGCCAATGATGGCGAAACCCTGACCGGCGACATCGTTGAAGCCGAGCTTGGCGAGGACTACGGCGAGGACTACGAGTCCGAGGAAAAGCCCGGAGAAAAGGGAAAGCCCATCGCCGTCATCGCCATCGGGGTCGGCAAGAAGTCCAAATGACTCAGGAATGGGCGTGGAAGGACAAGCCTCGCTCCCTCAAGGTGGTCCGCTGCGAACTCACGCTGGACCGGCGCGGGCGCTTGGCGTTTGCCTTCCGCGCCGAAGGCCTGGTGGCGCGCGAAGTGCCCGGTCGTCGCCATTGGAGCCTGATGGAGTTGCTTGGCCGCTCGAAGTTTCTTGTTTCTGTGGATGGTGTGGAGATGCCGGTGAACCTGATCCTGAAGCTGATTCCGAAGATGACGGTGTTTCAGGCTCAACGCCGCCACTGGGGCGAACTCCACAAGCTGACTAACCGCAAGACTCATGCAGGACATTCAATATCTCGAAAGCCTCGGCGGAAAAACCGACGAACTCCGAAAATTATTTACCGCCAAGCAGCCGAAAGACGGCATAAAACGCTTACAGGAGCATCACTCCTCAAGGCTTCGGAGGGCGATTGAAACCTGCACGCAGGAGGCCCCTATCTATGGCGGGATCGACAAGGCGCTAGCCGCCGCCGAGAAGAATGTGCTCGGGATTCAGGCTCGCGAACTCGCTGCGTCCGGCAAGTCGAACGAGGAGATCATGGAGATGTTCAAGGCTTTCGGGCTGGAGAACATGCTTGAGCCTCTGGTGCAGGTCGTTGACGGCGTGGAAAAGCAGGTCTTTGCAAACATCGGCGGCAAGAACGAGCCGGTGCTGACCTTCAACAAGCCGCTGTTCGACGAGGTTTTCATTCCGCTGGTGGTGTCCTATGCCGACATGCGCGCAGGCAAGCTGTTCAACGACCGGAATACATGGCCGCGCTACAAGTACACCCCGTCGCGCATGACGCTCCGGGACACGATGGTTGCGGACATCGTGACTTCGCGGGTTCAGCGCATGGCATCGGAGATGGGGTACGCCGACGACGACAAGCAATCTTTCAAGCAGATGGCCTACTACGGCATTTGCTTCAACTTCCCGCAGGAAGCCTACTACCGCGAGGAATACGAGACAAGGACCGACGATGGCAAGGTAAAGCCGATGATCCAGCGCGAAGGTGTGCGCTTTGTCATCCCGCACCCAACGCGGCATTTCTGGGACCGCAGCAAACCGCTTCACACGCTCAATACCGACACCGGCGTATCCTATTGCGGGTATTGGGACATAATGAAGTGGCGCGATGTGAAGCGCAACAAGGCGTACTGGAACACCGACCGCATCACCTACGGCGGCTATGATTTGTTCACCTCGAACACGTGGAAAATCTACACGAAGTTCTACCCCTGCCAGATCGTCACCCCGAATGCGTACAAGGAGCTGGAGCGGTTGAGCGGGCCAGACCGCATCGCCAAGGAGCAGTCGTCGTTTTTGAAAGACGAGGACGACGCGACAATCACGCTGGCGGTGCTGTTCGACAAACTCGTGCCGAGCGAGTGGGGGCTGTTCGATTACGACAAGCCGGTGTGGATGCGATTCATTTACGCGAATTTCGATTGCTGCATTCACGCCGAAGTCCTGCCTTATTCGCCTCCAGCATACGTGTACCTCGACCGCTATGACGCCAACAAGACGGTGCCGCAGGGTATTGGTTTGCAGCTCTCGGGCTTCCAGCAGTTGCTGGGGAATTTCCTGACGCAGCACTTCCTGTCGGTAAAGCAGAACATTATGCGCGTGGCGTGGGTGGATACAAATCTTGTCCCGGAAAGCCAACTCCATTGGATTAAACGGCTCAAGGATAAACTGTATCAGGGGATTACGTGGCTGACCTACAAAGGCGACCAGAAGCGGTACATTCTTCCCGGCAGCGGCAAGGCGTCCATGAGCGACGCCATTACCTACATGCAAAACCCGCAGGTCAGCACTGCGGAACTCGCGCAGAACATCAACCTGACGCTCATGGTGCTCGAACGGTTGCTTGGCTTCACGGCGCAGGAGATTGGCGCCAGTGCCACGCACGAGCAATCCGCGACTGAGCACACCATACTCGCCAGAAATTCCTCGGTGAATCTTGAGTTCATGGGCACCGGCATTGACTCAGCGTGGGCGGCGAAGAAGCGCCTGCTTTACACGGCGTTCTATTGCTACGGGGCCGACGAGGTGTTCGCCGAAGTCGCGGACCTGACGCCTGAGCGCGAGGCTGCGTTGAAGGAATTGGGCTTTGAGGTTGAGAAGGGCGAATACGGCTCCACGCATCACGGCGTCAAGGGCAAAAAGGGGCCGCTGACTCTCGACTCGTTCATGTCAGACCGCGAGGGCGTCAACCGCCTCAGTGACTCGAAGCTCGGAATCGCGATGCTTCAGGCGCTTGGCGTGGCGATGCAGCAACCCGAGTTGTTCGCCGCGATTGGCGTGAAGGGCATCGTGGAGTTGCTGAACCGCATCTGGAAGCTGATTGGAATGCCTGACGACTTCCGCATCAAGATTGATCCGAACGCGCCAACCACACCGCAGGCGCAGCAAGAGCAATTCCTGCAAGTCATCGACGCCATGAAGCAAAAGATCGTCGAGGAAGCCGTGACTGTCGTTGGCCAGCAAATGAAGCAAGCCGTCATCGACCCTGTGACCAACGAGTTTATGACGCTCAAGCAAACACTGGAAGGAATGCAGGCGCACGACCAGCTCGTGGACGAGGCTATCAAGCGCATCCTTCCGGTCGTCGAGCTTATCGAGGCGCAGCAGCAACCGCTGTTACCGCCTATCGTCCCTGAACCCCAACCCCCAATAGACCCTAATGCAACTGTTCCAGTCGGACCCGCAGCCGTTGCCACCGCACCAATCGGATAAGCTGGCCAAATTCTTCAACTCAGAGGAATGCATACTTATCAGGCAAATGGTGCGCTCGAAAATCGCCATGAATATCGCCGCGCTCGCAGACCATACCGCCGAGAGCGCCGAAGCCTTCCTCAGCGCGAGGGCGGTGAGCGAGGCCAGCGAGAACCTTCTGCGCGAGAACGCACGCCTGACGCTGTTCCTGAACACCCTCGACGAGATCGAATCCACGGTGCGCGGCAACAGGGCCGCAATTCTTAAATCCCTGCCATTAACCCAGACCACGACCTATGCCTAAAGAAACGACCCCGACCGAACCCGAAGTCAAGCCGACCGAAACGCCCGATATTGCCGATGCCGCCCGCGAAAGCGATAGCATTGCGGCGATGCTCGGGGTGACGCGCAAGAAAAAGGACAAGGCCCCGAAAGAGCCTGCCGAGACGCCCAAGGATCCCGCCGTGGCAGCGCCGGAACCGCCCGGGGAGACGCCGAAAGAACCGAAGGCATCCGAGCCCCCCGTCGCGCCAGAGACGCCAGCAGCGGCTCCTGAGGGTAGCGCGACCGCTATGCCGACTGCGCCCGAAAGGCCCGCGTTGAAGGTCAAAAAGCCGAAGAAGTCCTTGTCGCCCGAGGAAATCGCAGAGATCGCCGCGCAAGCCGCCGCCAGGGTCGCTCCGCCGCAGTCCACGAAGCAGCCCGACACCCCGGCATTTGAGTTACCGCCTGAACTCAAGCCAATGGAGGACGTGTATTCAGAGCTTGAGAAAATCAACCCGCAGAAATACGCGGGCATTGCGCGCAAGCAGGCCGAGTTCATGCAGAAGGAGGTTGCCTACGCCGAGCAATGGGAGCGCGAGAACCCTGGCCGCCAGTACGACCCCGATGACCCGGAGCACGCTGGCTTCTACAAGCGGCATCAGCCCGACATCGACCCTCGCGACCTGCACCGCGCAGAGATTCGCGCCGAGGCTCGCGGGTTGCTCAAGGCCGAAGTCGAGCCGAAGGTTCAGGAGTACGAAAAAACCGTGAAGCTGATGCGGGCCGAGCCTGAAGCCGACCGCATGGCGCATCAATTCAGCGTGCAGGTATTCAACGAACTCGCGCCCGACGTCAAGGACAACGAATCCTTCGCGGAGTGGGCGAAAAAGAACCCTATTCAGGCCGAATCCGCGTACGAAATCGTTACCGCCAGTCAGCCGATCGCCCGCGCCGCATCGTTGCTGTGGGACGACGCCGTGAAGTTCAACCCCATCGACCCGTCGCACGTCCGCGCTGTGCAGTTGTTCAATGAGATGGAGCGCCGGTTGATCCAGCGCGACGAGCCGCTTGAGGACGCCGAGGGGCGAACCTGGCTGCCGCTTCATCGCTACAACGCGCTCCCGCCCGAGAAGAGGGCGCGGCATTTCACGACATCAAAGAGGGATGTCATCGAGTTCATCAGCCGCTGTGCCGCCGAAATCGCGAAAAATGTGGCGCAGGAACGGCTTCAGTATGCCGAACGGTTCGCGCCGATGCTTGGCTACGTGAAGCCCACGGCGACAAACCTGCCGCAACACCAACAACAGCCAGCGCCATCGAAACCCGTGCCAGTATTGAACTCTCCGAGCGTTTCGACGGGTGGCCCCACTACCCCGACGGCGGGCACTGCCCCGGCTCCGCAGCCCGAAAGACGCAGCGCAATAGCAGCCGCGCTGGGACTGAGATAGGCTGATTACACGTAGGCACGCGCACCTCCACGGTTGGTTGTTGCGCTTTTCCAGCGACGCGCCGGTAGTGCGTTCCGCCTACACATAATCACCTATGCCAGACACCAGTATCTCAGCACATATTATCGGGAAGTGCACCCCGGCGATGTCGTACGACGCCTCTCGCGTTGACGGCATGACGCTCCTTTCCATCGAACCCACCAAGCCTTCGCAGCTTGACACCATCTTCCGCGACAAAAACAACGCCGAGTGGCGGCTTATTTCGCCGTTGCTTGAAGCCGACTTTCGCGGCAAGGCGTGTCAGGCCAAGGTGAACGGTTTTGCCGAGTGGCTGAAAGGCTCCTCGCGCATCGTCTCGCTGGACAAGATGGTGAAGCAGTCGCTCAAGAGCGACCTGTATTACGTTTGGCCCTACGTGAAGATGGAGGTCGAGAACCCCATCAACAACGTCTATTGGAACGTCACGCACGGCACGGCTGCCGGTGCCGGAGAAACCACGCCTAACCTCGGGGCGACCTTCCAGTGGAAGTTCGTTGTGGCCAGCCAAAGGGGCATTCCCGCCGACGTGCGCTGGTTTGGCACGCGCAACACCGTCACGGTCACTGGCAGGGCTGAATCGGGGGGCAAAGTCACGGTGACTTACAAGGTGAAGGACGCCGACGTGGACGATAACGGCGACCTTATCATCTATCTCGACAACATCGGCGCTCACGCCGACGACCCGCTGTACGCCTACGACGAGACGCATTACAAGCGCGGCAATCCGGTGTACGGAGTTTTGGTTCGCGGCCTTCCGAACGTCACCACGGCGGAAGCGCATTGCGACAACATCCCCGGAATCAACCCGACTCAACTGAAGCCTTTCTGGCTCCAGCAAACCCGGCGCACGATTCGCGAGGACAGCCAGTATCTCAAGTACGTGGAACTCATCGCCGCCGACAATCCGCTGTTCCGCAAATTCGGCGACATCGACTCCGTGCGATATGCAAAACAGGTCATGGAGGATTACGACCAACGCCTTGTTCACACGTTCCTGTCGAACCCACCGCTGATAAACCAGACGCCCGAGAAGGTGGACCAGCTGGAACTCGTGCCGTGGTATTTCGGAAATGCCAACTCGCCGGACTACGTTTGGGAAGGCCGGTATCAATGCCGACGCGCCAACGCCGTTGGGCTGTTGGAGCAACTCGCCGAATGCACCGACGAGGACGGCGATCCCGCGCTGATCGACAAGCTGGGCGGCAAGCTCTCGCTGGCCGAGATGCACCGGAAGTATTACCTCATCCAGAAGGTCCGCAAGGCTCGCGGGATGGACGGCAAGGTGCTCGAACTGTGGCTGCCGTCGAACTTCCGCAAGGTTCTGATCGACCGCTATATCAAATACTTCAAGGCGAAGTCGGATTCGACCCTGAGCATCAATATGAACGCGCAGAGTAACTCTCTGGGCTTCGATTGGTACGACATCAAGCTCGACTGGCCGACGGTCACGCTGCGGCTGGTCTCGCATCAGGCGCTCGACGACTACGTTGACGCGGCTCGCGACGCCGGTATTGCCGGTGGGCTGAGTGCCGAGCAGGCGGAAACCTACAAGTTCATTGGTTCGCTGGCGTTCTGCCCGGACTGGACTGCCTCGTATCGCGGCATCCTGGATTCCGGCACGGTGATCCGCGAAAGCGGAACGCCGGAGGAAATCGCCCGCGTCGATAGCGACCTGCTCTGCGGTCCCATCCACGCCCCGACCCAGCGCGTGAAGCACTACTACGAGACGTTCACTCATATCGTGGAGTGCGGTAGCTCGCAGGTAGCGTGGGAGAACTTCGACCTCACCGACGTTGATTAACGCCAGGATTTCGGTCGCGTAAAGCACCGACAAATGGCGGGCGCGGAGTCCGGGTCTGACCCGCGCCTGCCTCTCCTTAACCAGACCCAATGACCCAATGCTTATGGCCGAAAAGTCCTATTTCCACAAAGTCGCACTGACAACGAGGCTCCGGCTGTCCGACGGCACGCCCGTTAGCTGGACGCCCGTGGGCAACAATGTTGGCGTGCTCGAAACATCCGACGAGAAAATCATCTCCGAACTGGACGCCTTGATCGCGCGCGGCATCGGTGGCGTTACCAGGATTGACAAGAAAGCCTTCGACGACGCAAAAAAAAATTCCTCGAAGAACTGGGGAAGAAAGCAGTCATGGCATCCCACCATCAGCACGGACCCAAAGAAGCTGAGCCCGTTTGGAAAACTGCCAAAAGAAAGCTCCAAAAAATCACCCGCAAGTGCTGCGGCGGATAAGCCCGCCGAGAAGCCTGCCGTTGGTGAGGGGCCTGCGCTGGCCACCGGTGTCCTGCCGCCTGAAACGCCACTGGTGTGACCTACGCCGAACTCATAGATGAAGTCATCGAGAGCGCGTTTCCCGAAGGTTATGCCGACAACCTGCTGGCGCTTTACCGGAAGCGCGTTCTCGACGGCCTGATTGAATTGCAGCGCGCTGTGCCATACCTGCGCAGCCGCCAGATAAAGCTCTACCCTTTCTCGTCCACCTACTACAAGCAGGGCCTCTCGCTGCTCCGCCGCCCCGCTGGCAAGGTTCGCCGACTCGCCACGTTTTCATCCCGCACGCTCAAGGACATCGTGTATTACGACCCTTGCACGCGGGAGGACATTGAGCGGCTGACGCAGCATCGCGCTCGCGTCCAGCAATACCCCGAGACTGCCAACAAGGAGTTTGGTGCGTATTCGCCATCCAGCGACCTCGACAAAGGTTACCGCGCAGAGCGCGGGCTATTCTGCATAGACCGCGACCAGATCATCGTCTTTCCGCACCTTGAGTCCACAGAGCGCGTGATGGTCGAGTGGGAAGGCTCTGTCACCGCCTACGACGACAGTGACATCGTGGATTTCGGCAAGTACGAGGCGCAGGTGTTGACCGCGCTTGAGAACTACGTGCGCTGGAAGTCTCTCGGCAAGGACGACCGCTCCGCCGGGGATTACGTGCTTATGGAGAAGGAGTGGGTGGAGGCCGTGCGCGGGCTTATCATCGACACGCAGGACGACACCGAGGCGGAAATCACGGTCAGCGACATTGGCTCTCTGTCTCGCACGCTCATGCCGGTGGCACCCGATGTCGTCTTCGGGTTGGGTTGCGATTACGACCCCAGCGATGCCTTCTTCTCGAATATCTGGATGTTCTGCGAGGGCGACGGGAAATTCTACAACCTGTCACTGCTGATCCTCAACAACACTGCCGTCCCAATTCAGGGCGACGAGGCCGAGGCGTCTGCCGCAGAGTCCACCTACGAAACCATTACCGCCGACAAGCTCTCGCTAAAGGCCGACAATGGCAAGTGGTATGAGTATGGGCCGCGCACGCTCGGGGGGCAGGTCGTGAGCACAACCGGCTCCGTATCGCAAAGCACCTGCAACAAGACTCTTTGCACCAACGACATTTCGTGCCGCTACCTGAAGCTAAAGAACCCCGACGACGGGCTGTATTACATCTACGAACTGCAACTGCTGGATGGCGTGCCGGTGCCGACCATCGTTGATGTCGAGAGGGAGTGCGACGAGGGTGGCGATAGCCTGATCCCCGAACCCACGGAAGCGCCAGAGGCCCCGGTGCTCAGCGCGCTGGCGGACTCCGACAGCATCAACCTGTCGTGGAATGCCGTGGACGGAGCGGAGTTCTACGTTGTGCGACGATCGACAACGCCCGGAGGGCCATACGTCACGCTCAGCGACAACCTAGTTGCAACTGTGTTCGACGACGATTCCGTGCAGGTGGGAACCACCTATTACTATGTGGTGGTTGCCCATGGGGTTGCCGGCGACAGTGATCCGTCGAACGAGGCATCTGCAACGATCTTCCAGCAGGCACCGGATGCGCCAACCAACCTGGTGGCGACAGCGGATACCGATTCCATCGTGTTGACGTGGGATGCGGTGGCTGGGGCTACGAGCTACAACGTGAAGCGGGCCGAGGTGTCTGGCGGGCCCTACACCACCATCGCGGTCGTGGCCGAGGAGACTTACGATGATACTTCAGTGTCCCCCGGAGTGGAGTATTTCTATGTGGTCAGCGCGGTGAACAGCGGAGGAGAGGGTGACAACTCGAACGAGGATAGCGCGATGGTACAGGAGCCGCAGGTGCCGGCTTTGGATCCGGATGATCTCGGCGGTCTGTTGGTGTGGTTGCGATCGGACAGGGGCGTCTATACGGAGTATATCGACCCGGAGACCCCCCCCACCCCGGCGGAGAACGGGGATCGCGTATCCCACTGGATGGACGCCAGCGGCAATGACTATCATTTCGGGAATTCCATTCTGGAGTTTCGGCCGTTGATGGTGGTCAATGCGATAAACGGATTTCCCGCATTGGAGTTTTTACACGATCCTGATAATTACCAGTTCATGTGGCTGGTTGGCTACCCCACCATTCCCGTTGAAATGCCGATCACGGTATTCCTGGTCTATGCTCACCTGGGCACCGCTCATGGAACCGAGGGCATCATAGCCACTGTTTTTGACAATCCCATCCAGGGCATGGAGCGAGACGAGTTCGGGGAGCGAGATTTCATTCAGACCACAGAAGAGCCGCTTATGTCAAGCTACCACCCAAATACCGCCGGGCAGTGGGTGTACACAAGCGCGGTGATTGGCGGGGATAATTCCTTCTTGCGAAAGAATGGGGAAGTGGTGGCTTCCGGAAGCCTGTCCAGCTTATTGGTCCCAAACCTTCGGCTTGGCCTCAGCTGGGATGCCACGCCTGACCCGCCTGGTTTCAAACTGTTCTATGGCCGAATAGCCGAAGTGATCGTTTACGCTCGTCCACTGACGCCCGAGGAGATTCTTGGTGTTGAGAGTTACCTGAAGACGCGCTACGCATTATGAGTGGACCAATACACCCAAGTCCAGTCCCGCCGTGGCACCGGCACATCATCGCTGGAGGCAACGTGACCCGCAAGTTCACGGGCGACATCCCCGAGATGGTGCGATGGGATCACGCGGCGACCGAGGATGAAATCCTTGGCATCGA
>Ga0116169_1003090_pt1 | contig 11442 bp, 9 predicted proteins | sample AD_UKC130_MetaG_FD_89796 | JGI IMG/M metagenome (GOLD analysis project Ga0116169, IMG submission 89796) | Active sludge microbial communities of municipal wastewater-treating anaerobic digesters from Canada - AD_UKC130_MetaG | ecosystem: Engineered > Bioreactor > Anaerobic > Digestate | place...
GACCAGCAGGACCTGGCTATCGCGTACGAGGACCACCACTTCTTGTCCCGCACTGAGCTTCTCCCCCTTGCTTATAGGTTCCCGCATCAGGCTGCCCGGGGAGATGAACAGGGTTTCGCCCAGCAGGGTAAGGGAGATGGGCTCTTCTGCACCTTCCACCTGGAGCACGATTTCTCTGCCTTCACCCAATACGTCCGCGACTTGGCCCTTGAGCTCAGTTAGCTTCAAGGCCTGGTCTAGGATGTAGGCAGCCTCTGCCCTGGTGATCAGCCGGTAGGGCTCAAAGCGTCCCACCATATGGGTGGGCAGCAGGGCCAAACGCTGCAGAACCTCGATGCCGAGAAAACCAGGGTAATCAATGTTCAGATCGGAGAAAGAGGGATAAAAGCCCTTGGGTGCTTCCGTGTGTTCTCCTAAGCCCAACAGGTTACCCAACAAGGCGGCGAACTCTCCCCTAGTGATCCCTTCCGGGTGGGCGACCAGGAGCTGATTCAGCCACTGGGCCAGGTTTTCACCTTCCTCTTCAGTTAGGTTAAAGGCTGCGGCCAACAGCGCCAGGGCCTGGTCATGCCTAAGGCTTTGGGAAGGCGCGAATTGATCCTCCCAGAGTCCCTGGAAGAGGCCCTTTTCCTCCAGGGCGGTAATGGCGCTTTCCGCCCAGATCCCTTCAATATCGGCAAAGGCCGCCCAAGCGGCTACGCTGGGCAGGGTTATAAGCAGGATCAGTAGTACACTGACAAGTTTTGCAGGTCGCATCTGCATACCCCTTTTCTGGTTCAAACTGAGTCTTATCTTATACCCCCCAATTCGCCCCTGACAAGGGAAGCCCTTTATGTAAAGTTGGGCAGAGGCGGTGCCTTTCCCCAACAACAGCAGGTTTTTACAGGCTGGCGTGGAATAGACAAGGAAGAAATGAGGGATGTGCTGTGGAAAAACGTCTGTTTCTTCTGGACGGCAACAGCTTGATCAACCGGGCCTTTTACGCCCTGCCGCCCTTAACCAGCCGCAGGGGAGAGCCCACTAATGCCGTGTACGGGCTGACCACTATGCTGTTGCGTCTGCAGGAAGACTACCAGCCGGACCAGATTTTGGTGGCCTTTGATGTGTCGGGCCCCACTTTTCGGCACGTGCAGTTCACCGAGTATAAGGCCCAGCGCAGACCCATGCCCGATGATCTGCGCAGCCAAATCCCCTTGATGAAAGAGCTGTTGGATAAAATGGGCATCCAGCGCCTGGAACTGGAAGGCTTCGAAGCAGATGATCTCATCGGCACCGCGGCCAAGCAGGCGGAGCAAGCCGGTTACAGAGTGTTCATCGTGACAGGTGATCGGGATGCTTTCCAGCTCATCTCACCCCAGACCACGGTGCTTTTTACCAGGAGGGGCATTACCGAGACGGAAGTGGTGGATGAGGACGCCCTGCGCAAGCACTACGGGCTCAGCCCCCAGCAGATTATTGATCTAAAGGGCCTGATGGGCGATAGTTCCGATAACATTCCAGGTGTGCCAGGGGTGGGGGAAAAGACCGCACTCAAACTTCTGGAAACCTACGGTTCCTTGGAAGAAGTGTACGCCCATCTCGATGAAATCAAAGGCAAACTGCAGAGCCGTCTGCGGGAATATAAGGATCAGGCCTTTTTGAGCAAGGAGCTGGCCACCATTCGTTGCTCGGCACCAATCGCCATCGATTTAGACCGCAAGCAGACCATGGATGACGCTGCCGTGCGGGAGATGTTCCAAGACCTGGACTTTAAAAGCCTCCTGGCAAGACTCCCCCAAGGGGAGCGTCAGGCCCCTGCGGTAATTTCTGTAAAGACTGGCTGGGATCTAGATTTGACCCGCCTGGGGGCGGGAGACTGGGAGGAATTCCTCTCTGAGCTCAAGGCCCACCAGGATGTGTATCTAAACTGCCCTGAAGGCCGGGCAGAGCTGCTGGTGAGGACAGGGGAAAAGAACTGGGCCGTACCGAAAGGTCTCCTCCTGGAACGGCGGGAAGAGCTCATCACTGCTTTGGCCGCGCCCAGGATCTATGCCGTGGGCAGCAAGGAGATTCTCCACCTCCTTGGTCCTGAAAGTCCCGTGGACATTGGCTTCGATTTGCAGCTAGCCCTGTACTGCTTGGATCCAGAAAAACGCTGGGACTTAGCCTCTATCGCGCACTACTTCCAGTTAGAGGCCCCCGCCGTGGAGCCACCAGCCCCGGATTATCAGGCAGCCATGCTCCAGGTGCTGCAGAGGATCGCACCTTTGGTAGAAGAGCGCCTCAAAACGGATGACCTCTGGTTTGTGTACCGGGAGATTGAGCTGCCCCTGGCAAAAGTATTGGCGGAAATGGAAGCCCACGGCGTTTTGGTAGACCGGGGGAAGCTGAAGACCATCTCCCATGATCTCCAGGTAGCCTTGGATCAGCTCTCGGGACTTATCTACGCAGAAGCGGGGGAGGAGTTCAATATCAACTCGCCAAAGCAGCTGGGGACCATCCTCTTTGACAAGTTGGGTCTGCCGGTGCTCAAACGCACCAAAACGGGCCCTTCTACCAGCGCTGAGGTGCTTGAGGAGTTGAGCGATCATCCCATTGTGGCCCATGTGCTGGAGTACCGGCAGGTGGCCAAACTCAAATCCACCTACGCGGATGCCTTGGGCGAGCTCATCTCCCCGGCAACGGGACGCCTGCACACCACCTTTAACCAGACAGTGACGGCCACGGGCAGGTTGAGCAGCACACATCCTAATCTGCAGAACATCCCCGTGCGCACCGAGGCGGGCCGGCGCATCCGGGAAGCCTTTGTGGTTCCGGACGGGTTCTACCTGGTGAGCGCGGACTACTCCCAGATTGAGCTCAGGCTCCTTGCCCACCTATCCAGGGATGAGGCCCTGTGCGAAGCGTTCCGCAGCGGAGCCGACATTCACATCCAGACCGCCTCGGAAGTCTTTGGAGTGCCCAAGGAGGAAGTGACCGACGAGCAGCGCAGTGCGGCCAAGGCCATTAATTTTGGCATTGTGTACGGCATCAGCAGTTTTGGCTTGGCCAAGGGTATCAACCTAACCCGTGCTCAAGCCCAGGAGTATATCGACTCTTATTTCCTGCGCTATCCAGGGGTGAAAAAGTTCCTAGACGGCGCGGTGGAGCAGGGCCGCAGAGAGGGTTATGTGCAAACCCTCTTTGGCCGCAGGCGCTATCTGCCCAACCTGAAGAGCCGCAACTTCGCGCTGCGCAGTTTTGCTGCGCGTACCGCCATGAACTCGCCCATTCAGGGCAGTGCCGCGGACATCATCAAGCTGGCCATGCTCAGAGTACGCCGGGCCCTAAAGGAAGAGGGCCTGCAGAGTAGACTCCTGCTCCAAGTCCATGACGAGCTGGTGTTGGAGGTGCTCGAAGGTGAACTGGAAGCAACGGCGCGGCTGTTGAAACGGGAAATGGAGCAGGTCTGGGAGCTTGCCGTACCCCTAGTTGTGGATGTATATTATGGGAAGAACTGGCGCGATGTCCAGGAGTTTGAGTTAAAGGAGTAGGCCATGCCCGAGTTACCTGAAGTGGAAACAGTCAGGCGCACTTTGCTCCCTGTTGTCCTGCATAAACCAATTACTGCCGTTAGCGTTTTCACCCACCGCATCGTCCAAAACAGGCCCCTTGAGCAGTTTCAAGAGCTCTTGGTGGGCAGGAGTTTTACGGATCTTATCCGGCGCGGTAAATACTTGATCTTTTCCGTGGAGGGTGGATTGGAGCTCATAGCCCATCTGCGCATGACGGGCCGCCTGATCTACTACTCCAGCCCAGATCTTCCCCTGGCCAAACACACGTCCGCAGTGTTCAGCTTTGGCGAAGGGGGCGAGCTGCGTTTTGAGGATGTGCGCAAGTTCGGGACTCTGGATTTGGTGCCCCAAGGGGAGTACCAGAGCGTGAAAGGGCTTTATACTCTGGGTGTGGAACCCCTCTCTGACGAGTTTTCCCTGGGCTTTTTCCAGGAACTGCTCCTGGGGCGCAAAACCAAGATCAAAGCTTTGCTCCTCGATCAAACCAAGATCGCGGGTTTGGGCAACATCTACGCGGATGAGAGCCTCTTCCAAGCTGGGATTCACCCCGAACGCAGCGCCCATTCTTTAACTGCTGAAGAGGTGCAGCGGCTGCATGCAGCCATTAAAGAGGTCTTGGAGCTGGCCATTGCCCATCAGGGGACCACTTTTCGCGATTACCGCACGGGGTACGGCCGCGAAGGGTCGTTCCAAAACCAGCTGCGGATTTACGGCAAGAAGGGTGCAGACTGCCCCCGCTGCGGCGTACAGTTAGAGTATAGAAAAGTGGCGGGGCGCACCAGTCATTTCTGTCCCGCCTGTCAGAGGGAACAGCCATGATCGGCCTTACAGGAGGAATTGCCAGCGGCAAATCCACCGTGGCCCAGCGCCTGCGGGCCCTGGGCGCGGTGGTCTTGGATGCGGACCTTTTGGCCCGGGAAGCAGTAAAACCCCATACTCCTGGCTGGCACAAGGTGCAGGAAGCCTTCCCTGACGTGATCCGCGCCGACGGGGCTATAGATCGGCGCCTTCTGGGTCAGATCGTCTTTGCTGATCCGGAAAAGAGAAGGGTTCTGGAAAGCATTATCCATCCCGAGGTGCTCAAAATGCTCGTTGCAGAGGCGGCGCGGGCGGAAGGGGAAGGGCGTGTCGTTGTTGCCGAGGTCCCTTTGTTATATGAAGTGGGCTGGGATGGGCTCATGGAGCAAGTTTGGGTGGTATATGTCCCTTATGAGGTGCAGCTGAGGCGCCTCATGGAGCGCAGCGGAGTAAGCCAAGGGGATGCGGAGCGCATGATTGGCAGCCAGATGCCCCTGGCCAGAAAGGTGGAGCTCGCCCATCGGGTCATTGACAACAGCGGGCCGCTGGAGAAAACGTGGGAGCAGGTTGATGCTCTTTGGAAGGAGTTTGCAGGGTGAGGATCGCATTGATTGCCCATGATCAGAAAAAGAAGGCCATGATCGAGTTTGTCCACTGTCATCTCGAGGATCTCCGGGGCCATGAACTCTACGCCACCGGCACCACGGGGCGCTTGATCCAGGAGGCCACCGGGTTGGAGGTGCAGCGCGTGCAGTCGGGTCCCATGGGGGGCGACCAGCAGATCGGAGCCTTGGTGGCCAGCGGCGAGTTGGATGCCGTGATCTTCCTTAGGGATCCCCTCACCGCGCAGCCCCATGAGCCAGACATTACGGCTTTGCTGAGGGTGTGTGATGTGCACAATGTGCCCCTGGCCACCAACGAAGCCACAGCGGAGCTGGTGCTGCACTGGTTGAGGGAGAACAGTGCCCAAGCGGCCCCAGAAGGCGAGGAATGAACTAAGTGCGTCTGCTCACTTTTGTGCTCTTGGGCGCGGCCGCTTTAGGACTGATCTTCCTCCCGGAAATCCTCCAGGAGGTGTTTCCCCTTGGTTATCCGGACGTGATCAGCACGGCTGGTGAGCGCCACGGGGTGGATTGGGCCCTTATTGCAGCCATCATCCACGTGGAAAGCGGATTTAGTCCGGGTGTAGTGTCGAAGAAAGGGGCTGTGGGGCTCATGCAGATCATGCCCGATACCGCCGATTGGATCGGGGCGCGCTTGGGTGAAAGGGTGAGCCGGGAGGACCTGTTCGATCCCCAGGTTAACATTCACCTGGGAACCTACTACCTGCGCTATCTGCTGGATCGGTTCGCCAGCGAACAGGCAGCCCTGGCCGCCTATAACGGAGGGCCAGCCAATGTGACCCGCTGGCTGGAAGAAGGGATCTGGGATGGTTCCTATGAAAACGCCCAGAGCATCCCCTTTGCGGAAACCAGGTCTTATGTGCGCAAAGTGTCCATGATGCGGCGCTTGTATAAATTCATGTATCCCCAGGGAATTCAGGAGTTGGAGCATTGAGAGGAGCCAGGTAGGATGGTCAAGCAGATTGAGACTGTGCAGCAGGTAAGCGACCTGCAGGTGGAAGCAAAGCGGTTGTTTTCCGCCACCCATGATGAGATCAAGCAGGGACTGACCACGGACATCTACTTCGTGAAGACGAAGGAAATCCTCCAGAAAATGGGCCGGGATCAGGCGGAGGTGGTCGCGGAGATCTTCGGGCGGCGCCCCGGGGTGTTCGCCGGCCTGCCCGAGGTGAAGCTTCTGCTGGAGGGCCTGGGTCTAGAGGTGTGGAGTCTGGAGGAAGGGGATTCTTTCCAGGCCAAGGAAGTGGTGATGCGTATCCACGGCCGTTACAGCCAGTTCGGCATTTACGAGACAGCCATCTTGGGCATGCTGGCCAGTTCCAGCGGGTGGGCCACGGCCGCCCGGGCCGCCAAAGAGGCTGCCGGGGGCAAGCCCGTGCTCTGCTTTGGGGCCAGGCACGTGCATCCAGCAGTGGCGCCGGTGATGGAACGGGCTGCCATTGTGGGGGGCGCGGACGGTGCTTCCTGTATCCTCGGCGCCAAGCTTGCGGGACTTGAACCTTCTGGTACGGTGCCCCATGCCCTGTTCCTGATCGTGGGTGATACCCTTGAGGCGGCGAAAGCGTACCACAAGTTTATGCCCCCCGAATCGGTGCGCTCCATGCTGGTGGACACCTTCAAAGATGAAGTGGAGGAGAGCCTGCGCCTTGCGGCCTGCCCAGAAACTGGCCTAGAATCCGTGCGTTTGGATACGCCCAGTGAGCGGGGGGGAGTGACCCCTGGACTCATCCAAGAGCTGAGGGCAAGACTGGATCTGGCGGGGTTCCAGCACATTAAGATCTTTGTCTCTGGGGGCTTGGATCCTGAACGGATCAAAATCCTCTCCGAAGCGGGCGCCGATGCCTTTGGAGTGGGCAGTTACATCTCCAGTGCCGCGGCCATTGACATGACCATGGACCTTAAGATCGTGGATGGACAGGCCACCAGCAAGCGGGGGCGGATTCCGGGCTTGATCCCCAGTCCGCGCCTGAAAAGGGTGCTCTAAGCCGGGAAAAAGAGGGCTTAGGCGCCCAGACTATCGGATCTTTCCAAGGCCTTTTGGGCAGGAGATTCGCGCCTAGTGGAGAATGATTGATAAATATTCTTTTCGCTGAACTCTGTTGGGCTCGTTTGCTGGCGAGTCCGCTCCCGCGCTCAGCTGGGAAAAAGAGAGGGAGGGTGTTATGTCTGATATTCTATTGTCAGTTAGGGACTTAAAAACCTATTTTTATACAGATGACGGAGTAGTCCCTGCCGTTGACGGCGTCAGCTTTGAGCTGGAACGGGGGGGAACCCTGGGGATCGTGGGTGAATCGGGCTGCGGCAAGAGCGTGACATCCCTGACCATTATGGGCCTCATTCCCCAGCCGCCGGGGAAAATTGAAGGCGGTGTGATTGAGTTCGAAGGCAGGGATCTGCTCAAGCTGTCCGAAGCCGAAATGCGCCATATCCGGGGCAACGAGATCTCCATGATCTTCCAAGAGCCCATGACTTCGTTGAACCCTGTGTTCACCGTTGGGAACCAGATTATGGAAGCGATCATGCTGCACCAGAATGCCAGCAAAACAGAGGCGCGGGAAAAGGCCATTGAGATGCTGCGCCTGGTGGGGATTCCTTCCCCAGAAAAGCGCATAGACGATTATCCCCACCAGATGAGCGGCGGCATGCGCCAGAGGGTGATGATCGCCATGGCCCTTTCCTGCAATCCCAAGCTGCTCATCGCTGACGAGCCCACCACCGCTTTGGATGTGACCATCCAGGCCCAGATTTTGGACTTGATGCGGGAACTCCAGCGGGAACTGGGCACCGCGATTATGATGATCACCCACGACCTGGGAGTGATTGCCGAGTTGGTGGACAAGGTCGTGGTTATGTATACGGGCAGGATTGTGGAAGCGGCCGATACCTACACCATTTTCAAGAACCCCAAGCACCCATACACCATCGGGCTTCTGGCTTCCATTCCCCGTCTGGACAGTGATGGTTCCAGACTGCAGGCCATTCCGGGCACTGTGCCCACGCCTGGGAACTTCCCCAAAGGCTGCGGTTTCCATCCCCGCTGTGCCTTCGCCAGGGACCTGTGCACCCGCACCAGCCCGCCATCCTTTGACCTAGGAAACGGTCACCAGGTGGCCTGCTGGCGAGTTGTGGACTACGATGAGAGTGCTGGTATCGATCAAAGGGAGGTGGGCTAAGCAATGGCAAGAGAAGCAGCAGTAAAAACCGGACAGCAGGAAGTACTGCTCGAGGTGCGTCATCTAGTGAAGCATTTCCCCATCCGCCAGGGCATTATCTTCTCCCGGCAGGTAGGTGCTGTGCAGGCGGTTGATGACATCAGCTTCACCGTGCACAAGGGGGAAACCCTCGGTTTGGTGGGGGAAAGCGGCTGCGGGAAGACCACAACTGGTCGTTTGATCCTGCGCCTGATTGAGCCCACCTCAGGTGATATCATCTTCGATGGCAAGAACATTCCGCAGCTGTCCAAGGATGAACTGCGGGAGCTGCGCAAAGATATGCAGATCATCTTCCAGGACCCCTACGGTTCCCTCAACCCCCGCATGACCGTGGGCGACATTATTGGTGAGCCCCTGCACATCCATAAGCTAGCCCGGGGTGCGGAGCGGGAAAAAAGGGTGCGGGAGCTTTTGGAAGTTGTGGGCTTGAGCGCTTTCCATGCCCGCCGTTTCCCCCACGAGTTCTCCGGGGGTCAGAGGCAGAGGATCGGCATTGCCCGGGCTTTGGCGGTGCGTCCCAGGCTGATTATCTGCGATGAGCCCGTATCGGCCCTGGACGTATCTATCCAGGCTCAGGTGATCAACCTGCTCCAGGATCTCCAGGCAGAGTTTGATCTCACCTACATCTTCATTGCCCATGACTTGAGTGTTGTGAAGCATATCTCTGATCGGGTGGCCGTCATGTACCTGGGCAAGATTGTGGAGCTTACGGACAAAAACGAGCTTTACCGCAACCCCAAGCATCCCTACACCCAGGCTCTGCTCTCGGCCATCCCCGAGGCGGATCCCACCATCAAGAAGGAGCGGATTTTGCTCAAGGGCGATGTGCCCAGCCCCATCAACCCGCCCAAGGGCTGCCGTTTCCACACCAGATGCCCCAAGGTTATGGACATCTGCCGGGTGGAGGAGCCCAAGTTCGTGGATTCGGACGGCGGCCACTTTGTGGCCTGCCACCTGGTGCCGGCAGCCGAAGAGAAGGGCGCGTAAGATTTTCACAAGGAAGAGAAAGTCCTCCGCTGTTGTGTGCGGAGGACTTTTTGCCTTGCCTAACTTTCAGCCTGGTCCTGGAAGCTGGAGATGATCTCCTGGAGCTGCTGGGCCAGTTCGGCCAGATTCTGGGCGGCCGCAGCCGTCTCTTCGGTTCCGGCGGCGGTCTGCTCTGTGATATCGCCGATGGACTGGAACAGTGCCACCGCTTCCCGGGTTCGGCTGGTTTGGGCCGACGCCTCATCGGCGATTTCCTGCACCAGCGCTTCCGTTTCCTTGGTGGCCTTGGTAATCTCTTGGAGGGCAGCGCGCACATCATGCACCTCTTTCTGACCTTTAGCCACGCTGTCCAGGGAACGGAGCGTTTCGCTTTGGATCCGCTTCAAGGCCTGTTCGATTTCTTCAGTGGCCTTCTGGGAACGGATAGCCAGTTCGCCAACTTCCTGGGCCACCACCGCGAAGCTGCGGCCTTGTTCGCCTGCACGGGCGGCTTCGATGGCGGCATTGAGGGATAAGAGGTTGGTCTGCTCGGCAATCTCCCGAATCAGAGCTAGGATCTTGGCGATCTCCTGGGTCTGCTGGGTGAGGCTGTCCACCGACTGCTTGATCGTGTCCATGCCCTCTACCGCCTCCAGAGCCTGGGCTTCGCCCTTGGCCGCAGCGGAGGTGGCGTTCTGGGAGAGCATGACCGCTTCCTGAGCCCGCTTTTCCATGGCAGCCATGGCTTCATCCATCTCTTCGATCTGCCTTGTTCCCCTGTGCACATCTTCGCTCTGGGTTTGGGCGCCCGCGGCCATTTCTTCCATACCAGCACTAATCTCCTGACTGGAGGTGCTTAGGGCCTCACTGGCACTGCGCACCCGGTGGAGCAGGCGGGCTAACTGTGCAGTCATCTCGTTGAAAGCGGCGGTGAGCTCGCCCGCTTCATCGCGGCGGCTGTGCTTGGGCTTATACTGGCGCAACCGCCCCCGGGCCACATCTCTAGCGTGGGCCGTTAGCTCGATCAAGGGCTGGGCAATACGCCGGGTAAGGACAATGGCTATTACCACCACCACAAGTCCCGTCACTGCAATGCCCACATAGCCCAGCAAACTCAACCTGTGGACCAAAGTGAGGGCGTAGCGGGTGGGTTGGGCCATGCGGATTTCCCAGTTGTGACCAAAGGCCGCCAGTTCAGCCAGGGCCACCTGGGCTCCCGCGGTCAGGGCTTCTTCTCCCGAGCTGGTCTGGCCTAACCTCTGGGACTCCCCTTCTGCCACGGCGATGGGAGCAGGGGGGGTGTTCTCCAAGAAGATGGTAACTTGGGGGCCTGCAGCCTCGTTTTTCACCTCGAGGATCACCTGGCCTGAGCTGAGCAGCTGCAGTTCTCCCCCTGGTATTTCAGCCACGATGGGCAGCATGGGAGCGGTGAAGAAGGTAAGGGGCACAAGCCCCCGCACGGCCCCCGCCGGCCTTGCCGAACCGCTGGCCAGGGATGAAGACCTGTAGATGACGGCTGCTAAGACCAGCCCGGCTTCTTCTTTGTCGGGCAGTCTCTGAATGTCGCTGATATACAGCTGGGAGTTGAGGGCCTCCCGGAACCAGTGCTCATTGGCGTGGATGAAGCGATCGGGGCGCTCTGTTGCCCCCAGCACCATTCCATCGGTATTCACCACAATGAGCTGGGAGAATCTTTTGTATTCAGCCACCGTATTTTCCAAAAACGCTTGAGTGCGGGTATTGGCCTCCAGGTTGCGGGTTTCAGCCATGGCTATTTCCATTTCTTCGGGGGACTTGCCCTCTAGGCCCAGCTCCCGGAGGGCGCTGGTTGGCCTGATTACAGCCATCTGCTCAATGGAGGGATTCACCGTCAGGTTCTGCAGGTCATAGGTGAGCTGCTGCAGGGATGAGGCTATGGAATCGGCTATGCGCTTGGCCTGGTCGGTAAGGGTGGCTTCCACCATGGAAGTGATCGACTGCTGGGTCTGCGAGATAACCACCAGCGTAAGCAGGGTGAGCGGTACGAGAGCGATGAGTGCAAAGGCCAGGATCAGCCGAGCCTTCAGGCGCAGGTTAAGGCGCGCCCTTGACTTTTCCTTGTTTGCTTTTTTTCTACTGCGGCTGCTCATGGGGTCACTCCTTCACCGGTTTTGGTTGTCTATAGTTCCGCTTTCATGGGCAATTATCCTGCCCTCTACGTGTAAATTAGTTAGTGTAAGGTTTTAGTAGGTGTTTGGAAGGAGTTCCTGGTGTAGACATAAAAAAAGAGACCTCGCACACAAATCAGTAGCAGTTAGGAGGCGAGGTCTC
>Ga0116169_1003098_pt1 | contig 11410 bp, 10 predicted proteins | sample AD_UKC130_MetaG_FD_89796 | JGI IMG/M metagenome (GOLD analysis project Ga0116169, IMG submission 89796) | Active sludge microbial communities of municipal wastewater-treating anaerobic digesters from Canada - AD_UKC130_MetaG | ecosystem: Engineered > Bioreactor > Anaerobic > Digestate | place...
AAAGGTAAGATGGAAACAAGAAAACAACACCGTTAGGGTTTACCTGCCAAAAGGTGTGTCGAAAAAGAATGAAATATTGGTTTTCTCCTTCAAAAAACAATCATAGATGAAATATAAAGTTGTTTTGACTGCAGTCGCCTTATCCTTTGTTGTTCCGGGTAGAGCTCAATGGGTAGATGAGCCTGTGTATAAGAATCCGAATGCGCCTACGGAAAGCAGAGTAAAAGATCTGTTGGGCAGAATGACATTGGCCGAAAAAATAGGACAGTTGTGTTGCCCGTTAGAATGAGTGAGGTATGCCAATATAATTACCCCAAATCTTAGACAACAATAATAAAATTGAATAATTTAATTTGTTGTTATGAAGAAAAGAAAAACTTACAATTCATGGTTCTAACCAAAGTAATCTTGGAAGTACTTCAAGAAAGAAAAACTAACAGGGAAATCGGTCGGAAGTATGAGATTTAGGTGAGTAAGATATGAACCTGGAAGAGTCAATTTTTATCCAATTCGAGTACAGTTTTTTGAAGAGGGCTTCAAAAATTGAAGATGATAAAGAGAAAGATGCTTTATTTAAGAAAATTAACTAACTTCAATTGGATGTTGACTTCTTAAAAAAAGTATGGGGGAAATAACCAAATACAAACGAATGACAAAAGTAAACAGGACTCACAAATTAAGTTTTTCACGCCAATGTGAATTGCAGGATGTGTTTTATTCAAGTTTCTACTATTCTCCTAATAAAAATAGTTCATATAATGATGAACTAATGAAGCTTATTGATAAACAATATATAATAACTCCTTCCTATGAAGTTCCCGCAATGGCGGCTTATTTACAAGCTCAGGATCATGAAGTAAATCTCGAGCGATTTGCCGATTATGCTTGAAAATGGAGCTGCATGCTATGGGATCACGTTCAATTGTCGATAAGATGCACAAGAAAGGGTTGGACAATCGGCAATGTATTTATAGAAAGATTCTGCCAATATATAAAACAGGAGAAAATATCTTTGACCATCATCGAATGGTTTAGAATTATATTATAAAATAAGGGATTACATGAAATTTTTATAATGCTGTAAGGCCTCATTAATCTCAGGAATATAAAAAACCGGAGCAATTGTATCTTTTAACTGCGTTTTCCCATGACTTGCCCAATTGGGCAAGTGGTATGACTAACTTTTTTAGTATAAAAATTGTCTTAGAAAAGGAAGTAGATAAGTAATTCCGGGATTTTTTTGTTGATAGCCCATATATTTTAAAATTTAAGTCGTATATTTGAAAGCAATTTATTTAATCGGAATCAAATGATGAATCGTTATTTTGTCGCTTATTTTTTAAGCGCGGTGATTTTGTTTGTATTTACCAGTGGTGATTTGTGCCGAGCAGCAGATCCGAAAACGGATACAGAGGAGATCAGGATTGTTTCTTACAACATACGCAATGCACGAGGCATGGATGAGGTGGTCAATTACGACCGCATAGCCGATGTGATCCGGCGAATCGATCCGGATTGTGTAGCGCTTCAGGAGCTGGACAGTGCCACCGAGCGCAGCCAGGGTAAAGTGGTTCTTGATGAACTGGCAAAAAGGCTCGGCATGTACGCTTCTTACAGCGGATCCATTGATTATCAGGGCGGAAAATATGGAATAGGGATATTGAGTAAGGCGAAGCCGTTACGAAAAGAGATTGTACAACTTCCCGGGAGTGAGGAGAAAAGAAGCCTGCTGATTGTTGAATTGCCCGGTTATGTGATGTGTTGCACCCATTGGTCGCTCATGCAATCCGATCGATTGTCTTCGGTTGAGGTCATTAATGAAACGATCAAAAAATATACAACAAAGCCTGTTTTTTTGGCCGGCGATTTGAATGCAACGCCGCAATCCACCGAAATCGAAGAGCTTGAAAAGTCATGGGAAATGCTGAATGACCCTCGTCAGCCAACTTTCCCTTCGGATAATCCCCGTAATTGCATCGACTATATCTTTTTCAAAAAGAATCCCGCATTTCGTATCCGGGTTATACAAACCGGTGTGAAGAAAGAATTGGTGGCTTCGGATCATCGGCCGGTATGGGTTGACGTCCAAGTATCGAAAAAATAGATAAAGTGACTGATGCTAATGAAGATATGATTCTTACTAATAAAAATAAAATAGTTAAAAGAATGAAAACACGCAGACGAATAGTTATTACCGCATTATGCGTTTTGGGTATGTATGGAAACGGCAATGCCCAAATTCGAAATGAGGAGGTCTATGAATATCCCAACCTTAATGAAGAGAACTATCGTTATCATATCAATATTCCCGATATTGACGGATACAAAACCCTCAAATGTGACTTTCATATTCATACGGTTTTTTCCGATGGTAAGGTATGGCCTGACCAACGGGTGAACGAAGCCTGGAACGAAGGGTTGGATGTAATTGCCATTACCGATCACATCGAATATCGTCCCTATAAAGATATTGTGGTGAGCGATTTCAACAAGTCCTATGAAATAGCCAAAACACGGGGCGATGCCATTGGGATGATAGTAATTAAAGGTTCCGAAATTACCCGTCAGAAACCGTTAGGACATCTCAATGCCCTTTTTTTGCAGAACTCCAATAAACTTGATCTTCCTAATCCGCTTGATGCTATCGACGAAGCGGTAAAACAAGGAGCCTACATCTTGTGGAATCATCCGGGATGGCCTAACGATACCACCACCTTATATCCTATTCACAGGGAATTGATTGCCGCCAATAAAATTCACGGCGTGGAAGTATTCAATTCCTCGGAAGAATATCCGAAAGTGATGGATTGGTGTAACGAATTCGGACTCGCACCTTTTGCCAATACGGATATTCACTATACCAGTGCCAATCTTTACCGGGGTAGGTTTGTGCGCCCAATGACCCTTGTCTTTGCCAAAGAATATACGGAAGAAGCAGTGAAAGAAGCGCTTTTCGCAGGACGAACGGTAGCTTGTTATAATAATATTCTTTCAGGGAAAGAAAAGTTCCTTAAATCGCTTATTAAAGAATCTCTGTCTGTAAAAGTAATTAATGAAAGCAAGGGAACTATCGAAATTACCAATCACAGTGATGTTACTTATCAAATCCGATACGGGAATCTGATGTATGACGTTCCTTTGTATCCCAATCAGACGATGAGGGCAAACATCCGTTCCGGTAGCGAGGTGACTTTCACGAATTGTGTTATCGCGAAAGATAAATATGTGGTGACCTCTCTTTGGTAAAAGCAGATTAAAAACAAAATCCAATTCATCTATATAGATATAACAGAAACATGACAACCAGGAGACAATTTTTAAAGGCGGTCGGAGGCGTAACGCTTCTGACCATTGTTCCTCGTAATGTACTGGGCAGGGGTATGATAGCTCCCAGTGACGAGTTGACAAAAGGAATTATCGGGGTCGGCGGAATGGGGCGGAATCACATTCCCTACGACGGCACGCGTGTAGTGGCCATGTGCGATGTGGACAAGAATCACTTGAAAGAAGCTGCCGCACTGGTGAAAGACAAAATATCGCTTTATCACGATTTTCGCGATTTGATTCTCGATAAGAACGTGGATATCGTTCATATTGCCACTCCGCCTCATTGGCACGGTATTATGGCGGTTGAAGCAGCCAATGCAGGAAAAGACATTTTCTGCGAAAAACCTATGACCCGTACCATCGGCGAGGGGAAACGGGTGATGGAGGCCGTGAAACAGCATGGGAATATCTTTCGGTTGAACACGTGGTTTCGTTTCAAAGATACGTTTTACGGTTTGGGTACTCCCGTGAAACCGTTGAAGAAGCTGGTCGACAGTGGCTTGCTCGGTTGGCCGTTGAAGGTTACCATCAGCAAACATACCGGTTTCGACTGGAAATTCTACTGGGTGGGCAAAACCCATTTGGAGCCCCAACCTGTTCCGCCGGAACTCGATTACGATATGTGGTTGGGACCGGCACCTTATAAGCCGTACAATGCACACCGTGTGCATCAGACCTTCCGCGGTTACTGGGATTACGATGCCGGCGGGTTGGGAGACATGGGGCAGCACTACATCGATCCGGTCCAATATCTGTTGGGGAAAGACGATACCAGCCCCATAAAAGTAGAAGTGGATGCACCTCAACAGCATCCCGATGCGGTAGGTACGTGGCGTTCCATTACTTATACTTACGAAGACGGCTGCCAAATCGTACTCTGGGGTGGGGACTACGGAAATCCCGATACTCCGTATATTGCCGGACCCAAGGGAAACGTATATAAAAATTTTGTTTGCGACATCCCCGATTGGGAAAAGAAACTTGCCGAATATCCCGAGCCGAAACCGCAGAACGGCGATTTTATCGAATGTGTGCGTACCCGTCAAAAGTTTGCTTTGAATGAAGTAAACGGATATTACTCGGCTACCATCGTTAACATGGGAGGCATTGCTTTACGGTTGAACCGCACCTTGCATTACGATCCGGTTAAACAGGAATTCATAAACGATCCGGAAGCAAACCGGTTGCTGAATCAGACCACTCGTTCACCCTGGAACATTTAATACGCAAACAAATTGAAGAAATGATGAAACAGATAAAAAAATACACGACGTTTTTGGGTGTCTTTCTGCTCATGATGAGCGGAACAATGGCTCAGACACCGCAACACAGAACCAACTCAACCATTGTTGCCGATGTGTTGGCACAACTGCCGGCACAAAACCCATCACAGTACAACCAACTGATGAAGGATTTGGTTTCTACCGGCGAAGAAGGATTCATGAACCTGATTGGCAGGTTGAATCCTCCGGGGAACAAAAGCAACGAAACCGTGGATTATGCCATCAGCGGATGGATCCATTTTGTGGCAAACAACGATGCTCAACGAGCGATTGCGGCAAGTGTTTGCGGAAAAGCACTACAGCAGCCTCTGGATGATGAGATAAAAGCCATGCTGATCCGTCAGCTCGAGCTCATAGGAGACGAGAGTAATGTAGCTGTTCTTTCGACGCTGCTTACAAACGAGCGACTGTCGGGTCCGGCCTCTCAGGCATTGGCACATATCGGCACGCCGGCAGCGGGTGAGGCCCTTCTTTCGGCACTTTTGGCGGCCGATTCGGATCAGATGAAAACAACCCTCGTTAATGCATTGGGGCAAGCCGGTTATTTGCAAGCCGAGCCCGTTATGCTGGAGTTGTTGAACGATAATCCTTCCGGTGATTTGGAAAAGGTGTTGTATGATGCCCTGGGCAAAACAGGTACGAAAGCCTCATTACAACCGTTAAAAAAAGCCGCCGAACAAGAAAAATATGCGTATGGTAAAGCCAATCCAACAGCTGCTTACCTGTCTTTGTTGAATCGGTTGGCCGCGAGTGAACCCGGTCTGGTGAAAAAAGAAGCCGAGAAATTTCTTTCTGAGGCAACAAAGTTGGAAAGACAGGATCTGAAGGTTGCTGCCGCAGGTTTGCTGCTTACTCTTCCTTCAACGGATAAGGTGGGTTTGCTGAAAAAGGCATTGAAGGACGGCAATATCGTTTATCTGACGCAAGTGTTGAATTCCTACCCCTATCAGGACGATGAAAAGGCTGTGAAGCTCATTTTGAAAACGCTGTCTCCGAAAGCGTCATCCGATGTACAAATCGCTATTCTTTATTGGATTGGAAATCAAAAAGTGACCTCTGCGGTTTCCCGCATTCCCGATTATTTGAACACATCGAACAAAGCCGTGCAAAAAGCGGCCGTTTATGCTTTGTCGGAGACAGGCGGAGAATCCGCTCTAATTTCGCTGGTAGGAATGTTGAAAAGTACCGATGAAAACGCTGTAAAGTTGGCAAAAGAAGCACTGGAAGGTTATGCGGGAGACATTTCCGCTGCGTTGGCGTCGGTTTTTAACGATTGCGGCAACCAAGGAAAGATTGCGATACTGCAACTGATGGCAAACCGTCGGATGCATGATCAGTACCGGTTGGTATACGACCAACTGTTTGCGGATAACGAAACTGTAAAAGTAGAAGCAGCAAAAACCCTTCGTTATGTGGTGGCCGAAGAGAACCTTCCCGAGTTGTTTGGATTGTTGGAACAAACCGACGACAAGTATCTCTCATCTATTCAACAAGCCGTAAATGCTGCTTTGTCTATGCTTTCCCCCGAAGAACAGATGAAACAAGTGATGGAAAGAATGAATGCTTCCACTAAAAAGTATGCTTATTACGCTGTGTTGGCAAACAGCGGCACCCCGCAGGCATTGGATTTGATGATGAAAGCTTATCAAACCGAAACAGGGAAAAACAAACAAGCTGCCTTCGATGCAATAAAACAATGGAAATCGTTCGATGCCGTATACGTTTTACAGGATATTGCCCGCAGCAGTAAAGATAAGGAAGAAATTGCTCAGGCCGTGGATGCCATCATCGAAAAAGTAGCATCGTCCAACAAGACGGGTGCAGTAAAATATCTTTTTCTGCGTAATGCCATGGAGATGGCACAGACCGTGAAACAGAAAAACAACATTCTACGTTTGCTCGGCACTACCGACATGTATCAGGCCATGGTGTTTGTAGCGCCTTACATGGACGATCCGGCACTGAGCGAATCGGCAGCACAGGCAGCCATGAATATTGCCCTCAATAATCCGTCGTTTGCAGGAACCGAAACGACCACTATTCTGAACAAAGTGAGTAAAACGTTGAATAATCCCGATGCCGATTACCAACGTCAATCCATCCGGAAATATTTGTCGGAAAACCCCACCACGGGCGGATTTGTATCGTTGTTCAACGGCAAGGATCTTGAGGGATGGAAAGGCCTGGTCGGTAATCCCATTACCCGTGCCAAGATGAGCAAGAAAGAACTGGCGGCTGCACAAGCCAAAGCCGATAGCGAAGCTTTTAACGACTGGAAGGTAGTGGACGGCACCATCGTTTTCGACGGTAAAGGTTTCAACAACCTCTGTACCGTTAAGCAGTACGGCGATTTTGAACTGCTGGTCGATTGGAAACTTTTCCCGGGACCCGAACCCGATGCAGGTATTTACCTGCGGGGCACACCTCAGGTACAGATTTGGGATACGGCAAGGGTAAACGTAGGTGCCCGGGTGGGTTCCGGCGGATTGTACAACAACCGGGTCAATCCGAGTAAACCGTTGAAGGTTGCCGATCTGAAATTAGGCGAATGGAATACGTTTCGCATCCGCATGATTGGCGATCGGGTATCGGTTTGGTTAAACGGCGAATTGGTTACCGACAATGTTATATTGGAAAATTATTGGGATAGGAACCTTCCTATTTTCCCGATCGAACAGATCGAGTTGCAGGCTCATGGCAGCAAAGTGGCCTATCGCGATATTTACATTAAGGAATTTGAGCGTCCCGAACCGTTCCGTTTGTCGGAAGAGGAAGAGAAGGAAGGATTCCGGGTTCTTTTTGACGGTACCAACATGCACGAATGGACCGGAAATACGAAAGATTACGTGTTGGAAGACGGCAATATCGTCATGCATCCGAGCAAAAGTTTCGGAGGAAATTTGTATACCAAAGACGAATTCGATAATTTTGTCCTTCGTTTCGAATTCATGCTTACTCCGGGAGCCAACAACGGGTTGGGTATCCGTACGCCGATGGAAGGCGATGCCGCTTATGTCGGCATGGAAATTCAGATTCTCGACAACGAAGCGCCTATCTATAAAGACCTGCAGCCTTATCAATATCACGGCTCGGTATATGGGGTGATTCCGGCCAAGAGAGGGTATCTGAAACCGACAGGCGAATGGAATTATCAGGAAGTGATTGCCGATGGCGACCACATCAAAGTGATTCTCAACGGCACCACCATACTTGACGGGAATATCCGTGAAGCAGCCAAAAACGGCACGATGGATCACAAAGATCACCCGGGATTGTTCAATAAAAAAGGACATATTGGTTTTCTGGGGCACGGATCGGAAGTAAAATTCAGAAATATTCGAATAAAAGAGTTGAAAAATCAATAAATCACGAATGACAGAAAAAACGAATCAGTATTCTTACGGCAAGGCCCAACTATTTTGGTTGGTGACCTTGCGCGTAATTATCGGGTGGTATTTTCTTTATGAAGGGCTGGCCAAGGTAATGACTTCCGGTTGGACGTCGTATGGTTATCTGATGGATTCTCAGGGGTGGTTTGCCCCGCTTTTTAAGGCACTTGCACAAAATCAGGCCCTCATGCCTGTTGTTGATGCATTGAATATGTACGGATTGATCCTGATCGGATTGTTGTTGGTTTTGGGGTGTTTCGAAAAGATCGGTTATATCTGCGCCCTTTTACTGTTGGCGCTTTACTATCTTTCGCATCCTGCGCTCATTAATGCCGAATACCTGTTTCCTCCCGAAGGATCTTATTTGTGGGTAAACAAGAATATTGTTATGATGGCTGCAGTGGCTGTTCTTATGGCATTTCCAACAGGCAAAGAAATTGGGTTGGACCGAGCCATTTTTAAGTGCAGTAAAAAATAACGTTTATGGCAGAAGACAAAAAGAAAAAAAACATCTCTAAAGGCAGACGTGAAGCATTAAAGACGTTGGCTACCGTTCCTGTTTTGGGAGTAATGGCTTACGGGGTATATAAAAAGGAGAAAAACGAACGGTCGAAACGTCTGGCGGCCGATATGTTTCGTTTTAAGGAAAAGCCGGTTCCACCACCTGTCACCGACGGGAAAAGGATACGTATAGGAATTATCGGTTACGGTATCAGAGGAAAAGACTTGATGAATGCATTGGGATTTTCAACTCCCCAACATGTGGAAGACTTGAAAACGGCATGGAAGAGTAATGCTCAGGATAGTCGGTATAAAGACTTCATGGAGCAAGAAGATTTAAACGTTGAGGTAACGGCCGTCTGCGATATTTTCGACAAACATGCCGAAGAGGCAATGGCAGCGGGAGCCAACATTCATCGTGAAGGATTGAACGGCAAATACGAACCGACACCGAAGCGGTATCGTCATTACAAAGAACTTCTTGCAGCCGACGATGTGGATGCGGTGATCATTGCTGCTCCCGACCATTGGCACGGCACCATGACGATAGATGCGCTGAAGGCGGGGAAACACGTCTATTGTGAAAAGCCGATGACCTGGACGGTCCCCGAAACCTATATGGTGAGAGAAGCGGTCAGAGCCGGCAATCGCGTTTTTCAGCTGGGACATCAGAACAGACAGATTGAGACTTACAACCGGGCAAGGGAAATTGTGGAGAGAGGATTGCTGGGTCCTATTACATTGGTAGAAACCAGCACCAATCGCAATGACCCCAACGGGGCATGGGTTTATCCGATAGATCCGGAAGCCAATCCGAAGACGATCGATTGGAAGCAATTTGAAGGTGATCCTGAACGAGTCAAAGAATATTTGGATTACATGACTTCGGCAGGACTCGCAAAGTATATCGGTCCCGACAGCAGAGACAAGTTCAGTCTAGAGCGTTTTTTCCGCTGGCGCTGCTGGTGGGATTACAGTACAGGTTTGAGTGGCGATTTATTGACCCACGAGTACGATGCTGTCAACCAAATTCTTCACCTGGGCATTCCCGATTCGGCAAGTTCCTCCGGCGGTATCTATTTTTTCAAAGACGGACGCACGGTACCCGACGTATTGCATACGGTTTACGAATACAAAGATCGGAATCTTTCCCTGCTCTATTCAGCCACGTTGGCCAGCGAATTCAGTCGTTCGCGTAAAATCATGGGGCATGATGCTACGATGGAGATCGGGAGCACCCTTTCTGTGACCGTCGATCCCCGGTCGGAGCAGTATAAAGATCAGATTGAGAAAGGAGTGGTCAAACCCGGTCAGCCTTTCTATACGTATACACCCGGCCAAAAAGATGTGGATGCGATTTCATCCGCTACGCAATTGTATTTTGCACAAAGGGGTTTGCTCTATTCGTATGTTAACGGCAAACGGTTCAATACTACTTTTTTACATATTAAAGAGTGGTTGGATTGTATTCGTGCAGGGAGAAAACCGTCGTGCGGAATAGAAGAAGGTTTTCAGGAGGCCATGACGGCACACATGGGTACTCGTGCCTATCTCGAAGGTCGAACCATGTATTGGGATCGCGATAAGGAACAGATTGTAAGAGGATAATTAACAAAAAATATATCCCCGCTTTCCAAAAAAATAGGAGGAAGGCGGGGATTTTTTCGGCAAATTATTTTTCTAAAAATTTTTCGCCAGTTCCTCGGCTTTTCGGATGGCTTCATTAACGATGGCTTCCACATCCTCACCGATCACATCCAAATTGGAAGCAGATAGGGTGGTATAATCCGTAACGCCGAAAAGCGCCATCATGGCTTTGATATATTTGTCGCACATTTCCCATTCTGCAGCTATTCCTTCGCTGTAATCACCGCCGCTTGTGGTGATGTTTACGGCTTTTTTCCCTTCACATAACCCGACTGCACCATTTTCGCTGTATTTGAAGGTAATGCCGGGAATACTGATATAATCAATGTATGCCTTCAAAATGGCAGGAACACTCAAGTTCCACATCGGTTCGGCAAAAACATATTTGTCTGCATCGCGAAATTGGTAAGCATACTTGGCGGTGATGTCCTTTTCGTTTAACATTTCTGCCGAATGTTTGGCGACTTCTTCTTCTGTCAGAAAATGAATATTTTCTTTGGATAAGTCCAACGTGATGACGGTATCTTCGGGATGATACTTTTTATACGTCTCGACAAACCGATCAGAAATCCTGAAGGTTCTCGACTCGCCTTCAGGCCTTGCATTTGCTTTGATATATAGGACGGTACTCATACTAATATTCTCCTTTGTTTTAATTGTTTTAATGTTAGATTCCTTGCCGACAAATATAAGAAAAAATATTTATTTTTCTGTGCGTTTGGCTTCCTGCCAGATTTCTTCCATTTCTTCAAGCGTCATGTTTTTCAATGTTTTCCCCTGCTCTTTTGCTTTCTTTTCCATGTAGTTGAAGCGATAGATAAATTTTTGATTGGTACGCTCCAGGGCATTGTCAGGGTTTACTTTGTACAATCGTGCGGCGTTGATGATACTGAAAAGCAGATCACCAAATTCTCCTTCCATTTTATCGGGGTTCGATTCATCGATTTCTGCCTTCAATTCCTCCCATTCCTCTTTCACTTTTTCCCAAACCTCTTGGCGTTTGTTCCAATCGAATCCCGCATTTCGTGCCTTATCTTGTATCCGATAGGCTTTTACCATCGACGGCAGCGCATCGGGAACGCCTCCCAGGATGGTTGAGTTGCCTCCTTTTTCTTTGAGTTTGATTTGTTCCCACGATTTTTCCACATGGATTTGTTCATGGCTATTCATCGGAATATGTGTATCCCGAAGAAAAAAATATTCGGGAAAAGCTGGATCAATGGCAGGATTTGAAATTTGGCGTGCTCTTTCATTGGGGATTAT
>Ga0116169_1003101_pt1 | contig 11408 bp, 10 predicted proteins | sample AD_UKC130_MetaG_FD_89796 | JGI IMG/M metagenome (GOLD analysis project Ga0116169, IMG submission 89796) | Active sludge microbial communities of municipal wastewater-treating anaerobic digesters from Canada - AD_UKC130_MetaG | ecosystem: Engineered > Bioreactor > Anaerobic > Digestate | place...
AGCCACCTACCCGGGACTAGCGGGCCACCTTAACGTCCCTCTTGCGGTGTTGCTCCAGGTGGGGTTTACATAGCCGGCAAGTCGCCATGCCGCTGGTGAGCTCTTACCTCACCTTTCCACCCTTGCCATGCCGGAAAACGAATTTCCAACAGGCGGTATATCTCTGTTGCACTTTCCTTGAAGTCGCCTTCACCGGGTATTACCCGGCACCCTGCCCTATGGAGCCCGGACTTTCCTCATGTACAACCTTTCGGTATTGTACACGCGACTATCTGACTTACTCAAATTATATTTAAATATTAATATCTATAACCTTTTCATTTTTCCCTATTCAATAAAAATCAGTGTGAATAAATTATACTCCTAACTTTTTTATAAGTCAAATGTATTTAAACGGGTCCTTTTCCACATTGTTGCACAACACTTCCAAATCTTTGAACTTCTCTTTTAAAATCCCAGCCAGTGCCGGCAGTACAACCTTTTCAGTATTAAAGTGGCCAGCATCAATGACACACATTCCCATCTGCATCATATCTAGAGCATCGTGATACTTCACATCTCCTGTAATCAAAACATCAGCCTTTGATTTAACCGCACCCATAATTTCATTGCTGAAACTTCCGCAGAAAACCGCAACCCTTTTGACTTTTTTATCAATGTCCCCTATAACGCGTACTTTTTGAACATCTAGCCTGCTTTTTACCGTTTCTGCAAACTCATTAACACCGACAACTTCATCTGTTTCACCCACAAATCCAAATCCATATTCCTTGCCTGAAAGCTCAAGGGGATATATGTCATAAGCCACCTCTTCATAGGGATGAACACTAATCATAGAACTTACAACCTTGTCAAGTATGCTTTCGCTTACCACAGTCTCTATCCTGAATTCCTCTACCTTTTCAAGGTTTCCTTTAGTACCTATATACGGATTGGTTCCCTCTAAGGGTCTGAAAGTTCCGATACCCTCAGTGCTGAATGTACAATCGCTGTAATTTCCAATCCAGCCTGCACCAGCCTTGCCTAAAGCCTCTCTTACTGCATCAACACTATCTTTTGGTACAAAAACTGCAAGTTTAAATAATCGTTCAGATTTATAGCTTTTGAGAATTTGTAAATTCTTAAGTCCAAGAGTACGGGCTAACTGCTCGTTTACTCCTCCATTGGTTACATCAAGATTGGTATGTGCGCTGTAAACATTTATCCCCTTTCGGATAAGGTCAATTATCATTCTGCCTTTCAAATCGTCCGTATTAATTCTTTTCAGTCCCTTAAAAATAAAAGGATGGTGCGAGACAATCATGTTAACATTGTTTGCCTCTGCAGCCTGTATAACCTCCGGAGTAACATCAAGACAGACCATTATTTTTTTTATCTCATCATTACGGTTTCCAATCATAAGCCCGACATTGTCCCAATCTTCCGCCAGTTTCGGTGGCGCATATTCTTCCATAAATTTGATTATATCACCGCATTTAACAGCCATTTTATCACTCCTTTAGTCTATTTTCTCGAGCAGTAAACAAAGTTCTTCCTTCATTTTTTTATGTTGGTCTATAATGAAAAAGTCCGGATCCTTCATATCTTTCATTTCACCGAGAACTTTATCTATAATATCAAGCCTTCTCTGTACATACCTCTTTAACAGCGGATCTTTCTTTTCAATCAGCTTTTCACCAATGTGATAGTAAAACTGATCCTTTGATACCATTTTTCCCGTCCATCGTGCAACAATAACATTATATATTCTGAATCCTTCATTTATCAATCCTTCATCGTAAATATCAAACCCGTTTCCATAAAGCCATTCCCTCACAATTTCAATGCAGTTCATAGGCTGGATGACCAAAGTTTTTGCCAACTTTGCCTTTTCAATATCCTCGGCCAATATCTCCCGTATAAGAACACCACCCATTCCGGCTATAACGCACACATCCATTTCTTCCTCAGAAATAGGGTTCAATCCGCTTCCCAGTCTGGTCTCTATTCTATCTTCCAAGCCGAACTGCTTTATATGCCTGTTTGCCACTGCAACAGGACCTTCGCGTATATCACAGGCAATAGCCTTCCTGCATCTTTCGTTTTTAACCATATAAATAGGAATATATGCATGATCAGTTCCAATATCACTCAAAATATTGCAATCAGGTGTCATATCTGCAATAAATTTAATTCTTCCCTTTAATATCATTCCATCACCTGTTATAATATGTATAGACACAACGAAATTTCATATATTTATATTTTATCCACATGCTGTGTCTATGCATTGACATTTGGCACTATATATTGAGAATAACTAATATTCTCATAAATTATACAAAAAAAACGGAACATAATAAATAATAATTATTATAAATTTTTCTGAGGTGTTGAAATATGAATATGATTTTCAGACTTTCCGCTCAGGTAAAGGACACCGAAAGTGCATCTGAAACGGTAATATTGACCGAAAGCCTTAATAATTGCATTGCAAATAAAAATACCATTAAAAAAAGTGTCAACACAAAGGCTAATGATAATACGGAAAATTTCGATACATTTTTGGAAAAAATTAAATAAAGAGTAACCATTTTTAATACACTTCCAAAGCATAGACAGCAAAAATTAAGGCAACAAAACTTCCGCTTATTTTGCATACACTCCATAGAAATTATGGAAGATATCAAAACAAGCGGAAGTTGTTTTTTATGTCTGCAATAACTCTTTGATTTACCGAACCCGACTTTACAATTGGTATTTGAAAAGCCGTTACCATCAATCTTCAATAATCCTTCCGTCGGGAGAAATAACCACAACCTGCCACGGAATAATCTTGCCGCTATTTTGAAGCGCTTTTTTTACAGCATTTTCAATTCCCGCACAACATGGAACCTGCATACGAACAACTGTTATACTCTTTATATTATTATTGGAGATAATAGCTGTAAGCTTTTCCGAATAATCGGTATCGTCCAGCTTGGGACAGCCTATAAGCGTTATTCTGTTTCTTATAAATTTGTTGTGGAAATATCCGTAGGCATATGCTGTACAATCGGCTGCAATAAGCAGATTTGCATTGTCAAAATAGGGTGCGTTTACCGGAACAAGTTTTATTTGTACAGGCCACTGTAAAAGCTGACTTTCAACCGCCGGTACTTCATTGTGAACCGTATGGGCAGTCTCCCTGTTTATTTGCCTTGACTGTGAACCGGGACAGCCGCAAGGCATATTTTGCGCAAACTTTTTCATTTTATTTTTCATAACAGCTTCTTCATTATAAGGTGCAGCCTCGCGCTCTTCAAAAGAAATGGCACCTGTTGGGCATGCCGGTAAACAGTCTCCCAAGCCGTCACAGTAGTCATCTCTCAACAGTTTTGCCTTGCCGTCAACTATTCCGATTGCACCTTCATGGCAGGCTTCTGCACAAAGTCCGCATCCGTTACATTTTTCTTCATCTATTTTTATTATTCTTCTGATCATTTTTCTTACCTCCTCTACATTTCACTGCTCCTCTTCCGGGCAGTTTGACAAACGTTTTCAAATTTGCTTATCTTGACCTTGTGATGTTATTGTACTATAATCAATTAAAAATATCTGTTGTTTTTGCAACAAAAGCGAGGTAAATATGAAAGAATATCTGAATGTTTTGTGTAATTCACCTTTGTTTTCCGGTATCGAGAAAACTGACCTTGATAAAATGTTAAAATGCCTGTCTGCAAGAAAGGCATCTTACGCCAAAGATGAGTATATTCTGTCTGCCGGTGATGCTATAAACGATGTTGGAATTGTTTTATACGGAAGTGTAAATATAATCAAGGAAGACTTCTGGGGAAATCGAGCCATACTTACCAAAGTGCAATCGGGAGAAATGTTTGGAGAAGCCTTTGCCTTTGCAAATATTCAAAAACTTCCGGTAAGCGCCGTCGCAACTGAAAAAACGGAAGTACTTTTCGTCGATTTCGGTAAAATCACTACTACCTGTTCTTCTGCGTGCCTTTTTCACAGCAGGCTCATTCAGAACATACTTAAAATACTGGCCAGCAAAAATATAATGCTGACACAGAAGTTGGAACATATAGTAAAGAGAACAACAAGGGAAAAGCTTCTTTCTTATCTGTCAGAGCAGGCCATAAAGTCCGGTTCAAACACTTTCAGTATACCCTTTAATCGCCAGGAACTTGCAGATTACCTGTCAGTAGACAGAAGTGCCATGTCAAAAGAACTTTGCAAATTACGCGACGAAGGAATCCTTGAGTTCAATAAAAACCATTTTAAGTTGGTTAAAGAATATTAGTTTCATTTTTTATGTAAAATTTAAAACAGCCACTCTTTTTCAGAGTGGCTGCCAATTCATTTCAATAATTTTGGTGGGCCTTCAGGGACTCGAACCCCGGACCAACCGGTTATGAGCCGGTTGCTCTAACCAACTGAGCTAAAGGCCCGCTTGGCTCCTCAAGTAGGACTCGAACCTACGACCCTGCGGTTAACAGCCGCATGCTCTACCGACTGAGCTATTGAGGAATGCTTATTGTGCCAAGCTTTTCATCACCGAGCACAGATTATATTATACTGAAGCATCGTTATTCGGTCAAGAGAATTTTTCACCTTTTTATAAAAATTTTATCAGTTTTCATTTAATTTCATCGTAATTCTAACTAATACGCTGTTATGCTACTTTTTTGCATATTTTTTTCAAGTTTAAACTGTTAACTTCCCAACCGCGTTAACCCACATACAATCCCCTGAACTCGGCATTTGGTTTCTATACAAGTAAATAAACTCAAATTGATGCCGGTATTCTTCATTAAATTTAAGTTACAATAGCCAAATGCAAATTTATTTATAACTCAATTTTTTATTCCTGTACTCCAATAGCAGTTCTCTCAGCTTGCTGGCATGTCTGCCTTCCTCTTCTGTAAACTGCTTGAAAACCTCCTTCACCTTTTCATCTTCTATCCTCTTTGAGTACATTTCAAAATCCCGTACCATTTCCATTGAGTTTTCCCATGCTATCAGTAATCTATCATAGGTGGTAAATTCTATTTCATTTTTGTTTGTCTGATCCATTAAAGTCATCTCCTTTTTTCTATTAATTTTTCTTGCATTATTTTGCTACACAGACTAATTATTTATTCCATGTAAAATATTTTTATTTATAATTTGTAAAAATATGCGGTATCGCTTGCCAAAATTTGTGTCAATCATGTTTAACACTTTTTGCCTGTGTTCAGTAAATCGAACAGTATTAGTTATTGATTTTTATATGCTTTTCTATTATCATACAATTGAATCAATTTTACTCCCCTAAATCCCGTTACAAAAAGTTCTGCTTTTTGTAAGCACTTATTTGTACGGGAATTTTTTTAAAGTTGATTCTCCCATAATCAAAACCGAAAAGAGCAGATGGCCTTTATAACCCATCTGCTCTTTTTATAAATCTCATATACCTTTTTAATTCCTTTGTTTAATCAAGATAATCCTTCAATTTTTTGCTTCTGCTTGGATGTCTGAGTTTTCTCAATGCTTTAGCTTCTATCTGCCTGATTCTTTCTCTGGTAACATTAAACTCTTTGCCAACTTCCTCCAAAGTCCTTGCTCTTCCGTCATCGAGGCCGAATCTAAGCCTTAACACTTTCTCTTCCCTTGGAGTCAATGTATCCAAAACATCAATCAACTGTTCTTTTAACAATGTAAACGCAGCAGCTTCCGATGGTGCTGGAGCATCATCGTCGGGTATGAAATCGCCAAGATGGCTGTCCTCTTCCTCACCGATAGGTGTTTCCAAAGACACAGGCTCCTGCGATATTTTCATTATCTCCCTTACCTTTTCAACAGGCATATTCATTTCCTTTGCAATTTCTTCAGGCTGAGGCTCCTTTCCCAGTTCCTGAAGCAATTGTCTAGATACCCTTATCAGTTTGTTTATTGTCTCAACCATATGGACAGGAATTCTTATTGTTCTTGCCTGATCCGCTATAGCACGGGTAATAGCCTGTCTAATCCACCAGGTTGCATAAGTACTGAACTTGTAACCTTTACGGTAATCAAACTTTTCAACGGCTTTAATCAAGCCCAGATTACCTTCCTGAATCAGGTCAAGGAACAACATTCCTCTTCCCACATATCTTTTGGCTATGCTGACAACAAGCCTTAAATTGGCCTCTGCCAGTCTCTTCTTAGCTTCCACATCGCCCTTTTCCATTCTTTTTGCCAATTCGATTTCCTCATCGGCACTCAAAAGGGGTACCTTTCCTATTTCCTTAAGGTACATCCTTACAGGGTCATCAATACTTATACCCTCAGGTACCGAAAGATCAAGGTCTTCTTCAGTAAGCTGAATATCCTCAATCTCATCTTCTATATCTCCAACAACATCTATTCCCAAGTTTTCTAGAGTTTCATAAACCTTCTCTATCTGCTCAGGATCAATTTCGATTTCTTCAAAGGCATCCATTATCTCCTTGTATGTGAGCATTCCTTTTTGTTTGCCTTTTTCAATAAGTTCCTTTAAAATTGCTTTTTTACTTTCATTATTGGGTTTCACTACTGCCCCTCCGATCATTCATTAAATGTATCTCTACATATTTTTTTTCGAATTAAAATGTTTTTTAGCTCCTCTTTAAGCTTTTCAACTTCTTCTTTATTTTTTTGCGAAGAAATCATGCTAAGTATTTCTTTTTGTCTTTTGTCAAGCTTGATTCCCTCTATTTTCTTAATTATATCCAAAATAGCCCTTAAGTTATCCTCAAAATTACATTCCCCCTGTATCAATCTTGCAAAAATATTCGCCGATTCATTGCTTACCATGTTTAAAAGCTCTGCCGGCACTATACCTTTTTTTTCTTTTATTTTATTAAAAATAATTTCAGCAACTTTTCTGTTCTCCTCCAATGTAAAAAATTCCAAATCAATCTTGTCTTCAATTTTTTTATATAGAGAGTTGTCTATGCACAACAATGATAAAACCATTCTCTCATAGTAAGCCAAATAGTCTTCCATTGCCTGATTGTTGCTTTTTTCCTTACTTGCAGCTTTCGGCAGTTCTACTTTAACAGTGGGCTTAAAATTCCCCTTAGGCTTAATTCTCTTAACAACCTCTGCAAACATGGATTCCTGACTTATGCCATAATCCGCAGAAATCTTTTTTATATACATTTCCTGCTCAACACTATTGTCGATTTTAGCAATAATGTCTGCCGCCCTGTTCAAAAAGTTAATTTTTCCCTCAATAGTTGCGGTATCAATTTGTTTCTTTAACATTTTAATTTTATATTCAACTAATGTCAAAGCATTATCTACCAATTTCCTAAAAGCATCAGCTCCGTTGCTTTTAATAAACTCGTCGGGGTCTTTTCCCTTTGGAATCAATAACACTTTCACATTACAGCCTATATCGTTCAGGAGATTCAATCCCCTCATTGTAGCTTCCTGACCAGCTGTATCAGCATCATAGGAAATTATTATTTCTTCAGCATATTTTTTCAGCAGCCTTCCCTGACTTTCCGTCAATGCTGTGCCAAGAGATGCTACTGTATTTATTATTCCAAACTGATAAAGGGATATTACATCCATATACCCTTCAACAACAATTATTCGTTTCTCCGATGAATTTTTGGCAAAATTCAGCGCATATAAATTTTTTCTTTTGTTATAAACAAGAGTTTCGGGAGAATTCATATACTTAGGAAGCGAATCATCCAAAACTCTGCCTCCAAATCCAATTACATTACCACGCAAATCAAAAATAGGAAACATAAGTCTTCCCCTGAATCTGTCGTAAAAACCGTTTCCGTCTTTTCGCGCAATCACCAAACCGCTGTCTGCCAAATCTTCATCACTATAATTCTTACTTTTCAGGTACTTGTATAATGAATCCCAATCATTGGTTGAATAACCCAGCCCAAATTTTTTCGCTATACTTTCGCTGACTTTTCTTTTTGCAAGATATTGTCTTGCTTCAGAATTTCCTGGTGCATTCAGCTGTTCATAAAAAAATCTTGCTGCATCGGTATTTATTTTTATAATTTTTTGAATTTTAAGAGCCCTCTTTTTCTCCTCTTCGCTTTCCCCTTCAGGCAGTGTAATTCTAACTCTTTCAGCCAAAAACCTTATAGCCTCTATGTACTCTAAATTTTCAATATTCTGTATAAACTGAATTACACTTCCGCCTTTACCGCAACCGAAACAATAAAACAATTGCTTTGTATTGTCTACACTGAAGGACGGCGTCTTCTCCCGATGAAAGGGACAAAGTCCGAAATAATTCTTTCCCTTTTTCTCGAGCTTTACATACTCACTCACGACATCTACAATGTCGTTGCTCATTCTAATTTCTTCTATCAATTCTTCCGGATATTTCACATACATTCTGCTCTCTTCTTTCAATACATCTCCTTTTATAAAAAAACTGTACTCTATATTTCTAAGGTCCTGTAACTGAAATCCAAAACGTTACTGACCCCTAGAGATCTCAACAAATCAATTTTCCCTAAAATTAAACTTCGACATTATTATTAATATTCCTTCTTTTTATTGTCAATTTTAATTATTTGCATTATACAAACTATAGCTCTATATAATATTCCGTTTAATAAAATAATTGCATAAATATCACGAAATCTATTGAAATCAATATTTTATAATCAATTATTCCCTATTTTCTCATAAACTCAATTATTATTCTACATAAATTCAAATAATCCTTCTTAAAAAAATATTTTTAGATATTTTTTCAATAATGCTGCCAAATTATACGTATAGCCGTATCACGCACTATCTGAGGAACAATTTTTATTTGTCGAATATTACTGCCAAAATATTCATGTATAATTTTTATACCAAAAAACTTATCCCCTGTATCGAAAAATTTTATAATTAGTCTAAAAATCTCAAATAAACAATTTTTAACTGCATATCAATTCCACGGTTCAGGAATAAAAATTTCTCTAAACTTTTTCACGGCAAATCTATCGGTCATTCCGGCAATATAGTCGCATACAACCTTGTCGTAACCGTCCCTCTCAACAAATTTATACATTTCCTTAGGCAGCAGGTCTTTATTTTCTTTAAAATAGTAATATAGCTGCTTTACAATATTCTGTGCCTTTATTTCTTCCTTTTTGGCCTTTGAACCGATATACACGTTTTTAAACATATATTCCCGCAGCTCATTCATGGCCTTTTGGATATGAGGGCTCATCCTTATTTCATTTACCCCCCTGCTCTGTTCAACAATATCTACAATCATGTTATTTATTCTTTCTCTCGAACTGTAGCCGAGCACTTTTAAACATTCCTCCGGCAAATCCTCGTTTGAAATTATACCACCTCTAATGGCATCGTCAATATCGTGGTTTATATATGCAATTCTGTCTGCAAATCTGATGATCTGTCCTTCCAATGTTGACGGAAGCACATCGCCGGTATGGTTTTTTATTCCGTCCCTTACTTCCCATGTAAGGTTTAATCCGTTTTCCTTTTCAAGTACATCCACAACTCTCAGACTCTGCTCATTGTGTTTAAATCCATGGGGGCATATGGAGTTCAGTACCGTTTCCCCGGTATGTCCGAAGGGAGTATGTCCAAGATCGTGACCTAAAGCAATGGCTTCCGTAAGATCTTCATTCAGTCGTAGGCTTCGTGCAATAGTCCTGGCAATTTGAGTAACCTCCAATGTATGGGTAAGTCTAGTTCTATAATGGTCTCCCTCCGGAGATATAAATACCTGAGTTTTATGCTTTAACCTTCTGAAAGCCTTTGAATAAACAATCCTGTCTTTGTCCCTTTGAAACCTGGTTCGAAGATCGCATTCTTTTTCCTCTATTTCTCTGCCTCTGGATTGAGAGCTCAGCTGGGCATAGGGAGAAAGAGTTCTTTTCTCAAGTTCTTCGAGCTCTTCACGTACTAACATAATATCAACACCTTTCAATTTCAAAGGATATACATTGTTATATTATACTATTCTCTATTTCCTTTGAAAATCCTTTTATTAGATAAGGAAATGTCTTTTTGTATTGTGAATATTTAGGTATTTATAACAAGAAATGACTAAAAAAAAGAGCTTTAAAAGCTCTTTTTTTATCGTATCTTCTTTTTTAGCGTATTTTCTATAAAGCCATAAGATCATCTATAACACTTGGTAGCCCGATTGGTGTTACCGTATTCCTTGCTAATAGACTCAGTATTCCTTTCGTATCCTCTTTGCTGTTGGACAAGTTCCGAATAATTTCACTTTCGGCATAGTATTCGTTATCTTTTTTGACAATTTCAATTCCATAGACTTTATCTCCTGCACAATCATAGCCTTGGCTATAATCACTCTCGATAAGATAGTATTCCAGCTGCATCTTACCGTTACCGGAATTCCCTTCGTTTAATTCAACCTCCACTTTGCTTTGTAAGTATTTGCTAAGCAAGCATGTCCACCCCCCATACCCCATCATTCTAACATACATTATACAATAATACCAAAATTTTGTATACAATAAGTTTTTGATAAAATTTTCCATGATTTGCAATATTACAACTTATTTTTCTGTTTTATTTTAATTTTCTACAGATTATAACTTGTATCATGTCACATAATGTTATTTTTTTGTATCTTGCCTATGATATAATTTCTTTTATTTTTACATCCTTCTCAACCATCATATCTATATATCTGTCTCCCACTTTTATTATAGGCTTGGATACACTCCTGGGGTTAATATATACAATTTCGCCTGTCTCTCCGCTGTTAAGCTCTACTTTGTCTCCAATATAATAGTTGGCAATATTGTTCAGCAATACATTCACCACAACGGGGCTCAATTTTCCTATTGAATCTTCCTCCATATATTTAAATACATCAAAGGGTGTTTCCTTTCCTTTATATACTCTGTTGGAGGTCATGGCATCGAAAATATCAGCCACAGAAATTATTTTTGTAAACAGATTCAATTTTTCACCGGTTAATCCGGTAGGATATCCCGAACCATCTTCTCTTTCATGGTGCATCAATACTGCTGCCAAAACTTCTCTGCTTATGAAAGGAACATTTTCGAGAATTCTATATCCATAAACAGTATGTTTTTTAATTTCCTCAAATTCCTCATCGGTCAATTTGCCCGGTTTGTTCAAAATTTCAAAAGATACCTTTGTTTTTCCAACATCATGTAAAAGCCCTGCCTGTACCAACAATCTCAATTTTTCATCATTTAGTTTCATCCACCTGCCAATGAGCATGGCAATTAGCGACACGTTGACACTGTGGCTATAGGTATACTCATCGGCACCTCTGATTTGATTCAGGCAACTTATAATATCACTTCTTTCCTCTGCCTTTTCCAGTAGAGAGTCAACTACTTCATTCACTTTGGCAGAGTTGAATCGGTTTCCGATAGAAATATCCCAGATTATTTCTTTAACCATTTTTACATTTTCATTAT
>Ga0116169_1003105_pt1 | contig 11398 bp, 10 predicted proteins | sample AD_UKC130_MetaG_FD_89796 | JGI IMG/M metagenome (GOLD analysis project Ga0116169, IMG submission 89796) | Active sludge microbial communities of municipal wastewater-treating anaerobic digesters from Canada - AD_UKC130_MetaG | ecosystem: Engineered > Bioreactor > Anaerobic > Digestate | place...
GGAAAAGTAACTCTGCTGACACGGACACTTAGATCCATACGGGATAATGGATTTGCTATATGATCCTTGCCCAAAGAGAGGGGCAGACAGTGACATAAAACCTAAAACAAGTTGACACGACCGGAAGATGCCATAAGCTTGATCAATCATTCGAGGTTTGATATCGTTATCAGTGATTACTGTATGCCTGGGATCAACGGGATCGATGTCCTGAGGCATTCGAGGGAAGTTTTGCCCCATGCGGCCAGGGCCCTGATGACAGGATATTCCGACATAAATATTGCTATTTCAGCCATAAATGAAGGAAGCATATTTTACTTCATTACAAAACCATGGACAACTGACGAACTTAAGTCAATGATGGAGCGGGCGATGGAGTATAAGCAGAAAGAAAATAGACAGGCCGATATGAGTCAGGCTTCCTATGACTGCTCAGGATGCCTGTCTGAAAGAATAGACAGGCTGAGAATTGAATATGACAATACAAAAGTTCCTGTCGAAGATGGTGAAGATATCTACCTGATATACAAGAGAGACATTTTGTACATTACGGCTGCAGCAGGCGAGGTACTTGTTACTACCCTGCAAGGTACGTACAGGAGCCGCGAATCGCTGAATTCGTGGATCAAAAAGCTGGACAGCGGTGACTTCTTCAGGTGTCACAGAAGCTACATAGTGAATATTGAAAAAATAGAAAAAATATCTCCATGGTTTAATGGCGCTTACAACTTAAAACTTAAATACTGCCGGGACATCATACCCGTGAGCAGAGAAAATATGAAAACCCTGAAAGACATATTCGGGATATGATTTAGCCGGAGGCGGCATAGATGGACCATTTCAGCTTAATAGACAATACAGTCGTGACAGAAGGGATAAACCGCCAGTCTGCTGTCATCATTACGGCAGACTGTATCATAAAGGCTTTTACTGCTGATGCTGCGGAAAAAATAAGGATCATATTCGGCAAAGAAATAAAAACCGGCGACTACATACCTGATTTCCTGGATCCTGATGAAAAGTTCAGACTTAAAGAACTTGTCGGACATGCTCTTCGCGGCAGCACCCTGAGAGCTTTGGTAAAGTGCCATGGCGCCGGGAACGGAGACAGTCTGGCCGAACTGTATTTCAGCCCGGTTTATGAAGACGTTGGCAAAGCGACGAGTGTCTGCATTTCTTTTTGGCCCATAAGCGAATCCTTCCACGATGAAATAAGAGCAGAGCATCCTGAAAACAAATTCCGCGAGTTGCTCAACAACACGGCTGACCTGGTAATCGTCTCCTATATTACGGGCGACGGGAAACCGGGCCCGATAGTAGAAGTCAATGACACTGTCTGCAAAATTCTCGGGTATACCAGGGAAGAACTGCTTTCCAGGCGCCTATTCGAGCTCTGGGAACATATTGACAAGGATAACGTGGAACATATTGCTGAAGAGTTGATGAACGGCGGGAAAGTGTCTTTTGAGATGGCTCTTTTCACAAAAAATGGAAACCGGATCTATACGGACGCCAGCATCCGCATTCTCGAATACAGGCATGCGAAAGTAGCTCTGACTGTAGCAAGGGACATTACAATGAAAAAGCTCACTGAACAGAAACTGATCGAAATAAACAACAAACTGACGAATGCGCTGAAACAACTGGAACTGGCTAAGGAGCAGCTTATGTACAGCGAGAAACTGGCGTGCATAGGCCAGCTTGCAGCAGGCGTCGCACATGAAATAAACAATCCCCTTGGCTTTATATGCAGCAATATCGAAAGTACCAGGAAAAACTACGAAGACTTCAAAGAAATCCTGTCCGAATACAGAGATTTTACCGCGCAGGTGCCGGACCTTTCCACGGAAGGCATCCTTGAGGGAATGCGGAGGCTGAATGTCCTGGAAAGCGAAAAAAACCTGGATTACATGCTGAAGGACCAGGATGACATGTTCGATGATATTGATGACGGCCTGAAGAGGATCAGTGAGATCGTCACGGGACTCAGGGCATTTGCAAGGCGGAGCCGGGAAAATGCATTCGAGGAATATGATTTGAACAAAAGTATACATAATGCTCTGCTCCTGGCCAGGAACGATATAAAATACCATGCCGACGTAAAGCTGAATCTTGGTGTAATCCCGATGATAAAGGCAATAAGCAGCAGGATCGACCAGGTCCTTCTGAATATCATCCTCAATGCGTCATACGCCATCAAAGAAAAGAAAATGGAAGGACCTGGACTGATCACGATAACAACGGATGCAGAAGGCGGATTTGTACGGTGCAGGATCGAAGACAACGGCATAGGCATGGATGAAGAAGTCCAGGGAAGAATCTTCTATCCGTTTTTTACCACGAAACCCCCCGGGAAGGGTACAGGGCTCGGGCTCAGCATTGCCTATGATATCGTCGTGAATCAGCATGGCGGGCAGATACTTGTGGAAAGCAAGCCGATGGTCGGCTCATGCTTTACCATACTGCTGCCGGTTGACCGGATCAATTCGGAACAGGAGATCTGCAATGAACAAAAGCATATTGTTCGTAGACGATGAGAGGCCGATACTGGCTGCGCTGAAAAGAGTGTTCGCCGGCAAAGGTTTTGATATTTTTATTGCGGAAAGCGGGGAGGAAGCGCTGTCCTTCCTTGAGAAGAAAGTAACGGATCTTGTGATCACCGATGTCAGGATGCCGGGAATGAACGGCTATCAACTGCTCAAAGAGATCAGGGCAAACTACCCGTCGATCATAAGGGTGGTGTTGAGCGGCTACAACGATGAAGACCTGGTGATCCGGATCCAGAGGGAGAGCCTTGCAAAACGGTATCTTTTAAAACCGTGGAAGAACCAGGAACTGATACGGACTGTCGAGCAGATATTCAGTGTTGAAGAGGCCCTTAAAAAAAGAAACCTTTTGGAACTTGTGAACAGGATCGAATTCCTTCCTTCGCCGGGTGATATCTGTATCCGGCTGAACAGGCTGGCGGAGCAGGATGCCGGTACCGATGAGATAGCAAGGACTATAGAGTCCGACCAGTCTCTCACGGCGAAAATACTCCAGGTGGCCAATTCATCGGGCCAAGAAATTAGGACCGGATCCGTAAGGCAGGCGATCGATTATCTTGGGCTCAACAATGTAATGAACATACTGCTGAGTGCGGCAGCATTCAATAATGACAGGGCGGTCAGCAATACGTGCACGAAGAAAGACATCGAAGTGCTCTGGAAACATGCGGTATTAACAAATGATATCCTGGCGTACCTTTACAGGCGGATCGCAGGGCACCCCATACCCGATATGTGTTCCATGGCAGGATTGCTTCATGACATCGGGAAGGTCGTACTGATACATAACTATACCGGCAAATACCTCAATGCTGCCGCAGCCATCAGGAACATGAAAGATATGTATTACTATTATGAAAAAATGGAGTTCATCGATATAACTCACCAGGAGATCGGCGCATATCTTCTGAACTGGTGGGAACTTCCCCAGGTCATGGTGGAGTCGGCGTTATATCATCACGATCCCCTGGATGAAAACGTGACGGACAAAGAATTGATGTGTTTGCTTAACGCTGCTGACACCTGCTCCTGGAACTTCATTTGCGGGGGCGGGAATCTGACTGTCGACCCGAAAGTACTGGAGCAGCTTAATGTTACAAGGGATGACCTGGACCGGATCATCAGGGAATTGCAATTCTGCAGATAACCGGACTGAATGCCGTTCATCATGGAAAATCTACCATTCATACCCGATTTTCTACATTTCACGGGAAAAATCACAAATTCAATTCGCAATGTTATATTATTACGCTGACTGGCAGGCTTATCCATATACTGATATTTCAATCTGCTGATAAACCTGCACAAGAGGTTCTGTGGGACAAAAAAATCGATTAATCCAATCCGATATGATGTCGAGGTGGCATAAACGTTGAAAAAAGTACTCATCGTAGACGACGCTGCTTTTATGAGGGCCGCTATCAAAACCATACTTGAGAGAAACGGTTTTGAAGTGGTCGGAGAGGCTGAAAATGGCGCGATAGGGGTCAGGAAATACCAGGAACTGCGGCCCGACATCGTCACCATGGATATCACCATGCCGGAAATGACAGGTCTCGAGGCGTTAAAACATATCCGCAGTTTCGATCCCGACGCGAAAGTAATCATGATAACGGCAATGGGGCAGGAGCATCTTGTTAAGGAAGCCATTCTAAGCGGAGCCAAATCATTTATTGTCAAACCATTTAAAGAAGATCACGTTGTCCAGACACTGAAAAAAGTATTGAACTGAAAAGTATGATCCTTAAAGAGCAAATCTGTAAAAAAGGATGGTAGTTATGTCAGATCAGTTTTTAGGCGATCAAATGCTCGATATGTTCATTTTCGAGACGGCCCAGCTGCTGGAGCAGCTTGAGGCATGCATCCTGGACGCCGAAAAAGACGGCGCCTACTCCAGGGACGCAATCAACGAAATATTCCGAATCATGCACACATTGAAAGGGTCCTCTGCAATGATGAGATATGATGACATCTCGTCGCTTGCCCATTCCATCGAGGACCTGTTCTACTTCCTACGTGAAGAAAACCCCGGGATCATCGAGTATTCGGAACTGACGGACCTGGTACTTGCCGGTGTCGATTTTGTAAAATCCCAGATCGAAAAAATCAAATCCGGGTCCGCAGCAGATGACGACGCTTCTAAGCTGATAGCGGACAACAGGGAGTTTCTCGCGAAACTGAAAGGGTCAGATCCTGCAAAACAGGAAGCTGATACTGCGAAAAAGGACCCGACCCCGGGAAACAGGAACCGGACATTGAAAAGCAAAACGGTACTTCCGGCCGGAAATATGCAAATACGTTCCGGGCTGTCATCCGTTTCCAGGAAGGCTGTGAAATGGAGAACATAAGGGCCTTCGGCGTAATACACAACCTGGAGGATGTTGCGGGAGAGATCCGGCATGTGCCGGAAGATATCATGGTGCCTGAGGCTGCGGAGATCATAAAGCGCGACGGCTTTACCATCCATTTCAGGACTGACTGCACATATGTGGATATACACCAGTTGCTGATGCAGACCATATTCCTTAAAGAACTGGAACTGGAACAGGTAAATGAAGCTGATTCCGAACAGGCGATCACTGAGGACAGGCCGGCCGATTACAGGCCATCTGATCACAGGGCTGACAGGACGGATGAACATAATACCCAAAACGTCAGCCGTGACCATACGAGCCATCAGAATATCATCAGCGTGCCGGTTGCACGACTGGACAAGCTGATGGACCTCATGGGGGAATTCGTGATAGCGGAAGCGATGGTCATCCAGAACCCCGACCTGGACGGCATGGAACTGAGCAATTTCCAGAAAGCAGCCCAGCGGCTCGATAAGATAACAAAAGAGATACAGGACATGGTCATGTCCATCAGGATGGTCCCGCTGGCGGCGACTTTCCAGAAGATGAAGCGGATCGTGCGTGATATGTGCAGAAAGCTCCATAAGGAAGCGAATCTCGTTATCGTCGGCGAAGAAACCGAGGTCGACAAGAACATAATCGAGCATATCTCAGACCCGCTGGTACATCTTGTAAGGAATGCGCTGGACCATGGGATCGAATCCGCACAGGAAAGGCTGGCCGCCGGAAAGGATAAATGCGGGACCATCACGCTGGAAGCGAAAAGCGCCGGAAGCGATGTCCTGATCATAGTACGAGACGACGGCAGAGGCCTCGACAGGGAAAAGATCCTGAAGAAAGCCAAAGAAAAGGGCATGCTCTATAAACCCGAATCTGAAATGACCGACAAGGAAATATTCAATCTCGTATTGCTGCCGAGCTTTTCGACCAAAGATGATGTGACTGAGTTCTCAGGCCGTGGCGTCGGCATGGATGTGGTCGTGAAGAATATTGAAGCCATAGGCGGCTCGGTGCTCATCGACAGCAAGCCGAATGAGGGCACATCGATAACCATGAAAATACCCCTTACCCTTGCGATCATCGACGGGATGAACATAAAGGTCGGGAAGGCTATTTTCACTCTGCCCACCATTTCCATAATGGAATCCTTCAGGCCGAAGGCAGGGGACGCGTTCACCGATCCTGAAGGCAACGAGATGATCATGGTGAGAGGGAAGTGCTATCCGGTCCTGAGGCTGAACCGGTACTACAGCATCCCTGCCGGCATCACCGAATTCACGGAAGGCATCATGATAATGGTGGAACATGATGAAAGGACACTTTGCATATTTGCGGATGAATTGCTTGGCCAGCAGCAGATAGTTGTCAAATCCCTGCCCGAATACATCAGGAGGTTCGGGAAAGTGAAGGGACTGGCAGGGTGCACGTTATTGGGAGATGGGAACATCAGTCTGATTCTGGATATCGGGGGGTTGATATATGGCCGGGAAGCATGACGACTACATCGAAGAAAGGAAGGAGATGATGGTATGGCGGACGTGATGGACAACACTGTCGAACTGGAAGAGGATACGCTAAAAGGCAGGTACCTGACATTTTCACTGGGTAACGAGAGCTACGGCATTGAAGTAAGGTATGTGACCGAAATCATTGGGATGCAGGCAATTACCGAAGTGCCTGAGTTGCCTGAGTATGTCAAAGGGATCATCAATCTGAGAGGCAAGATAATCCCGGTAATGGATGTAAGGCTCAGGTTCAGAAAGGAGCCGAAGGAGTACAACGACAGGACATGTGTGATCGTAGTTGACATAAACGATATATCGATAGGTCTGATCGTTGACACGGTATCGGAGGTTCTTACCATTCCTGAGGAAGACATCGTTGAACCGCCCCAAATGAATAAAGCCTTCAGCAATAAGTACATAAAGCACATCGGCAAAGTCGGGAACGACGTCAAGCTGCTGCTCGATTGCGAAAAACTGCTTACCGCTGATGAGATCGAAACTCTGAGTGAAGTAATATGAGAATCAACATGTAAGGAGGGTAAATTACATGAAATGGTATTATAATTTAAAAATCGGCGTAAGGCTGACCATAGCTTTTCTCCTGGTTGCTTTAATAGCAGCTGCGGTAGGTATTGTTGGCTTTATCAGTCTTCGGCGGATAGATGAAGCCGATATGCTCCTGTATGAAGAGAATACGCTGGGAGCCGTCTATGCGGGCAATGCCGCGTCATATCACCAGAGACTGAAGTATAACGCAGCGGAGATAATCCTGCTGAAGGACGACAGCCAAAAAGACGATTATGTGGAAAAGCTCAACAGTTATATTGCAAGGATCGATGAAGAACTTAAATCGTACGAAGAGGGCATCATCAACCAGGAAGACCGCCAACTTTTCGATGAAATGGCGCCGCAATGGGAAACATACAAAAAATACATGGAACAGATTATCGGATATATTCAAAACGGGCAGTATGAAAAAGCTGAAGCCATACTGCTGGGAGAGTCGGAGACTTCCGGGGATGCAGTCCGTGATTCCCTCTTCAAAATGATGGAATATAACCAGGAAGGCGCCAGGGACAGGGCAGAAGAGAATTCGGCATTGGCCGGAAACGCCGAAACGATGATGATCGTCATAATCGCAGTAGCCATTGCTTTTGCTGTTTTCCTTGGGATTTTCATATCCCGTTCTATCAGCAAGCCCATAGCAAAAATGGTCAAGGCAGCCGACAGGCTTGCGACAGGTGACGTAGATATCCAGCAGACCATATTCACAAAAGATGAGATAGGACAACTCGCAAATTCATTCAAACGCCTTATTGACAGTACCCAGGCCCAGGTAACGGTCGTTGAACGTATTGCCGACGGAGACCTTACTGTGGAAGTCCCGATACGGTCCGAAAAAGACTTGCTCGGCCGCAAACTCTCCGAGATGGTACACAAAGTAAACGATCTGCTGCAGAATATCGCCAATGCCGCTGAACAGGTTTCAGCCGGGGCAAAGCAAATATCCGATTCCAGCATGGCGCTTTCCCAGGGAGCGACTGAACAGGCAAGCTCGATAGAGGAACTGACCGCTTCGATAGAACAGGTATCGTCCCAGACAAAAACAAATGCAGAAAATGCAAACAAGGCCAATGAGATGGCTGAACAGGCGAAAAACTATGCGGTTACCGGAAATGAACAGATGAAAGAAATGCTGAAGGCAATGGATGAAATCAATGAATCGTCCAGCAATATCAATAAGATAATCAAAGTTATAGATGACATAGCATTCCAGACCAACATACTTGCGTTAAACGCAGCAGTCGAAGCGGCAAGGGCCGGTCAGCACGGCAAAGGCTTTGCCGTAGTCGCCGAAGAGGTCAGGACGCTTGCAGGACGGTCGGCTAATGCGGCTAAAGAGACGACAACACTGATCGAAGATTCGATAAAGAAGTCGGGAGAAGGTACCAGGATAGCAAAAGAAACTGCTGAGGCTCTAGCAAAGATTGTTGATGAAGTCAACGCCGTATCAGGCCTGGTCGGCGATATAAACAACGCTTCGAATGAGCAGGCTGCTGCAATTGCCCAGATAAACCAGGGCATCATGCAGGTATCGCAGGTCGTCCAGGAGAATTCGGCAACGTCTGAGGAAAGCGCTGCTGCGAGCGAAGAGCTTTCCGGCCAGGCTGAGATACTGTACGATCTGATCAGCCAGTTCAAGCTCAAGGGGAATGCAGGGTCACGCGACAGGAACAATGAACTGAATCCTGAAGTGGCAAAAGTGCTCAATAATATGTCAGCAAAGGCGAAAAAAGATCCTGGCGCGCAGGAAAAGGAGAAACAGAAAGCTGATGCTCCCAAGGCGAAAATCACGTTAAATGACATGGAATTCGGCAAATATTGACGCGCATAATATTTGCCATAATAATCGATAACGGACGTCCAACAGATGCATACCATTACCGACAAGGAGTTTCACCAGTTAGCTGAATTTATCAAAAAGAATTACGGTATCAATCTGAAAGAAGAGAAACGTGCTCTGGTCGCAGGAAGGCTGCAGAATGTTCTTTTACAAAAAAATATGAAGAGCTTTTCCGAGTACTTTGAGCACGTTCTTTCAGATAAAACCGGAGAAGCGGCCGCCGAACTGGTCAACAAGATTACCACCAACTATACGTTCTATATGAGGGAGCCCGACCATTTCTATTATTTCAGGGATGTCGTGCTCCCATACCTGGTAAAGACGGTGAGAAACAAAGATCTCAGGATCTGGAGCGCAGGCTGCTCATCCGGCGAAGAACCGTATACGCTTGCAATGATCATAGACGAATATTTCCGCGGGAAAAAGGCCGGATGGGACACAAGGATACTGGCTACGGATATTTCCGGCAGGATGCTCGAGAAAGCGAAAAAGGGCATATATGATTATGATAGTATAGCAAAACTGCCGCCGCAATGGAGACTGAACTACTTCAACCGGCTGGATGACAACAGTTATTCCGTGGCCGGCAAAATCAGGAATGAGGTCATTTTCCGAAAATTCAATCTCGTGGATGGTTCGTTCCCGTTTAAGCGCAAGTTCCATGTGATTTTCTGCAGGAACGTGATGATCTACTTTGATATGAAAACGAAGGACGAACTCGTGGAGCGCTTCTATAACGCGCTGGAATACGGGGGATATCTGTTCATCGGGCATTCCGAATCCATAAGCCGCGCCAGGTCCAGGTTCAGGTATATATTGCCGGCAGTCTACAGGAAAATTTAGGGGAGAAAAATATGCCAGGGAAAAGAATACGAGTATTGATAGTAGATGACAGCATAATTTTCAGAGAAGTCCTGTCAAAAGGGATCTCCTCCGACCCGGACATAGAAGTGGCCGCCGTCGCAGGGGATCCCTATGAGGCTGCGGACAAGATAGTAAGGTACAAACCGGACATCATGACATGTGACGTGGAAATGCCAAAAATGAACGGCATCGATTTCATCCGGAAGCTTCTGCCGCAATACCCCATGCCCGTCATCGTAGTGAGCTCCGTCAGCGGGGTCGTGTTCGAAGCAATGGAGGCGGGAGCTGTAGATTTCGTCGCAAAACCTGACATCCAGTCCGCAAAAAGCGTCGAGCAATTCATCCGCGAGATGATAGAAAAGATCAAGATCGCGTCTGTGGCAAAAGTGTCGACGGTACTGGCGAGGAAACGCCTCCAGGCCGGTGTGAGCAAGATCACTTTAAACACTGACAAGATAATTGTCATCGGAGCTTCGACAGGCGGCACGGAAGCAATAAGCTGCATCCTCAGGCAACTGCCTGAAAACGTGCCCGGTATCGTGATCGTGCAGCACATACCTCCCGTTTTTTCCCGCATGTTTGCCCAGAGGCTGAACGAAACGACGAAACTGAATGTTAAGGAAGCAGAGAGCGGGGATTACGTCGAAAGGGGCCATGCGCTTGTGGCGCCCGGAGACCGCCACATGAAAATAGTCAGGATAGGGGACAGGTACAAGGTCCACTGCTTTGAAGGGGAAAAGGTGAACGGGCACCGGCCGTCCGTCGACGTCCTCTTTGAGTCCGCGGCGAAAGAATGCAATGATAAAGCGATAGGAGTCATTCTCACAGGGATGGGTTACGACGGCGCAAAAGGCCTGCTTTCAATGAGGAAAAAAGGCGCGCGGACCATAGGGCAGGACGAAGCATCATCAGTTGTTTACGGCATGCCAAGAGTAGCATACAACATCGGCGCCGTCGAGATACAGGCATCCCTGGAAAGGATCCCCCAGGTGATTTGCTCATTGTTGTGAAAACAGTGCAAAGCTCAACCATGCCTTTTGCTGCAAGAACCGATAAGCCAAAGCTGAACCGGTCGACATAACCTCCGCCAAATGCACTTTATACTGAAAGAATTTTTTCAAATACGTAAGCGCCATCTGATATACATGGCGCTGAAATTTTATTGTATAATTATATCGGCCTTATGAAGAACCCTCCGGAAGATCCGCCGGATCCAGCAACCATAGGTGAGGAGAACAGGCATGGACGGAAAGGAAAAAAATCTGGCAAGGTACATCGCGGCCATAACCGATATAGATCACGCCGCGGCCGATGCCGCAAGGAAAAGGCTCGACAGCCTGGCGAAACCTCCGGGCAGCCTCGGCAGGCTTGAGGATATAGCTGTGCAGCTTGCAGGTATCACCGGACAGACCTGTAATACCCTGGACAAGCGCTGCGTTATCATCATGTGCTCGGACAACGGCGTGGTTGAAGAAGGAGTTGCGTCCGCGCCCCAGTCAGTTACATATGCGCAGGCCATAAATTTCACCCGCGGCATTACAGGTGTGGCCGTGCTGGCAAAATGTTTCAACTCCGACCTTATGGTCGTCGATGTGGGCATAAACGCGGAAGTGAACCATCCGGGCATTATTAACCGGAAGATAAGGAAGTCCACGTCAAATCTTGCGAAGCAGCCGGCAATGAGCCGTGAAGAAGCGGTAACCGCGATCCTCACAGGTATCGAAA
>Ga0116169_1003108_pt1 | contig 11379 bp, 6 predicted proteins | sample AD_UKC130_MetaG_FD_89796 | JGI IMG/M metagenome (GOLD analysis project Ga0116169, IMG submission 89796) | Active sludge microbial communities of municipal wastewater-treating anaerobic digesters from Canada - AD_UKC130_MetaG | ecosystem: Engineered > Bioreactor > Anaerobic > Digestate | place...
AGCCGAAGCGCGTGGCCAGCACCGTATAGAGATCGCACGCCAGCGGCCGGCGCGCGAGCGCCGGATAGAGCGCCTGGAAGAGCTGGTCGTAGGTCATCGGCCCCCGCTCCTCTAGAAGGGCGTGGATCATCGCGGCGATCTCCTGCTCGGTGACGGGAGTAGCCTCGGCCGGCGTGGCGCGCGCGCCCGGCGAGCCGTGCTTGCGCAGGGTGAGGAGGTAGTTTCCCTTGAGGGTGGTCTCGTGCTGCCGCTGCACGAAAGAGAGCTGGTCCTGCTGCAGGGGGGTGACGCCGAGCCACTCCAGGCCGGTCGCCTCGATCGCCTCGCGCCACTCGTTGAGCACGCTCGCATAGCGCGTGGCGAAGTTGAGCGTGAGCACCTTTCCTGGTCGCAACACGCGCGCAAGCTCCGCGAGCGCCTGGGTCATATCCCTCCGGAAACGCTGTTGCCAGGGGAAGATCTCCTGATCGAAAGGGAGTTCGAAGCCCATCCACGAGCACCACAGGACGCTGAGATCGAAGTACTTGATCGCCCACGGCGGGTCGATGAAGACGTAATCGACGCTCTCTTCAGGGAGGAAAGAGAGATCGGTGGCCGAGCCGATACGAAGCCTGCAAGCGGCGTTTGGTTCGGGCGGGTCTCCCATGGAGAGGCTCACGGGGCCCAGAAGCGCGTTCGTCTCCTCCTTCATGCGCACCACTGCCCACAATTTGTTCTCGAAGGAGCGCCACACGTTGTTCTCGCGATAGGTGCGCGGGATGCGATAGGCGTTGACCCACCATCCGGTGCCGTTCTTCTTGGTACGGATCATCTTGGTGAACTGCGCGACTGCCGCGGTGAAGGAGAAGCGGAGGAGATCGCGCGTGACCGGGTCGCAGGGGATCGTCTGGATGCCATGCCACAGCAGCGCCGCGGCCGTCAGGTTGCGCGGGGTGAAGAGGTCGGCCACGGTCATGCCGGCATCCTTGGCCATGATGCCGAAAGCGGAGACGGGCAGCTCGGTGGTCGGGTACCAGTGCGCGGGCCGGATCCCCTCGCCGTCGCCGGCATAGAGGGCGTTGATCTCATCCGCGACCGCGGCTCGCAGGTGCTCGAACGCCTGGCGAAGCGCGTCGGTATCGGCAGGCGTGATCGTGACGCGGCAGATAAACGCCGCCATGGGGTTGAGATCGACCCCTATCGCGCGCCGCCCCGTCGCGAGTGCCTCGACCAGGGTGGTGCCGCTGCCGCAAAACGAGTCGAGAACCGTCTCTCCCGGGGCCGTGTGTGCCTCAATCAGCGCGCGCATGGCATACCACGGGCGCCTGCCCCAGTACTTATGGGCCAGATAGCGGTGCTGGAAGTACTTCTCGCTCATGTGATAGCTCTTCGGCCACCCCATCGGGCGAGGCAAGCGCCGCTGTCTCCCGTGGCTGGCGTTCTCCCCTTTCTCTGGTCAGCAGGCACACTCCTGCGAGAATCGTCACGCTGCCGGACATGCTCACGGATCCGCCCGGCCACAATGCGCCTGCCTCGCCGGGCGGGAGATCCCCTTCGCAGTGGCAGAACTACCGGAGGGAAGGCGCGGGCGACTGGCCGGTCTCCACCCCCCGATCCCGGCGGATGGCAACGGCTTCCAGCACCTGGCTTGTGCTCGGAAAGGAGCGCGGCGTTCCGCGGTGAACTCCCAATCAACCAGGGTGAAGAAGCCTGCGCTCCTCAGAGGGCACGGGTTGCACGCGCCGGGATCTGGGCGAGAGCGCCAGGCAGGGCCTTGCGGTGTCGTATCTGCCGGACGCTATCGCAGAGCAGTCGGAGAGCACGCGCCAGGGAGTATCAGGTTTGGCGGATCGCGCTTCGGGTGTTGCCACCTGCGGCGCAACATTCAAGACGGTGGAGGTTCCCATGTGTGTTGTGGCAGGGTACATCGGAGAGCGGCAGGCGGCGCCGCTGCTTCTGGAGATGCTGGAGCGAGAAGAGGGCCTGGGAGGCGGCTTCTACACCGGCATCGCCACGATCCATGAAGGCCGGCTCTATACCGAGAAGGTGGTTGGAGATGTCGCTGCGCTGCGCCGGCAGACCGACGCCGAGAAACTGCCGGGCACGATAGGGATCGCCCATAGCCGCACCCCGAGCGGTGGCGATCGCGAATGGGCCCACCCCTTCGTCGACTGCACGGGCCAGCTCGCCTACATTGCCAACGGTGCCCGGGGCTTCTTCTCGGAGACCACCAATCTGGCCGAGGCCGGCCGGCAGCTCGCGGCAGCGGGGCATAAGTTCCGCAGCATCTGCCAGGAGCCGGTCGGCAACTACCCTATGGTTCCCGAGGTGGGCGCCGTCCACATGAGCGACGTGATGTGCCACCTGATCGAGGATGCCTACCGGAAGAGCGGGAGCCTGGTGGCGGCCGCGGCCGAGGCGTATCAGGGCTGGCCCGGCGAGATCGTCGGGATGTGCCTCCATGTCAACGAGCCGGATCACGTGGTGGCGATGCGCATCAATCAGCCCCTCGTTATCGGTCGCGAGGGAGGAGAGACGTATCTCGCCACGACGAGCCTGGCCTTCCCGGAGCCGGTCTCCTGGCGCATGCCGATGGCCGTGAACGCCGCCGCGACGGTCTCGCGCGAGAGCGTCGAGATCCGCCACTTCACTTCTGCGCGCGTGCCGGTTGCCCCGATGCCCTCTCCGCTCGCCGTGGAGCAGACGGTCGTGAACGCGCTGCGCGAAGAGGGGCTCCTTGGGATAGGCGCCCTGTGCGGGCGCACGAAGCCAATCTGGCCGGACGGCGCGCTGGGGCAGGACGCGATGCTCGTCTACGAGACGGTCGCCGCGCTTGTCGCCGAGGGGCGGGTGCGCCTGGAAACGGATCTCGTTCCCGGCATGTTCGGCGAGGGCCAGGTGCCGCGGACGCGCGTGCGCTGGATTGCGTGAGGTTGTTGCCGGCGCCCGTGAAGCCGTCTGCTCTTGCCACGAGGGGAGGTTGCGACAATGAAGATGGTCACCGGGGAAGAGGAGAGGGTCTCGGATCTACTGCGGACATCCGAGTCTTTTCTGCGCTACGTGGCGGAGTGGGAGGCTGACCTGGCGGTTCTGCCACTTGCTCAGGTGGTGCGCGAGGCAGGCGGGCCCGGCGGGGTGGCACTCCATGTCGTGGACCTGACCGTCGGTTTCTGCGACACGGGCCGCCTGGCCAGCCCGCGGATCGCCGCCATTGTCTTCCCGATTGTGGATCTTCTCTGCCGCGCACATGCCGCGGGTGTGAAGCACTTCCTGCTGATCCAGGATGCGCACCCGGAGGGCTCGCCCGAGTTTGAGGCGTTCGGCCCGCACTGCGTCGTCGGCACTCCCGAGGCGAAGACGGTGCCGGAGTTGGAGGCGCTGCCTTTCTCCAACCAATTCCTCAGGATCCCAAAACGCTCGATCAGCCCCTCCATCGGCACCGAGCTGGAGTCCTGGATGGCCGCTCATCCGGAGGTCACCCGGCATATCGTCGTTGGCGACTGCACCGATATCTGCGTGTACCAAACCGCGATGTACCTGAAGATGCGTGCCAACGCCCTCATGCTGGAGTACGAGGTGCTCGTTCCCGAGGACTGCGTGCAAACCTACGACTTCAGCGTGGAGCGCGCGCAGGCAATTGGCGCGATACCCCATGATGGCGACCTGCTCCACCTCATCGCGCTCTACCACATGGCGCTCAACGGCGTGCGCGTCGTGCGCACCATCACGTGAAGGAATAGGGCAGGGGAGAGCGGGCAGAGTTCGGGCTGCCGCTTTGTGGGTGGGTGGTGCCACCCCATGATTGAACTTCCGGAGCGGCCCAGCCGCCCGATGGATGGGACCGCGTGGGGCAAGCAGATGGAAGTGGTCTTCCTGGGCACGGCGGGCTATCACCCGAACGAGACGCGGCACACGAGCTGCGTGATGATCCCCGAGATGGGGATCGTTCTCGACGCGGGCACGGGCTTCTTCCGCGTGCGCCAGCACCTGCGCGCGACCACGTTGACCATTCTCCTCTCGCACCTTCATCTGGATCATGTTGACGGGCTGACCTACCTTCTGGATGTGCTTTGGGAGAAACCGGTTGAAGCGGTCACGATCCACGGGCCCCCCGGAGTGGAGTATCTGCGCCATGGCCTTTTCGAGACACCCCTCTTTCCCCTGCCGCTGACCTATCCCGTCTCCCCGGTGCCCGAGGAAGGCATGGAGATCGCCGGCGCGCGGGTCACCGCGCGCCTCTTGCCCCACCCGGGAGGATCGCTGGCCTATCGTCTCGACTGGCCCGACCGCTCCCTGGCCTACGTGACCGATACCACCGCCTCGCTCGACTACGCCGAGTTCGTGCGCGGCGTCGATCTCCTGATCCACGAGTGCGCCTTCCCAGATCGGATGGAGGCGCGGGCGCGAGAGACGGGCCACTCCTGGACAAGCGCCGTCTCGGAGCTTGCCCTGGCCGCCGGGGCAAAGCGCCTCATCCTGACCCACACCAACCCACTCGATCCCCGGCCTGACCCCGTGGAGCTGGATGCAGCCCGCGTCTGCTTCCCCGGCGTTGTGGTGGCTCACGATGGGATGGCTGTGGTGGTATGAGGGGGCCATTGCACCATCGAAACCGGGGTTGACGGCGCAGGGTAGGGCACCTATAATGGGAGGCGTGGCTTGCTGCCGGCGCGCGCCAAAGTGGCCGGCGGTCCGAGAGCGGGTTGCCTACCACCCCGGATCTCTCCAGCACGTGACACTCTTCAGGAGGCCTTTCGGGCCAGCCTGATGGGATGCGACGCCTTCCAGGGAAGGGAAAGCGGTACCATGCGAACGCTGATATCACTGTTCACTCTCCTCTTCGCGTGTTCAGCGGCAGGGGCAGTGCCCTCCATCGTCGAGCCGGTAAGCGTCGGGGTGACCGTGGTGCGTGACGATGACGGCCAGTGGCGGTCTGACCTCAGCAACGCCATGACGCACCAGATCAAGCCGGAATACCAGGCGAAGAAGGTGCTGGATCTATCCGGCGTGCCCGAGGCGCTCTGGCAGCGCGTCAAGAAGGTGCGGCTTTCCGCCTGCCTCCTGGTGCGCGACTACTCGTGGCGCGAGAACCCGCCCGCCAATGGCCTCGACGAGGCGTTTGAAATCGTCATCAACGGCAAGGTCCACCATTTCCGTACCAACTGTGGCGTGCCTGTCTATCCCGAGGGCAAGTTGCCCGTGATGGCGTGGCACGATTTCGTGGTGCCCAAGGAGGAGTTCACCCGGGGCGTCAACGAGATCGTGTTCCGCAAGGCGGCGGTCGAGAAGAAAGAATATGACGACTACCTCTACCTGGCGATCGATAACAGCGTCCGGCGTGGCAACAGCTCCGTCACCTTTGATGGACAGGCGTGGATGGAAGAGAAGCTCACCATTCCGGGCGGCAATGGCGAGTACATGGTTCGCCTCTATCTGATCGAGAAGGAGACACAGGTCAGAGTCGATTGGGCGCCCGGCACCAAGTCGCGCCTGGAGGATCCCGCGCGCCTGATCGGGTATGCCGGTTCTCCCGCTGGTGAGCCAACCGATAGCGGCCTGCGACTGGCCCCTGGCGAGAGCGCGCGCATCGAATGGAACCCCGCCTCGCTCGACACGCTCGAGCCGGTGAATGCGCGTATCACCGCTACGGGAGGGGTGCAGACCGCCTGGCTCGACCCCGCGGGCGAGCCGGTCGAGAAAGCCACGGGTGCTAAGGCCCTGGAGCGTGTTCTCCCGGGAGGGCGCGCGTTCCGACCCTCGGGCCTCGTGGTAACGGCCGCCGATGGGCCGGTCGTGCTTCAAAGCGTCCGTCTGGATGCTTCCGAATCGTATCACCCGAAGAAGCGCCCGATTGATATGGCCCCGAAGATCGCGGATCCGGCGGGGAAGCAGGTGAAGCGCGCGCCCTCCTGCCGGATAACGCCCGATGGCGCCGTGCTGCAGAACGCCTCGCTGCGCTGCCGCTTCGAGCGCGACACCCACCTGCGCCTGGCCTCGATCCATAATGAGTGGACTGCCTGCGAGATGGTGAGCGATCCCGGGCAGGTGGCCCTCTTCCTGGTGGAGGTGGACGGCAAGCGGTACGCGGGCAACCGTGATTTCCGCTGCGTCTCACTCAAGCCCCACAAGGGCGGCTTCGTCGCGGAGTTGGCGCTGGAAGAGCCGGCGCTGAGGGCAACGCTCACCGCGGGGATCGATGCCGAGGGCCTGCGCCTCGGCCTGACGCTGGCCAACGCTGGAAAGGCGCCGGTCGATTTCAAGCTCGCTTTCCCCCACCTGGCGGGGCTCACTGCTTCGGGGAATCCCGAGGAGGATTACTACTTCTTCCCCTGGGGCGGTGGCGTGATTGCCGACGTGCCGGTGATCGTCCGCAAGGGCTACGGCGACCATGAGGCGATCTATCAGGTGATGGATCTCTACAGCCCCTCCCGTGGCGCGGGCCTCTACCTGCGCGCCGACGATTCGGAGGGCTGGCATAAGGTGCTCTCGCTGCGTAAGCACCTGCCGGGCACCACCGAGATCGATGCTCAAAACCTCGGCATGAAGGTGGATCCAGAGTACATCTGGACCAACCCGCTGGACGCCGTGAAGGGCACCAGCTTCGCCTACGAGTATCTGCGGCGCACGCGCCCGGCAGGCGGTTCTTTCTCGCCGGCGCCCGCGGTTCTCGCCGCGCACCCGGGCGATTGGCACGCTGCTATGCGCGCCTACTCGGCATGGGCCCATCGCGTCTGGAAGTTCCGCCCCTATCCCTCGCGCCTCAAGAGCGTGCGGAACATGATCGCCGCGGGCTGGGGCCAGGGCTACCTCTTCAGGGATGGAAAGTACCGCACGGATATCATCAAAGAAGACACCGACTGCATCGAGCTGATGTCGTGGTGGGATTGGTCGCCGCTTGGGCCGTGGGGCACCCCAATCGACCAGATCGCCGAGAAGTATGGCGAGGCGAAACTGAAGTATTGGCAGTCCTACCTCGTCAAGGACCCCGTCACCGGGCAGATGATGTGGAACAACCAGCCGGGCGACTATGACGGCTACAACGAGCGGTTTGGTGGCCTGCCCGCCTTCCGCGAGGCGGTGGAGACTTACCGGAAGATGGGCGCGCTTGTCACGCTCTACACCGATCCGATCCGCTGCGATTACAACTCGAAGGCAGGCAAGGAGTTTGGCGAGCGTTGGGGCGTGGTGAAGCCGGATGGCAAGCACGTGGATAGCTACGACGTCTGGAACATCTGTCACGACGTGGCGGAGTACCGCGAGTGGGTGGCCAAGACGATGGGCCGCGTGATGCGGGAGACCGGCGCCGATGGGATTCGCCTCGACGAGTATGGGCACCGCGGCTGGGCCTGCTATAGCAAGCTGCACGAGCACACCTACGCCGAGCCAGGCATCACCCAGTGGCAGAAGGCGATTGCCGAAACCTGCCGCGTGGTGCGTCAGGCGATGGACGAAGTGAAGCCAGATTCCGTGCTCACCACCGAGCATCCGGGCTACGACTACGAGCTCCAGTTCCTCGAGGGGTGCATCACCTATGACCTGACGGTGATGGCGACGCCGTTGCGCCCTCTGGAGTGCAACCTGCAGCGCTTCTACTTCCCGGAGTGCAAGGCGTACGAGCTGGACCACCTCCGCGCCGACCTCAAGAGCCGGAAGAAGCTGTGGAACGCCGTCGAGTCGTTCGGCCGCTACTATCCGCCCGCGATGTACGCCCTCCTGAACGAGAACGAGGATGTCTACCAGGGCCGGGAGTGCGAGCCGCTGGTGCCTACGCTCGCGCAGTACATCTACGCCAACCAGTTCGGCGCAGGACAGAAGGTACTCTATCACCTTTACAATGCGAAGGGATACACCTTTGAGGGTCCGGCACTCGCGATCCAACTCAAGCGTGGCGAGCACCTCTTCGACCTGCTGCGCTGCCGTGAGGTGCCAGTTGAGAACGGCGTCGCCAGCATCTATCTGGAGCGCGACGATGTTGCGGTTCTCGCGAAGCTGCCCCGCCAGCTGAGCGTGACCCGCCAGGGAGAGACGCTGCGCGTGACCGCGCAGGGTGCGCCGGCGCGCGCGCAGGTGGTGGTGAGCGACCTGGAGGGAAAGGTGCTCCTTTCCCAGCCGGCCAGGCAGGCGACGCTGGATCTGTCGAAGTTGCCCGCCGATGCGAAGCCGGCGTGCGTGAAGCTGCTTGGCCCCAATGGGCTGCTGGACGCAGTCGCTCTCCCATAGACCACACTTCCGGATAGCAGGCGACGACATAGGGCGAGCTTCTGCTGAGGGATCCGGTGGGCCGGGGCGGGATAGCCCCGGCCCGCGCAGTTGAGCGCGGGCGCGAATGATCTGGCAGCCAGGAAGAGAGACCGATGAGTACGGGTGGACATGAGATGGAGAGCATTTGCGAGGCGATCCTCGCCTACCTGATGCGCTGTCAGGACTTCGCCCCAGGGGAGTACTACGGCTCCTTCTGGAGCGAGAAGGCGTATCACGGCCCTCTCCTCGACTATCATGCCGGAGGGGCGCATCACCACCGGGGTGCGGGCAGTGCCGGGCTTGCCCTCTGGCTGGTGGGCAAGCAGCGTGGCGACGCCGGGCTGATGCACCGCGCGGAGTGGGCCTTCGATTGGCTGGTGGCCCGGCAGCGCCCGAGTGGCGGCTACCTGGAGATTCAGAACAACGAGAAGCCCTCCGACTGGGAGTATACCGGCCTGGAGGAGTGCTCCACGATTGAGACGGCGTTTGTCATCCACGGTCTGGGCCATGCCCTGCTGCATGGCCTGCCTCCCAAGAAGTCTTACATGGAGTGCCTCCAGCGCGCCGGGCTGTGGCAGCTCTCTATTGAGTGGCCGGCCGGCTCTGGAGTCTTCCCACACCACGAACGCTCGCCCTACGACTGCCTCAACGCCAACCTGCACGCCGCCGAGACGCTGATGGTCAGCTTTGCCGCCCTGCGCCAGGTCTACGGGCGTCCCCTCAACATCTTCTTCCAGGGGGCGCGGAGGAGCGTGCTGCACACGCTCGACCAGCAGTGGCCGAACGGCTGCTTTCCCTACCGCGCAGGCGAGGGGATCACCATCAACTACACCTCGCTCGTTCTGTGGTGCCTCATGAATACGCTCGACCTCGTGCCGGAGCCACTCCGTGACCGCTTCGTCCCTCGGGAGCGCGTGGACGAGGCCGTGGAGAGGGCCACCGCCTTCCTGCGCGGGTGCGTGGCGGAGGACGGCTCCCTCCTCTGGGAGGGCAACGAGACCTCGACGGCGAAGCACAACATCTGGTGCTACGCGCTCACCTATCATGTGCTCCGGCGCGCAGGCGGCGAGGAGAATGAGCAGGCAGCGGCGCGCCTCGGGCGTTTCCTCGCTTCGCGGCGAACGGCGAGCGGCCTGCTTCCGATGCGCGATCAGGGCGAGGAGATCACCGAGTGCGCCTTCATGCAGGCGGATATGCTCCTCTTCCTGCTTCCCTTCTCGGCACTCGCCTCGACGGCGTGAGCCCGGAATTCATCAGGCATTGTGGCCGCGACAAGGCGGCTGTGACGATAGAGAGAGATACCATCCATGTTGGGAACACCCTTGAAAGGCAGCGCCACCCGTCTGCTTCTCCTCGGATCCGGGGAGCTCGGCAAGGAAGTGGCGATTGAGGCACAGCGGTTGGGCGTGGAAGTGATCGCTGTGGACCGGTATCCAAACGCCCCCGCCATGCAGGTGGCGCATCGCAGCCATGTGATCAATATGCTGGATCGCTCTGAGCTGGCGCGCGTGATTCGCCAGGAGCGCCCGGATTACATCGTCCCCGAGATCGAAGCGATCGACACCCGCTACCTGCTGGAAGTGGAGCAGGAGGGGTTCACGGTCATCCCAACGGCGCGAGCCACGAACCTCACGATGAACCGGGAGGGGATCCGTCGGCTGGCCGCGGAGGAGCTGGGCCTGCCAACCGCCGCCTACCGCTTCGCCGCCACGGAAGAGGAGTTTCGCGCCGCGGTTGCCGCCATCGGTATCCCCTGCGTGGTCAAGCCGATCATGAGCTCGTCCGGCAAAGGTCAGAGCGTGGTGAAGAGCGAGGCGGACGTTGAGGCTGCCTGGAACTATGCCCGTCAGGGAGCGCGCGGCTCCGCGGATCGCGTGATCGTCGAGGAGTTTATTCCCTTCGACTATGAGATCACACTGTTGACAGTCCGGCATGTGGGGGGCACCGCTTTCTGCCCGCCTATCGGCCACGTGCAGATTCATGGCGACTACCACGAATCGTGGCAGCCGATGGCGATGGCCCCCGCGGCCCTGACCGAGGCGCAGCGCCAGGCCAAAGCGGTCACCGACGCGCTCGGTGGCCGGGGTATCTTCGGTGTCGAGCTCTTCATCAAGGGCGAGCAGGTCTGGTTCAGCGAGGTCTCGCCCCGGCCCCACGACACCGGCATGGTGACGATGATCTCTCAGAACATGTCGGAGTTCGAGTTGCATCTTCGCGCCATCCTCGGGTTGCCGGTTCCGGCCGTGGTCAACCTTGGGCCCGCGGCGTCGCACGTGATACAGGCCTCGATGGAGGCGCCCGAAGTCCGCTACGAGGGCGTGGCCGCTGCCCTAGAGCTTCCGGAGACGAAACTGCGCCTCTTTGGGAAGCCAGACGCCCGGCCGGGCCGGCGCATGGGCGTGGTCTTGGCCCTGGGCGCCACGACCGATGAGGCGCGCCGCAAAGCGGAAGAGGCCGCACACCGGATCGCGATCCACCCGGTGTAGGCAGGTGGCGGGCAGAAGCCGCGCCTATCGCCGGGCCGCGCTCGTGTGGCAAAAGCGCGACGGAGTGGGACTTCCCGCCGCGCGGAGGGGGAAGCATGGAGTTCTTCGATGTGAACGCCGGTTTCGGGACCCCGCAGCTGGCGCCAATCAAGCCGGCGGAGACGCCCGCCGTGCTCCTCGAGGAGATGGATTTCGAGGGGGTTTCCGAGGCGCTCGTCTATCATACGGCGATGCGCGACGACCATCCCCTGTGGGGGAACGAGCTGGTGGTGGAGGCCACGGCCGGCCATCCCCGGCTTCATCCTACCTGGGCTATCCTGCCGCCGCAGACCGAGGAGCTGGGCACGGTAGAGGAGTTTCTCGCCGGCATGAAGCGGCATGGCGTGAAGGCATTGCGCGCCTTCCCGACGCCTCACCGTTACCTGTTGAACGGCACGACGTTCGGCCCCCTCTTCGAGGAGATGCGCGCCCGGCGCATCCCCCTGATCGTGCCGGGCGACTGGCCGATGGTAGAGGGGCTGTTGCGCGATTTCCCGGACCTGACGGTGATCGCCAACCAGCTCAGCAATCACGGCCAGGACCGCTACTTCCGCCCGCTCATCGAGCGCTACCCGCGCTTCTACGTAGACACGACGCGCTACGAGTGTGATGGCGGCATCGCGGCGTTCTGCCG
>Ga0116169_1003111_pt1 | contig 11370 bp, 5 predicted proteins | sample AD_UKC130_MetaG_FD_89796 | JGI IMG/M metagenome (GOLD analysis project Ga0116169, IMG submission 89796) | Active sludge microbial communities of municipal wastewater-treating anaerobic digesters from Canada - AD_UKC130_MetaG | ecosystem: Engineered > Bioreactor > Anaerobic > Digestate | place...
CAAGCCGCTGCTCAAGAAGTACGGTGCCTGCTCGCTGGGCCAAAACACCAGCGACCCGGACTGCAACAACGTCAAGCAGGACGTGCTCATGCCCGACGCCAACCGCATCGTCGGCTTTCGCATAGGCACCATGCCCTCCTACCCCATGAAGGTGCGCTTCACCGACGCGCAGGACAACGTCTACACCTTGCTCGTCAAGGAAAAGTTCGCCGCCTGCACCGGAGCGCTGGCCAACTGCCCACCCAACCGTGCCAGCATCGTTGACAGCAGCGCGTGCAGCGTCATGACCCCTCAGGGCGACAAGCACCCCAAGTCCGACACCTGGTGCGTCGGCGCCAACCCCAACCAGAGCCGCGAGAACGACGAGGCGGCCATCAAGAACCACCTGAGCTTCCCTGTGCCGGTGCAGTACCTGCCCTGAGGAAAATTTAGGCAGAAAACAGCTCCAGCGCTTGCCATTCAAGCGCTGGAAGCTATTGAAAAAAGAGCATTCCAATGCTGAACACCAAGAAGCTCCCCGGCATGCTGCCCATCACGCTGGCCTGCCTGCTCCTGCTCGCCAGTTGCGGCGGCTCGGACGATGCACCACCCACCCATGCCTCGCGCTACCCCACGCTGGCTGCGCACGCTTCCATGGATGAGGAAGACTTCGACCGCTATCTGCTGACCGCAGGCAAGGGTACCGCCATCACGCCCGAGACCATCAAGTCGCTCTCGGTCGGCTCCGGCATCAACTCGGCCCAATCCACTTACAACCTGCGCCCCATCTTCGACCTGGGGCGGCTGAAGGAAGACAGCCGCCTGAACGTGGACACCACCCGTTCGCAGCAGAAAACCCTACTGCGTATCACCAGCAGCAAGGCCGCCAGCACGTCCGCCGAGCAGTTCGGCCTCGACGTTTCGGCTTCCGGCTCCATTGGCGGTGAATTTGGCGGCGCCAAGGCTGCGGCCGCCTACCACCAGGCCAACGCCCGGCGCAACACCCAGTCCGACGGCACTGTCAGCGTGCAGATGGTGTCGGCCAACACCAACAACATCGTCTCCATCCTCGGCAGCGGCTTCAGCGGCGGCGAGAACTTCACCGGCTACCTCATCGGCACCAAGCTCACCGACGAGCTGCTGCGTGGCTACGTTGCCACCACCGAGAGCACGCCCACCGGCCTGTGCGGCGGCAAGCCCTACACCACCAGCGTCAATGTCAGCCGCTACAAGTACGCCGACAGCGATCCCTACGCCAACATCCAGATCCTCTCGCGCATGGAAGGCGTCTTCGCCGACCTGAAGGCGCAGTACGAGTTGTGCAACGACGCCTCCATTCGCCCCGTGCTGGTGCGCCAGATGACCGAGCTGCGCGGCAAGATCGAGAGCGCCATCGCCGACTTCTACGCCGTCAACGGCGACGCCTTCGTCTCGCAGACCACCTCGATGAACCAGGCCATCGGCAGCGGCCAGATGTCGTTCAGCAGCGCCGACGGCAATACCGAAGCGCAATACGGCGCCTCGCTGTCGGCCCAGTACCAGACGCTGGCGGGCGGCGCAGGCGGCAGCGCCACCGTGCAGTTCTACAAACAGAACGGCTGGGCCAAGGCGCTGCAGAACGTGCAGGTCTCGGCCGAGGCCAAGCCCGCCGGCGTGGCCGACACCACGGCCTGGGTCGGCAGCATCCAGGCCATGCTCAAGGACCAGGGCAGCTCCCTGGTGCCGCCCATGGGCAGCCTGCCCAAGGAACCCGGCGTGAAGGTGCCTACCCCGGTCGGCCCGCACCACGACGAGGAAGCCCCGCCGGACACGGCCTTTACCTCCTACGACCAGTGGAAAGAATACCTGGCCGACAAGAAGAAAGCCGCCCAGGACGCGGAAGAACTGGCCCGCGCGAAAAAGCGGGTGGAGGAGCAGCCGCTGATCGTCAACGACGACAAAGCGCTGCTGCAAGCCGGACAGGGCGACGCCTATCTCCAGCTCATCGCCGAGCTGGACGACCTCAAGGAGCGCGCCCGACAGATTCAGCACCCGCCGCAGGCTGGTGCGGGCGACGGCAACCTGGTTCGTTTCGACAAGATGTTCGTCAGCGGCTTCGAGACGCTGCCCTACGACGCCGTCATCCCCCAACTGCGCCCCAACCTGGATATCCCCGGCATCGACAAGGCCATCGGCAGCTTCCCGAACCTGATGGAAATCATGCTGGTGAGCGAAAAGCTCGGCAAGCTCGACTCGTACTTGGCCTTCCTCGCCACCCTCTCGGTCAGCAACGTCACGCCCGAGATGAGCGCGCGCTACCACCAGTTCTTCCAGAAGGCGTCCACCCGCGCCTACGACCTGGTGGGCCTGGCCCTGAGCCAGGGGACCGACCTGACGCCCGCCGTGCTGGCAGGCTACAAAAAAGCCATGCTCGGCACCGCCGCCACCAAGGCGCAAAGCGAGCTGTACCAAAGCCTGCAAGACATCGATTACTACAACTATGTGGTGGACACCCTGCTCGACCCCGCCAAGGGAAAGGCGTGGACCGTCGCGCCCGGCGGCTACCTGCCGATGCGCTGGAATCCCGACGGCAGCGGCGGCATGCAACTGGTCACCTGGACCGCGCTGTCGCAAGAGCGCGGCGGGCACCGGGGCAAGGAGGGGGTGGTGGCCATCGACTTCAGCAACCCCAACGCCGACCCGCTCACGCTCTACCGCAACGGCATGAAGACCCTGCAGACGCCCTGGTACCCGGTCTATGTCTTCAACCTGAGCCAGGCGCCGTCGCTGGTGTTCGTGCAGCACTTCGGGGCCTACCAGGCCATCTACGGCCCCCGGTGGGTGACGCGGCCCTTCGACGGGGACACGCCCGTCATACCGAGCCTGGTGCCCAAGTGGCAGGACTACCAGCCGCTGGGCAGCAAGGACATGCGCACGGTCATGACGAACGCCGACAACGACTTCTTGCCGCACCTGGACTGGGGTTACTCGGTGTACTTCCCCAATGCCAGCAGCGACCCCGCGCGCTTGCAAAAGTACAACGCGCCCACGATCAAACTGCCTGGCGATTATGTGAGCAGGGCTGAAAGCGGAGAAACCCTCCACACCGCCGCGCACTCGGCGGCGGTGCGCGATTTCACCAAGAACGACTACGACAACAGCGCAAGGTCCGACGCCACCTACAACGCCTTCCGGCTACCCCCCCACCGCGATTGGCGGCGTATGGGCGACGGCCAAGTGGTCGGCATCGGGGGGGCATATACCTACCTGATGCTGCTGCCCCTGAACGCCACCACCACCGGAGAGAGCCTGAAGCAGTCGCTCAACTACGCGCCCGAGCGCAAGCCCATGGACATCGTCACCCCCACCAGCCTCGACCTCGTCAACAAGTTGGCCGTGCTGCTGGAGTGAACCGACGGCGCTGTTCGCCACGCCCACGACCACCCCATGTCCACGCTTGGCGAAGGGGTCGTTGTGCTCTGGGCATGGATGTAAGTGCTTTTGGCCTCCGGCTCCCGCCAGTCAATCGCATGTGGTTATCAAAAACAAAGCATCACTCAAAGGAAACCATGCGCAAGCACCTTGTCGCACTCGCCCTGCTGGCCGCCGGCAGCGCCCAGGCGGCAGACTTCTTCATCCGCCACCAGGGCACGGTGGCCGCCAGCACCATCCCCGGCATCACGGCAGGTCAGCCCTACGCCATCACGCTGGTGCTGAACAACGATGACGACAACGCCAACAGCCAGACGTGGAACCGCTACCACGTCCAATGCGCGCTGATCCAGACGCCCACCGCCGCCTACGCCCAGCCGCTTAACAACCTGGCCTTGCCCACGCCCGATGGCACGGGCAGCGTGACCACCGGCCCGGCGGGCACGCTGACGGGCGTGTTTTCCAACCTGGACAGCTGGGCCGACAACAGCGACCCCAACCGCCCCTACACGCACGTCGGCCTGGGCGATCTGACGGCACCGCTGGACTGGACGCTGGATGGCAACGCGCCCCATGTGCTGCGCGACGACGCTGGTTTGCAATTCAGCGCCGCCGGCGGCGTTCCCCAGGCCCCCGCGCAGTGGAGCAACCCTGAGGAGCACGACGGCGGCTGCACCGCCAGCCCTCTGTCCGTAGCGCCGCAGCCCACACCCGGCGCCACCCCCGTGCCCACGCTGGGCGGGTGGGGCGTTGTGATCCTCGCCATGGGGTTGGGCTTTTTGGGCTTTCAACGCTTTTCCATCGGGCGCAAGCAGCTATCAAAACAAGAGTAATCCATCACGCCATGCACCTCTCCCGCCTTTCCCTGCTCGCCACGGCCGCGTTGTTGGCCTGCGCCCAGGCCTATGCCTTCGACGTAACGGTGATCCCCGGCCCCACCAGCAACGGCGCCTGGGCGGGCAGCACCTTCACCCCCACGGCGGCGGGGGCCACCGTGAACGCTGGCGAGGTGCAGGCGCTTCTTGCCAGCGGCGCGGTCACGGTGCAGTCCACCGGCGGCGATGCGCTGGCCGTGCGCGCGCCTATCACCTGGGGGGCCAACGTGCTCACGCTGGCGGCGGGCGGCAGCCTGGCCGTGCAGGCGCGGCTCGACGCCACGGGCTCTGCCGGGCTGGCGCTGCACTATGGGCAGGCTGCGGTGGCAGCGGGCAACACGGCGGATTACCTGGTCAGCGCGCCTGTCAACCTGCCCGCCACGGGCAGCTACCAGACACGGCTGGGCAGCGACGGCGCGGTGCGCGGCTACACCATCCTCACCGCGCTGGGCGCCGAGGGCAGTACCACGGCCACGGATTTGCAGGGCATGAACGGCGACCTGGCGCGCAACTACGCGCTGGGTGCGGACATCGACGCCAGCGTCACGGCGAGCTGGGCAGGCGGCTTTGGGCCGATTGCGCCCAGCACCATCCGCATCGACGGCTTCACGGGCCGCTTCGACGGGCTGGGCCATGTGATCGACCGGCTCACCATCGACCGGCCCAGCGACAACTACGTGGGCCTGTTCGGCAACTCACGCGATGGCGCGTTGGTGAACCTGGGCCTCACCCGCGCCAGCGTGGCGGGGGGCGTGAGCGTGGGCATCCTCGCGGGCGGCACCAGCGGCATGACGGTGCGCAACGTGTACACCACCGGCAGCGTGACGGGCGCGAACGCCGTGGGCGGTGTGGCGGGCGACAGCTTCGTCGACCTGATGCTGGACGGCGTGTGGAGCAAGGCCTCCGTCACCGCCACGCAGATGGGCGCGGGCACGGGCGCGCCGTCCCTGGGCGGCATTGCGGGCGGGCTGGTGGGCGGCAGCGTCTCGCGCGGCCCCACCATCGTGCGCAGCTACGCGCTGGGCGCGGTGAGCGGCAGCGACTTCGTGGGCGGCCTGCTGGGCCACACAGGCCAGCGGCCCGAGATCCACGACAGCTACTTCGCGGGCACGCTGGCCTCCAACAAGGCCACACCCCTGGGCCTGGGCGCCATCGCCGGGCGCACCCAATTGGGCAACGTGGGCAACGTGACGTGGAACAGCGACAGCGCGGGCGCCGCCGGCATCGGCGAAAACACCGGCAACAGCACCAGCGTGGTCGCCACCACGCCGCTGACGCTGGCCCAGATGCGCAACGCCGCCAACTACCCGCCGCTGTTCACCTTCACCACCACGCCGGGCGCGGGCACGAATTCAGGCTGGGTGCTGCTGGGCAGCAACGGCGGCCTGAACAACGCCAGCGGCACCGTGCTGCCCCTGCGGTCCAGCGAATGGGCCGCCAGCGTGGGCAGCGCGCACCAGCTCCAGTTGATGGCCCTGAAGCCTGACGCAGCCTACACCCTGGCGCGCGACGTGGACGCCGCCCCCACCGCCGGGGCCGTCAACGACGTGTGGCAGGGCAGCAGCTTCATGCCCGTGGGCAAGGGCACGGCCTTCAGCGGCAGCTTTGACGGGCTGGGCCGCACGATCAGCCAGCTCGCCATCGCCCGCCCCGGCGCGCTGAACGTGGGCCTGTTCAGCCAGACCAGCGGCGCAGCGCTGAGCAACGTGGGCCTGCTGGGCAGCACCGTGGAAGGCGGCACCAGTGTGGGCGCGCTGCTGGGCCTGGGCAGCGCCACCATCACCCACGCCTATGTGCACGGCGGCACCGTGGTGGGCGGCAGCGGCGTGGGCGGGCTGGCCGGCGTGCTGCTGGGCGGCAGCGTGGTCGAGAGCTACGCCCACGCCGCCGTGAGCAACAGCACCGGGGGCAATGCCACCGGCGGCCTGGTCGGCAGCGCCGCCAACGCCCTCATCGCCGACAGCTACGCCAGCGGCAGCGTGGTGGGCTTTTTCCATACCGGCGGCCTGGCGGGCAGTCTGATGAACAACGCCGTCGTCGCCCGCAGCTACGCCACCGGCGCCGTCTCCGGCCCCAGCTTTCTGCGCGGCCTGGTGGGCGATGTGAACACGGGCGCCAGCGTGGTCAGCAGCTTCTGGGACACGCAAACCACCGGCCAGGGCACCAGCGCGGGAGGCGCGGGCGCGGTGGGCCGCACCACGGCGCAGATGCAGCAGCTCGCCACCTTCACCGCCGCAGGCTGGGCCATCGACGACGCGGGCGGCACCGGCACCGGCTGGCGCATCTACGAAGGCCGTACCTATCCACTGCTGCGCCACTTCTTCACAGCCCCGCTCACCGCCACCGCCGCCAGCGGCACCAAGCCCTTCGACGGCACCACCGCCACCAGCCTGGGCGTAACCTACACCCCCGCCGCGCCCGACGCCCGCCTGCTGGGCACAGCCAGCGTGGTGGCCGACGACAGCGCCCCCGGCACGCACGCGGCGCGCGTCACGGGCATCTACTCCGCCCAGCACGGCTACGACATCGCGCGCGTGGCGGGTACGCTCACCATCACGCCGCTTGCGCCCGTCACCGCCGCCATCACCACCAGCGCGGGCACGGGCGGCACCATCACCTGCACGCCCAACCCCGCGCCCGTGGGCGCACCCACGGCCTGCACGGCCACGCCCGGCGCGGGCTACACAACGCAATCCATCAGCGGCTGCGGCGGCACGCCCACGGGGGCGGGGGAGAACAGCTACACCACTGGCGCCATCGCCGCCGCCTGCACCGTCACCGCGCAGTTCGCGCTGAACAGCTACGCCATTGCCGTCACGCCCGGCGCGGGCGGCAGCGCCACCTGCACACCCAACCCCGTGCCCCACGGCGCCAGCGCTACCTGCACCGCCGTGCCGGATGCGGGCTACCGCTTCACCGGCTGGAGCGGCGCCTGCACCGGCATGGCCTGCAACCTGACCAGCGCGCAGGCTCCTCTGGCCGTGGGCGCGCAGTTCGCCCGCACTGCGCCCGTGCCCGTGCCCACGCCCGTGCCCACGCTGTCGCAATGGGACACGGTGCTGCTGGCGCTGTGTTTAAGCATTTTTGGCCTTCAGCGCTTGTCCATAAAGCGCTGACAGCTATCAAAAAAATAGTGATCTGCATGCTCTTGCGTCATTTTGTCCGCACCCTGACCCTGGCCGCCTGCCCGCTGCTGGGCATGGCCGGGGCGCAGGCCCAGGTCACCGCCGCGCCCATCGACGTGCAGCACCCCTACAACGCCTGGCGCGACATCCGCCTCTCGGCCTCCGACGCCACGCCCGGCGCGCCGCAGGCCTTCAGCTACGCCATCAAGAGCTGGCCCGCGCACGGCTCGCTGGGCGTGCTCTGGCAGAACTCGGTGGTCTACACCCCCGAAGCGGGCTACATCGGTGAAGACAGCTTCACCTACACCGCCACCACGGCCAACGGCAGCTCGGCGCTCGCCACGGTGCATATCACCGTGCTGGGGCCGGTGCCGCCGGTGGCGAACGACAGCAGCTTCACCGTGCGCTTCAACACCCCGGCGGATCTGCTGCTGGGCGGGCAGAACCCCAACGCGGGCAGCGACCCGCGCGTGTACTTCGAGCCCGTCACCCCGCCCGCGCACGGCAACGTAGTGTTTGGCGACCTCAACGGCGTCATCTATACGCCGCACGCCGACTACACGGGGCCGGACAGCTTCACCTTCCGCGTGCGGCACCCGGTATGGGGCTATTCCAACGTGGCCACCGTCCACCTCACCGTGGCCGCCGCCGCGCCGCCGGTGGCGCAGCCGGGCACCCGCTACGTGCCCCACGGCACGCCCACGCCCATCGCCCTGGCAGCGCAAGACCCCAACCCCGGCGGCCCCTACGCGCTGGCCTACGCCGTCAGCACGCCGCCCGCGCACGGCAGCATAACGATCGACGACAGCACCGCCACCTACACGCCCGCCCCCGGCGCCTGGGGCTGGGACAGCTTCGGCTTCATCGCCACCTCGGCCAACGGTACCTCGGCCCCCGCCGCCGTGCGCGTGCTGGTGGGCCAGCCCATCGTGCTGGGCACGGCCACCGGCCTGAACGACACCGGCCAGACCGCCTGCACCGACAGCGCGGGCGCGGCCATTTCCTGCACCGCCCTGGCCAGCCACCCCGGCCAGGACGGCCGCTTTGGCCGCGACGCGCGGGCGGGCGCGGCGGCGTTCGACTTTGCGGCGGTCAGCGGCGGCTGCGTGCAAGACCGCGTGACCGGCCTCACCTGGTCCACCGAAACGCTGAACATGCCCTGGAGTACCGCAGACACGGTCGCGCCCGCCTACAGCCGCTGCGGCATCGACACCGGCTGGCGCCTGCCCACGCGGCGCGAGCTGCTCGGCATCGTGCACCACGGCGCGGCCAACCCGGCCATCGACGGCGGCGCCTTCCCCGCCACGCAAAGCGTCCCGTACTGGAGCAGCGACACGGCAGGCGCCAACGCCTGGGCGGTGGATTTCGCCGACGGCGGCACGCGCCTGCTGCCCCAGGCCGAAACCCACGCCGCCCGCCTGGTGGCGCGCCCCGTGAACGAAGCCCCCACCATCACCCTGGGCGCGCCGGAAATCGTGCTCTCCAACAACGAAATGCCCGGCCCGCGCAGCTACCCCGGCTGGGCTACCGGCATCAGCCCCGGCCCGGCGCGCGAGGCCGGGCAGCAGCTCATCGCCACCGTGCGTCTTTTGCCCGTTCCGGGCGAGAAAACGCTGGAGTTCAGCGAAACCCCCACCCTCGACCCCGCCACGGGCGACCTGCGCTTTACCGTGCTGCACCGCATCTACCCCGAAGGCCAGTTGCCCATCTATGACCCGCAGAAACCCATGGATCAATGGCCGGTGCGGGACGTTTTCTACTGGACTTCCTCCGCCGGGCGCGTGCGCGTGGAAATCACGCTGCAAGACGACGGCGGCACAGCGGGCGGCGGGGCGGACAGCACGGTCAAGACCTTCGACATCGCCGTCTCCCCCGTGCCCCTGGCCTTCGACATCAACATCAAGCACCCCTGGAAGGCCGCCTGCATCCCCGTCACCATGCACGCGCAGGACATCGATACCGACCCGAAGACCAGCGTGGTCTACCCCCTGCGCTACGACCCGCTGTTCAAGATCAAGACGTATCCAAGCAAGGGGTTTCTGACTGACTACGTCAGCAAGTCAGCCGCAGCCGCCAGCATCAGCACCAAGAGCATCAGCGTGCCCCTGGGCGACACCGTGGATTCCGTGAACCACATGGGCACCACCGGCAACCGCGCCCCCGTGCCCGGCCCCGTCAGCCCCTGGGGTTTCTACGCCGCCACGGTGTGCTACGTGCCCTTCAGCAGCACCTACCTGGGCTCCGACAGCTTCACCTACACCGCCATCGACGTGGACGGCAACGAGAGCGCGCCCGCCTCGGTGAGCATCGACATCTTCGAGGTCAATTAATGCAGGCTGCCATTAAAAACAGAGCTTCCAGCGCTTATCCACCAAGCGCCAAAGGCCAAAAACGCTTCAAACTCCTGGCGGCGCTGGCCCTGCTGCCCGCCTTGGCCTGCGCCCAGATGAACGACACCGGCCAGACGCAATGCTTCGACACGGCGGGCGCGGCCATGCCGTGTGCCGCGCTGGCGGACCACCCCGGCCAGGACGGCCGCTTTGGCCGCGACGCGCAGGCTGGCGCGGCGGCATTCGACTTCATCCCCCTGGGCAGCGGCTGCGTGGCCGACCGCGTGACCGGCCTCGTCTGGCGCGCCGCCAGCCTGCCCGCGCAAAGCTGGGCCGATGCCGCGAGCAGCGCCGCCAGCACCACGGATTGCGGCTTCACCACCGGCTGGCGGCTGCCCACGCGGCGCGAGCTGCTGTCCATCGTGCACCACGGCGCCAGCGGCCCGGCCATAGCCGCCAGCGCCTTCCCCGCCACGCACAGCGCCCCGTACTGGAGCAGCGATGCGGCGGGCGGCCAGGCGTGGGCGGTGGATTTCAGCGACGGCGGCACGCGCCTGCTGCCCGCCGCGCAAAACCACGTCGCTCGCCCCGTGGTGCGGCCCGCTAACCAGCCGCCCACGATCACGCTGGGTGCCGACATCGTGGTCGCGCGCGAGGATCGGCCCGGCCCGCGCACCTATCCGGCCTGGGCCACCGGCATCAGCCCCGGCCCGGCGCGCGAGGCGGGCCAGCACCTGACCGCCACCGTCGAGCTGCTGCCCTTGCAGCCCGGCGATCCGAAGGCGCTGGTGTTCGACGTGCCGCCCGCCCTCGACCTCGCCACGGGCGACCTGACCTTCACCATCCAGCACCGCATCGACCCCGATCCATCGGACCGGAGGGAACTGATGGAGAAGTGGTATTCCTCCGCCGGGCTGGCGCGCGTGCGCGTCACGCTGCGCGATGACGGCGGCACGGCGAACGGCGGGCAGGACACGGCCAGCGCCGAGTTCACCATCTTCCTGGACCCGAAGCCCGTGGCCCTCGACCAGCAGGTCAGGAACCCCTGGAAAGCCTCCTGCATCCCCATCTCCTTCATGGCGCTGGACATCGACACCGACCCGGTGATCGCCGACACCTGGCAGCAGGGCGACCCCTGGCCCTACCCGACGTTCCGCATCCTCACCCAGCCTACCCAAGGCTTCATCGTCGTCTACGTGTCGCGCCGCAGCCCCGACGGCGACGAGCGCCCGGCGATCCGCTTTGCCAGCAAGGACCTGAGCTTCGACTACCTGCTGCCCCAGTCAGGCATGGTCAAGGTCGGCACCCAGGCCGCATCCCCCATCGTCGTCAAGAACAGCCAGCCCGACCTGGCGGCGGTGATGAACCCCAGTCCCCCCAGGGCGGGCTGGGACAGGCCCGGCAGCCTGCGCAGAACCTACAACTGGGTCATGACCTGGTGCTACGTGCCGTTCAGCTCCACCTTCGTCGGCTCCGACACCCTCACCTTCGACGTGACCGACCCGGACGGCAACGTGAGCAACGCCGGGGCCATCAACATCGAAATCTACGAGAAATGAAGGCATAGCTATGAAAAAAAGAGCTGCCAGCGATTGCCAGAAAAGGGCTAGAGGCCAAAAGCGCTTCAAACTCCTGGCAGCGTTGATGCTA
>Ga0116169_1003113_pt1 | contig 11366 bp, 7 predicted proteins | sample AD_UKC130_MetaG_FD_89796 | JGI IMG/M metagenome (GOLD analysis project Ga0116169, IMG submission 89796) | Active sludge microbial communities of municipal wastewater-treating anaerobic digesters from Canada - AD_UKC130_MetaG | ecosystem: Engineered > Bioreactor > Anaerobic > Digestate | place...
CATCCCTACAAACGTGGTATAATCCATTGTACTGGCCTCCTTTGTATGTGGCTCTTTAATGGTTTTCCCATTATAACCCACGTCATTGCAAAGCGAGGCCAGCACTACCATTATGTCTACGCTCCCCCTTTTCCAAAGGGGGGTTGGGGGGGATTTACCCATTAACAGTTGCTCCATCCTCGCCTTTAGTAAGCCCTGGCGAAGTATACCACATGGGCAGCCTTCTCGCCGCAAACGAGGCAGTTTTCGTGCTCCATCTCGCGGTCAAAGGGGATGCAGCGGATGGTGGCCTTGCTCTCCTCCTTAGCCTTCAGCTCGCACTCCTCGCGGCCGCACCAGGAGGCGATGAAGAAGCCGCGCTCCCGCTCCATCACCTGCAGGAATTCGCCGTAATCGGCGCCGCTGCGCGTATGCTCCTGCTGGAACTGCAGCGCCCGCTTGTAGAGGTCGCCCTGCAGCTCCTCCAGGAGCTGGGGCAGCCGCCGGGGCAGCTCCGCCCAGGGCAGCGGCTCCTTGGCCCCGCTGTCGCGGCGCACTGCGATAACTTGCTCCGCCTCGAGATCGCGGGGGCCCAGCTCGAGGCGCAGCGGCACCCCCTTCATCTCCCACTCGTTGAACTTCCAGCCGGGAGAGTATTCCTCGCGGTCGTCGAGCTTCAAACGAATGCCGGCCTGCTGCAGCGTTTCGGCAACGCGGCGCGCCGCCGCCAGCACCTCCTCCCGGGCCTTCTTCGAAATGATGGGCACGATCACCACCTGTATGGGGGCAATTCGCGGCGGCAGCACCAGGCCGCGGTCATCGCCGTGAACCATGATCAGCGCCCCGATAAGCCGCGTGGAGACCCCCCACGAGGTCTGCCAGACATATTTCAGCGTCCCGTCCTGGTCCAGGAAGGTAATATCGAAGACCCTGGCAAAGTGCTGCCCCAGGTTATGCGAGGTGCCTGCCTGCAGCGCCCGGCCGTCGCGCATGAGCGCTTCGACGGTGTATGTGCGCAGGGCGCCGGCAAATTTCTCCCGCTCCGTCTTACGGCCGGCAATGACGGGGATGGCCATCTCCGTCTCCAGGAATTCCTTGTAGACGCCGAGCATGAGCAAGGCCTCCTTCTCGGCCTCTTCCTCGGTGCGGTGGCAGGTATGCCCCTCCTGCCAGAGGAACTCGGAGGTGCGCAGGAAGGGCCGCGTCACCTTCTCCCAGCGCACCACGTTGCACCACTGGTTTATGAGCATGGGCAGATCGCGCCACGACTGGATCCAGCGTGAGTAGAAATCGCAGATGATCGCCTCGGAGGTGGGACGCACCACCAGCGGCTCGGCCAGGGTCTCCCCGCCGCCCTTCGTCACCAGGGCCACCTCGGGGGCAAAGCCCTCCACGTGCGCCGCCTCTTTCTGGAGCAGCTCTTGGGGGATGAACATGGGGAAATAGGCGTTCTGGTGGCCGGTGTCCTTAATCCGCCGGTCCAGGAGCTGCTGGATCTTCTCCCAGATGGCGTAGCCGTAGGGGCGGATGGCCATGCACCCCTTCACCGGGGCGTAATCCATCAGCTCGGTCTTTAGGACCACGTCGATGTACCACTGCGAGTAATCCACCGACTGCGGGGTGATCTCCTTGACAAATTCCTTCTCCGCTTTGCCCCGCCCGGCGGAAGTGCTGCTGCCCTGCTGCTCCATTCACGGTCATCCTTTCACTGAAGATTCTCACTGCCCCATTTTAGCATAGATCGATTTTCCAGCCAACAATGCACCGGGTGCACATAAAAAGGCAGCCGCCCGGCGGGCGGCTGCCCCTTTCTCCTGCCGGCATGAACCCCGGCGCACTACATGACAAAACCCAGGATGAGGAAAATTATCGCGGCCAGAATAAAAGCGAGCGCTACCAGCGGCACCGAAGTCTTGAAATAATCGGCGTTGGTCACCTGGGTGGAGGCGGAAGCCAGGATGACGGTGTCGCTGTAGATGCAGATGTGGCCGCCGAAAGCAACGGCCGAGATAACGGCGCCGGCGGTCAGGAAGGGATTAACCCCCAGGGCCGCCGCCAGCGGCGCTACGATGGGGAAAGAGATGGCAGCCAGGCCCCAGAAGCTCCCCGAGGCAAAAGAAAGCAGTCCGATTACCACAAAGATAGTTACGGGCAGCAAGGCGGGGTTGACTACATTCAGGGCCACATCGATAACGTAATTTGTGAGCCCCAGGCCGCTGTTAACTTCCATCAGGGTATAGGCCATAATGATCAGCAGCAGCACGGGGAACATGTCCACAAGACCTTTTACCACCGTATCAAAAAACTGGGTGAAATTCATTAAGCGTTGCGGCAGGTAGAGAATAAAGCAGGCCACGATGGCAGCAAAGATACCGATAAGAATATCTTCCGTGATGATGGTTAACACCGCCACCACGATCATGGGAATGAGAAAGTTGAGGGCCCGGTTCTTTTTGCCGGCAAGAGCGGTCTCTTCCTCGGGCAGCTCCACCAGGGCTTCCTTTGATTCCTTGGAGAGCACCTCGCCCGTCTCCAGGGCTCGCTTCTCCGCCTCCTTCATGGGGCCGAAGAGGGGAATCACCTTCAGGACGAAAAGCGGCACCAGGATAACCGCCAGCCAGCCGTAGACAATGTAGGGTATGGTCTGGATATAAGCGCTAATGGGTGTCATGCCTTCAACCATGCCCGCCTTGTCCATCTGGGCAGACATAAAGGCCGCCCAGGTTGAAAAAGGCACGATAGCGCAGACCGTCACCCCGGTGGAATTGATGATATAGGCCAGCATTTCCCGGGGAACCTTGAAGTGATCGGTTATCTTCCTGGTGGCGGCGCCCACGGCCAGGTTGTTGAGGTAGTCATCCACAAAAATAATTATCCCCAGGATCCAGGTAAAGATCATGGAGGCTCTTCTGCCCTTGATGACCTTCTGAGCCAGGCTGGAAAAGCCCAGCACACCGCCTGATTTCTCCATGAGGGCGATGAGGCTGCCGAAGAGCCCGCATACCAGCAGGACCCAGGCGGTGTCTGCGTCGGTCATCACTGTATAGAGCCCATCCAGAAAAAGATTAAGGAGCTTTACCGGATGACCTGCGGCCAGGATGGCAAAGCCGACCAAGACCCCCATGAGCATGGAGACGAAGGTCTTGCGCGTTACCAGAGCAAGGACAATGATGACCACAATTGGCACCAGGCTTACAATTCCGTAAGTCTCATTCACTTTCTTTCAGCCCTTTCTAAAAGGAAATAAATAATGCGAAATAGTGCTTCTGCAGTTTCAGGTCACTTGAAGCTCTTTTCCGATAGAGCTATGCCGGCAATGGCCAGGGCAAAAATCTTGGCGTTGAGCATCAAACTGCGCAGGGACATGTGTTCGTTTACCTCATGGCAGGTATCCTCCTCTCCGGGAAAAATTGGCCCCCAGGAAACAATGTTTTTCATGGCCTTGGCGTAAGAGCCGCCGTAAGCGAGGGTGAATTCATTTTTCAGCCCGGTCACAGTTTCATAGGCCCGGGCAAAGGCCTGCATGAAGGGCCGGTCCTTGCTGATGTAGACGGCGGGCAAGGCCTTGTAGGATTTTACGGTGCCGCCCATCTCGGAGGCGACGCCGCGGAAGGCCTCCAGGATCTCTTCCTCCGTTGTGCCGTAGGCAAAGCGAACATTGAAGTTTAACGTGGCCTCGTTGTCGCCGGTGGTGATCATGGTTACCGCGATGGTGTTGCGGTGGATGAATTCCCCGTTGTAGTACTCATCTTTGCTGTAGAGGCCGATTTCACGGCCGTAAATGTCGGCAAACTTCTCCCTCAAGACCTTGGCTACGCGGGCAAGGGCGTTCTCTGCCAGCGGCTCTTCCTTCAAGCGATGGCAGAGGTTAATAATGGCGTTTTCTCCTTTCTCCGGCTGGCAGGAATGGGCCGACTTGCCCCTGGCTTCGATGGTGACCACTTCATCCCCGGGCTTCTTGAGCAGGCGGGCCCGGCAGTAGTCGGGGACCACGTTGGTGGCCTTCCCCCCGTCAATGGCTGATAGAAAGAGGCCCTCGCCGGCGGGGCTGTCCAGGGGGACGGCAATCTCAACGTCCATCATCCCCTTCTCGATGTTGCACAGGGGGTATTCGCCGTCGGGGGTGAAGCCGTAGTCGGGCAGGGGGAAGCTTTTCACGTAAGCGCGCATGTCCGTCCAGTCCACCTCTTCCTGGGTGCCGAGAATGAGCTGCACCTTCTTGCGCCAGGGCTGCCCCAGGTCGGCCACGGCTTTCATGGCGTAAAGGCTGGCGATGATGGCCCCCTTGTCATCCAGGGTGCCCCGCCCCCAGATGGCGCCGTCGCGTATGACCGGCTCAAAAGGAGGCGAATCCCAGGCCTCCAGGTCCCCAGGTGGCACCACGTCAACGTGGGAGAGTATGCCCAGGGTTTCCGGCCCCGCGCCTGTCTCAATAACGCCCACCTGCCCGTCCAGGACGGCGCGGCTGCTGAAGCCCATTCTCTCCCCCAGGCTGAGGGCGTAGTCCAACGCCCTCCGCACCTGCTCCAGATCGGTGGAGATGCTGGGGATGCGCACAAACTCCTTCAGGTCGGCGATCATGTTCTCCTCGTTGGCTTCCAGGAAGGCAAACAACTTATCCTTGTACCCATCCACGTTCATTTTGCCGCTGCTCCTCTCCTTCCTTTTCCCTTGGCAGTAGGTCCAGCCGCCGGTGCTGCTCCAGGATGGAGATGATGGTTCTATCCACCCCCGCCATCCCCTCCCTGCAGATCCGGCCCAGGTTGTGGAGGCTTTCTTCCACGCTGTCGGCGATAAAACCGTTCCCCGGCGGTACCGTTACGCCCGCCCTGGCCAGGAGCGCCCCCTGCCAGGCCGTGGCGGCGCTGGTGCAGAGCTTCAACGCACAGCCCACCTTGCCGCCGTCGCAGATCATCCCGGCCAGGGAAGAGATGATGTTTTTTATCGCCCCTCCCATCTCCTCCTTGCTCCCTTGCAGAAGATAGACCAGCCCGGCGCCGCTGCCGGCGCCCGCCGCCACCCCGCAGCCGCAGATGGGAGAGAGCCGCCCCGTGTAAGTTTTAATGTAGTTTGTCACCAGCTGGCTGATGGCCAGCGCCTGTACCTCCCGCCTTGGGGGGGACCCCAGTTCCCGGGCGGCCAGGCTTATGGGGATGGTCGCCACCAGCCCGTGATTGCCGCTGCCGGCGATGCTCAGCACCGGGAGCTGGACTCCGGCCATCCTGGCATCACAGGCTGCTGCGGTATAATACGCAATCTTGTTCGACAAATCCTTTCCTGTCAGCCCCTGGGAGCATAACTGCTTCCAATTTAAGCCCACGCCCAGGCCGTTTTTAAGGCCCATGCCCTCGCGGGCCATGCGCAGGTTCATCTCCGCCCCCTCCTTGAGAAAGGAGAGGGCCTCCGGATCCAGGGCCAGGACCAGGTCTATCAATTCGTAGATGCTGTGCCGCCGCAGCAGCCGGGCAAGACCGTTCGCTGGCCTCTTCTCGGGGCGCTTGTCCACAAGGAGGCGTTGGTTATGCTTTAAATAAACCAGGTCCGTATGCCGGCCCTGGATAATCGCTTCCGCTTCCCCGCTGCTGGTGGCCAGCCTTACCTCGATATAGAGGCTGTCTGTTAAATCGTAGTCTATGTCAACGTGCACCAGGCCCTTTTCCAGCAAGGCCAGCGCTTTTTTAACATCCGCGTCTTTCACCGATGAAAAAATATTTAAGTCAAGCGCCGGCGGCGAAATGGAGACGCCAAGAGCAGCGGCCATATCCACTCCGGTATGGCTGGTTCCCGGTATGCCTACCGCCTTGGCATTTTTGAACACATTGGGGCTGACCAGGACTTCCAGCCGGCTCACATCGCCGGGTGCAACATGGTAGGCATGGGCTGCGGCCAGGGCTATGGCCACAGGCTCGGTGCACCCCACCACCGGAGCTGCTTCTTCTCTGAGGAGTTCAAGTAACTTTTCCGGCAGCATCGGGCATCCTTCCTTCTAGACTAGAGCTGTCATCTTCATTCCTTCTTCCGAAGGATGCAAGATGCATGCCAGAGAAAGGCAAGCGTCTCCGGCTTGGCGGCAAAGGCTTGCTGCGGCCAGGCCCCCTCCTCTCCATCCCAATTTTGAGATATTTCGTGTCATTATTGGGATAGCTTGCGATAGAGGCTTGACCTGCTGATGCCCAGCAGCTTCGCCACCTTGTTCCTGCCCTCTTCGTCCCAGCCGTACCTGTCCAGGTAGCCGGCTATTGTCTGCCGCTCAAACTCCCTGACCCTATCCTTCAAGCTAATGCGCTCATTGCTCTCGGCAGAGGCCTTGAACCTTCTCTGGATCTCGCTGAAGTGAATCGTATCCCCCTCTGCAAAGTTGATGCCATATTCCACGATGTTTTCCAGCTCCCGCACATTCCCCGGCCAGGAATAGGACATAATGAACTCCATGGCCTTGTCGGAAAAGCCCCGCACATTCTTGCCAAACTTCTGGTTGTAATATTCCAAAAAGTGGGCAATCAGGGCGGGGATGTCTTCTGGCCGCTCCCGCAACGGGGGTATTTCCAGGGGAATTACATTTAAGCGGTAATAGAGATCTTCGCGGAACATCTTTTCCCGGATGAGCTCTTCCAGGTTTTTATTGGTCGCGGCAATTATCCTCACATCAATATCTTTGGGGACGGTGCCGCCCAGTTTTAAAACCTGCCTTTCCTGCAAGACCCTTAAAAGCTTGGCCTGCAGGAAAAGAGGCATGTCGCCGATCTCGTCCAGGAAGAGGGTGCCCTTGTGGGCCAGCTCGAACTTGCCCAGCTTCCCGTTCTTGCTGGCCCCGGTAAAGGCGCCCGGTTCATAGCCAAAAAGTTCGCTCTCCAGGAGGGCTTCGGGGATGGCGCTGCAATTGATCCCCACAAAGGGATAATCGGCCCTGCTGCTGGCATTGTGTATGGCCCGGGCGAAGAGCTCTTTGCCGGTGCCGCTTTCCCCCACGATTAAAACCGTGGAGTCGGAGCCAGCCACCACCTTGGCGCGCTTGATCACATCCTGCATCTTGGGGCTTCTGCTGATGATATGATCGAAGGTAAAGTTGCCGGACTTCTCCCTCGCCCTGAAGCTGGACTTGTGCATCTCTTCAATGTCGGAGAGGGTGGCCACCGCCACCGTATCGCGGTCGCCCTTCTTAATCAACCTTACCGTGGTGATGAGTTCTCTCCGGTAATTGCTGCGGGCGTAATGCTCCTCGCGGTTGAAATACTCCCGCCCTTCCTTGAGCGCTTTAAGAATGAGGGCCGAGGGCCAGAATTGGTGAAGGTTCAGCCCTATGGCCTGCTCCTCTTTGAGGTTCAGCCCCAGAAGCTGGAGGGCCAGGGCATTGATGTGGTTAATCCGCCCGGAACGCTCCACACAGAGAACACCCTGGTTCACATGCTGGACGACGGTGGAAAGCTCCTTATTCTTCACAATGAGCTCTTCGAAGAGCACGGCCTCGCCGTATTTGCTGGCAATAAGCTCCGACATCTTCTGGAGGAACCTGAGGTGATGCTTTTTCTTGGCGACCATAATCTTCTTCTGCTCTTCGTTGAAGGCAAATATGCCCATGACGCCAATTACTTCGTCCTGCCAGATGATGGGAGTGCAGATTTCAAAGGTTTCCCGGCATTCATCCTTAACGGCGCAGCCGGTGCAGTGGGCATCCTTGCCGGGATTTTCAATCAGGATGGTCTCCTTCGTCTCCAGCACCTTGGCATAGGCGGAATTGCGGGGGATAAACTCCTTCACCAGCTGCTCATAGGGGCCCGTTCCCGCTACTCTCACCAGGTCCCGGTCCACAACAGTCACATGCACGTCGATGGCCTCGGCAATGGCTTCGGCGATCTGCTGGATATTTCTCCCTATCTTTTGCAGCGGCATGCCCGGCCCTCCCTTGCCTGCTGTAACTTTTGCGCATTCAACATTAGAATGGCATAACCGCCTGCAGTAGGGGACACTCTATCTTTATTTCATCTTAACATCACCGCCAGCTTTATGCAAAGCCGCCGCCGCGGCCTTCAGAAAAGACTGCCGCCGCGGGCTCGCAAGGCCATGCCCCGGCCGCCCAACGAATAAAAAAATCCCGCCGCCACGGATAAGGCCGGCCGGCGGGATTTTCTACGGTTAAGCCGCTAGCCCCTATTGGGCCATGAACATTTCGATATCCCCGTCCACCGTTCCGATGCTCGCCAGGCCAAACCTGTCCACCAGGACCCTGGCCACGTTGGGCGAAAGGAAGCCCGGGAGGGTGGGGCCGAGGTGTATATTCTTCACCCCCAGGTAAAGCAGCGACAGGAGAACGATGACCGCCTTCTGCTCGTACCAGGCAATATTGAAGGCAAGGGGCAGCTTGTTGAGGTCGTCCAGGCCGAAGGCTTCTTTCAGCTTGAGGGCGATGACCGCCAGGGAGTAGGAGTCATTGCACTGACCGGCGTCGAGAACCCGCGGGATTCCTCCGATGTCTCCCAGGTTCAGCTTGTTGTACCTGTATTTCGCGCAGCCCGCCGTCAGGATGACCGTGTCCCGGGGAAGCTTTTGGGCAAACTCGGTGTAGTACTCTCTCGACTTCATGCGCCCGTCGCAGCCGGCCATGACAAAGAACTTCCTGATGGCCCCGGACTTGACCGCTTCAACAACCTTGTCCGCCAGGGCCATGACCTGGTTATGGGCAAAGCCGCCAACAATGCTGCCGCTTTCGATGGCTTCGGGAGCGGGCAGGGTCTTGGCCAGGGCGATAATCTCGGAAAAATCCTTTTTGCCGCTGGCATCGGCCTCAATATGCCGGCAGCCGGGATAGCCTGCCGAGCCCGTGGTAAAGATCCTGCTTCTTACCTCTTCGCTTCGCGGAGGAACAATGCAGTTCGTCGTAAAGAGAATGGGACCATGGAAGGAAACAAATTCGTTCAGCTGCCTCCACCAGGAGTTGCCGTAGTTGCCCACAAGGTGGTCGTATTTTTTGAAAGCGGGGTAGTAATGGGCGGGAAGCATCTCGCCGTGGGTATAAACATCCACCCCCGTGCCCCTGGTCTGCTCCAGCAGCTGCTCGAGATCAGTCATGTCGTGCCCGGAAATGAGGATGGCCGGGTTCTTGCGCACACCAATATTTACCTCGGTCATCTCGGGATCGCCAAACCTGGACCGGTGCGCTTCGTCCAGCAGGGCCATGACTTTAACGTCATGTTCGCCCGTTTTCATGGCCAAGGCCACAAGATCGTCCGCCGTCAGCGAATCATCCAGGGTTGCGGCCAGGGCCTCGTAGATAAAGGCATTAACGGCCAGGTCCTCTTTGCCCATATTCTTCGCATGCTCGGCGTAAGCCGCCATCCCCTTGACCCCGTAGGTGATCAGCTCGCGAAGAGAACGCATGTCCTCGTCTTCAGTGGCCAGCACGCCCACGGCGGCAGCCTTCTCCAGCATGGAATCCCTGGAGTCTACCGCGAAGGTCGCCGCATCGTGCAAATCCTTCACCGCCACGGAATTCCTCAGTTCATCCCGCAGGGCCATCATTTTTTTGATCTGACTTTCAATACGCCCGTCGTCAAAGTTGGCATTGGTGATGGTCATGAAAAGGCTGTTGAGAACTTCATAATTCATCCGGTCATGAGCGCTGATATCGACCTTTCCCTTGACCACAATGTCCGCAATTCCCTTGAGCGTATAGATGAGAAGATCCTGCAGCTTGGCCACCTCTTCGGTCTTCCCGCATACGCCTCTAACGGTGCAGCCCTGGTTCCTTGCCGTTTCCTGGCATTGAAAACAAAACATGCCCATTTTTCATCCTCCTTTTTGCTTTCATAAGTTCAAATTGTCCGCGCGCCATAATTGCTTTTGCCGGCTATGCTGCCGGCGGCTGCGCTTCCGCAAGCGGCAAAGAAGCCGGTATTTTCACAAAATACCTGGCGAATTGGTTTTAAAAAAGGCACCAGCTTGTCCGGCCGTCAAACAGCTTTTCGGCAGCCAGCTGCCGCCTGGTGCCTCTCCGCTGCGCTAAAATTATATTACCAACTTCGCCGGTTTATCAAATGAAAATAATTAACTATACTTGAAGGCCATTTGCTCCGGCAGACGATCAATAGGCATTTCAAAAAGGGGGTCCAGGCCGTATCCATTAGGGCCTTACCGGCATCCCCATCAAAATATCGGGCTTCCCCGGGCCGTTGGCATCGGGCATCACCCCGATAATCTCAAAGCCCACCTTCTGATAAAACTCAAAGGGATGCTCATGCAAATTCTTGATGTTTACCAGGTGATTCAGCACCCCCGGGAAAAGGTCCACCCCGCTCAGGCTGGTCATGTTGCAGCTGTCATCGGTGCCCAGCCAGATGGTCAGCCCCCCGCGCGCCTTAACCTGCCGGACCAGGTCCTCCACCAGCGCCCGGCCGATGCCCTGCCGCCGGTACTCCTTCTTCACCACCAGCGGATGCAGCTCCCAGACGCGGCCCTTGTACTGCGGCGCCGCGCTGATCCAGCCCCTCAGTTCACCGCTCGGCGTCACCGCCACCCGGCTGATCCTCCCCCCTTCCAGGGAAGCGCGCACCTCCTGCATGGCGCTTTCCAAGGTGGGGTAGGCATCGGGCCAGAATTCTCCGAATCCCTCCCACAGTATCTGGGCCACCTCTTTTATGCGAGCCTCGTTTTCCGGCACCAGGCTGCAGATGCTTATCGTCTTTGCTTCTATCGTCGGAAGCACAATCCAACCTCCCGCTAATTCTTTACCTAATTACTATTTTCCCTTCCCCTTTTTTAAAATAAACCTGCGGCAGGCGCCATCACTTCAAAAAGGATTTTCCTTAAAACCGCTCAACGCACAACCATCGTCCTTAATATTACTCTCACCCCGAGGATTCTCCTCAAGCAGGACTTAAGCGCTGCAAATCGAATTAGAATCTTGTGCAAGTACAAGCGGTCGATAAAAAAATGTCGTCGACCTTCGGTAGTGCACAAACCCCTGGAGATCGACGACACTTTAAATTTAGCATGCAGGAGCTAAAAACCCTTGACAGGCACCACCTTGCACGCTTGGGCATATAAAAAAACATTCTACAGGCACGATATTATTTGGACATACCACTATTTAACAGATCCTTATACCACAAGCACTTAACGGGGTTTCCAGCCTACCTATGAGGAATTGAAACCTGAAGCTGCAGCTTCCCTATGGGAAGCTGGGAAGCGTATCCAGCCTACCTATGAGGAATTGAAACCCACGTCCATGGCGTCCACATAGAACTCCACGTTCCGGTATCCAGCCTACCTATGAGGAATTGAAACCAGATTCCCAGCCTTCCACGCCTAACGAGTAGGCTCGTATCCAGCCTACCTATGAGGAATTGAAACTTTTTAGGCGTCCCCCCACCAGGACATGTAACCTCTCCGTA
>Ga0116169_1003119_pt1 | contig 11347 bp, 9 predicted proteins | sample AD_UKC130_MetaG_FD_89796 | JGI IMG/M metagenome (GOLD analysis project Ga0116169, IMG submission 89796) | Active sludge microbial communities of municipal wastewater-treating anaerobic digesters from Canada - AD_UKC130_MetaG | ecosystem: Engineered > Bioreactor > Anaerobic > Digestate | place...
AGCGGTCAACCCTGTGTGGATCTGTCGCCGTCGGCGACCGCCGCGGCAGAGGGCGGGTCCGGCAGCAACTCTTGGAGCGCCTGAACGAGGTCTGCTGCCAGCGTCGCTCCGGGCTTCACCGGTAAGAGCAGTTGCGCCTGGTCTTCCTTGTAGACCGCACCCTTGTACAGACGAGCAAGACGCATCTGCTTGGACTGCGCCAATCGCACCGGCGAGATGCGCGCCGTCCAACCCGGCCGAGCGGACGCAGATGCCTTGGTCACCGCGACCTCCTCCACATCGGTGCGGACGCACTCGGCACGGAGCCGCGCGATGGCGAGCAGGTTGGTGGCCGGTTCCGGCACCGGCCCGAAGCGGTCCTCCCACTCGGACTGGATGTCGTCGACATCGGCCTGGGTCTGCACCGATGCCAGTCGGCGATAGGCGTCGAGCCGCAGGTCGTCGCGCCCCACGTAGTCGGCCGGCAGGTGCGCCGGCAGCGGCAGCTCCAAGGTGATCTCTGCCGACTCCTCGACCGGTTCGCCGTTCAGCTGGGCGATGGCTTCGGTGACCATCTGCATGTAGAGGTCGTAGCCGACCGAGGCGACGTGGCCGGTCTGGCCGGTGCCGAGCAGGTTGCCCGCACCGCGGATCTCCAGGTCGCGCATGGCGATGCGGAACCCGGAGCCCAGCTCGGTGGTCTCTCCGATCGTCTTGAGCCGCTCGTATGCCTCTTCGGAGAGCTGACGGTCCGGAGGGAAGAACAGGTAGGCGTACGCCCGCTGCCCGGATCGACCGACCCGCCCCCGGATCTGGTGCAGCTGGCCCAGGCCCAGCAGATCGGCGCGTTCGACGACGAGGGTGTTCACCGTCGGCATGTCGATGCCGGACTCGATGATCGTGGTGCAGACGAGCACGTCGAACTCGCCCTCCCAGAAGTCGAGCACGACCCGTTCCAGGGTTCCCTCGTCCATCTGGCCATGCGCGATCGCCACCCTGGCCTCGGGCACGAGCTCTCGGATGCGCGCCGCGTGGTCGTCGATGTCGCGCACACGGTTGTGGACGTAGAACACCTGACCTTCGCGCAGCAGCTCACGGCGGATCGCCTCCGCGACGGCACGCTCGTCGTACTCGCCGACGTAGGTGAGGATCGGCTGGCGCGCCGCGGGCGGGGTGTTGAGCAACGACAGGTCACGGATGCCCGTCAGGCTCATCTCGAGGGTTCTCGGGATCGGCGTCGCCGACAGCGTCAGCACGTCGACGTCGTTCTTGAACTGCTTGATCGCCTCTTTGTGCGTGACGCCGAAGCGCTGCTCCTCGTCGACGACGAGGAGGCCGAGGTCCTTGAACCGGATGTCGCCCGACAGCAACCGGTGCGTACCGATCACCACGTCGACCGAACCGTTGGCCAACCCCTCGGTCACCTCTCTGGCCTGCGCGTTGGTCAGGAACCGCGACAGCACCTCCACGCGCACCGGGTAGCTGGCGAAGCGATCGACGAAGGTCTGGAAGTGCTGCTGGGCGAGCAGCGTCGTCGGTACGAGCACTGCCGCCTGCTTGCCGTCCTGGACCGCTTTGAACACGGCACGGACCGCGACTTCGGTCTTGCCGAAGCCGACGTCGCCGCAGACCAGGCGGTCCATCGGCACCGTCGACTCCATGTCCTCCTTGACGTCACGAACCGCGGTGAGCTGATCGGGCGTCTCCTGGAACGGGAACGACGCTTCCATCTCGCGCTGCCACGGGGTGTCTGGGCCCGAGGCGTGCCCAGCGGCGGCCCGACGCTTCTGGTAGAGCACGACGAGCTCTTGCGCGATCTCTGCGACCGCAGAGCGGACCTTGGCCTTGGTCCGGGCGAAGTCGGCGCCGCCCATCCGGTTGAGCGACGGGGTCTCGCCGCCCGAGTAGAGCCGGATGGCATCGATCTGCTCCGACGGCACGTACAGCTTGTCGTCGCCGCGGTACTCGAGCAGCAGATAGTCGCGAGCCGCGCCGCCACCCATGGCTCGCTCCACCATGCCGGCGAAGCGAGCGACGCCGTGGTGCTGATGCACCACATAGTCCCCCACCTTGAGATCCTCGTAGAAGCGCTGGGCGTCTCGCTTGGGCGCCTTGGGCGCACGATGTGTGCGTCGACGGCCGGTCAGGTCCGCTTCGCCGAGCAGCGCCAGCTGCACCCCCGGGAGGATGCAACCACGGTCGATCGGCGCCACCACGACCTTGCCGCCCGGGGCCAGGAGTGCCTTTGCGTCGACCGAGGTGTCGACGCCGGTGGCGAGCACCGGGAACGTCAGCCCGTGCTCGGCGATGAGTTTGGCGAGGCGGTTGGCGGACCCTGCGGCATCCGCGCACACCACCACCCGATAGCCGTCGCCGATCAGCTGACGGAGCTGGGCGAGCAGCGCCTCGCCCTCTCCGACGGCAGGTGGCCACGCCGATGAGGCGACCGCCGGCGTGTCGGGCGAGTCGGGCACTGCGGCAACGGACCACGTCGGTGCATCGGTGTGGGCGAGGATGCGGTCGAGGTCGACGTTGAGTCGCGGCAGGTCCGACGCGTCGTCGAGCCCCCAGGTGCGGGCCAACGTGGCGCCCAGGTCGGCCTCTTCTGCCAGCACGTCCGCGATGCGGTCACGGAGCCGTCGCGGCTCGACCAGCAGCACCAGCCCGTCGTCACCGAGCAGGTCGACGAGCACGTGCTCCGGCGCGGCCGCCGGCTCGCTCGACCCGACAGCGGCCTCCGGCTCGCCGTGCTCGACCAGCCAGGGCAGCCATGCCTCCATCCCTTCGAACACTTCGCCGTCGGCCAGGCGCTGCCACTGCTCGCGACCCCACGGGTCGGTGATGAGCAGGCGTTCGGCACGTTCGCGGACGGCGTCGGTGCCGAGCAGCTCGCGGGCCGGGTACAGCTCGACTGAGCTCAGGTCCGAGCCACTGCGCTGGTCTGCGACGGAGAACTGGGCGAGTCGGTCGACCTCGTCGCCCCACAAGTCGATGCGAACCGGTCGGTCCGCAGTCGACGGGAACACGTCGACGATCGAGCCGCGCACCGCGACCTCGCCTCGGTGCTCGACCTGGTACTCGCGGCGGTAGCCCGACAGGACCAGCCGCTCGATGAGCGCCTCTTGGTCGACCTGGTCGCCCGGGTGGATCACGATCGGTTCCGCGTCTTCGGCGTCGGGCCCCAACCGCTGCGCGAGCGCACGGGCCGGCGCCACGATCACCTGCAGCGTCTCGTCGCCGGAACGCAACCGCCACATCACCCGGAGGCGGCGACCCATCGTCTCGATCGACGGACTCACCCGCTCGAACGGCAGCGTCTCCCACGAGGGGAACAGCTCCACGCTGTCAGGCGCCAGGAACGAACGCAGATCGCTCGCCAATCGTTCGGCGTCGGCTGCAGCGGGCACCGCCACGACGATCGGGCGACGTCGCGACAGCGCGGTCAGCCCGGCGACCGACGCCGCTCGGGCGGCATCAGGGAGGACGAGGACGGTGGATCGCCGACCGAGCGTCGCGACCAGGCCGGGTTCCTCGCGCAGCACGCCCAGCAGCGCGTCGAGCGGCGCATGGGTTGCAAGGGTCGGGTCGGGGCTCAGCTCAGCGATGTCGGCCATGGCGGGGTGGAACCTACCCCGCCGAGCGCCCGCCCGAGGAGGGCCCGCTGGCGTGGCAAGGTGGTCCGATGTCCGCGCCGCTCGACGAGCACCCGACCGACGTCGCTTGGCGGATCCGCTCCGAGCGGCGCCCCGCAGAGGCGCGCTATGCCGACCCGGATGCGCGCCACGCCTGCGCGGACACGGATCGGGTCTGAGCGGTGGCTGCGCTGCTCGCAGCGGTGTCGGCTGTCGCGTTCGGTGTCGGCGACTTCCTGGGTGGACTCTCGGCCCGTCGGATGGCCGCAATCGCCACCACGCTCGTCGCTCAACTCACCGGCTTGTTGCTGCTCGTCGTGATCGCCCCGATCGTGGGCGGAACCGTTGCGCCGACGGACTTGGCGTACGGAGCCGCCGCCGGGTTGGTCGGTGCGGGAGCCCTGATGACGTTCTACTGGGCCTTGAGCGCTGGACAGATGAGTGTCGTGGCCCCGGTCTCCGCGGTGACGTCCGCGTTGGTTCCGCTGGTGTTCGGTCTGATCGACGGCGAACGGCCGGGCGTGGTGCCGCTCGCCGGAGCGCTCGTGGCCTTGCCGGCGATCGTGTTGATCTCACGGGAGCCGACCGATCCCGAGGGACCCGATGAGACCGACGTGCCGAGCGTGTCGGCAACGCCGAGCCGCGTCATCGCTGCGTCGGTCCTCGCCGGCGTGGGCTTCGGCTCGTTCCTCGTCCTGATCTCCCGATCGGGAGCGGACAGCGGGCTGTGGCCACTGACCGCGGCGCGGGCGATGGCGATCCCGGTCATCGCTGCCGCCGCGCTCGTCACTCGCTCGTGGCGGGTCGAACGGAAGGGACTCGGCTTGGCGCTCGGCGCCGGCGTCTTCGACGTCACCGCCAACGCATCGTTCCTGTTCGCGAGCCGGATCGGCCTGCTGACGCTGGTCGGGGTGCTCGGTTCGATGTACCCGGCGTCGACGGTGGTGCTCGCCCGAGTCGTGTTGAAGGAACGGTTGGCGGTGCACCAGCTCACGGGGCTCGGCTTGGCGGTCATCGCGCTGATCGCCATCGCCGCCGGATAGAAGACCGCCGGACGCACCGGCGGGCCACGGCACCGCTCAGACCCGTTGGTTGTAGCGCTGCATCGCGACGTCGATCCCGTCGGTGGCGATGAGCTCGATCGAGTCAGCCGCTTCGGCCACCATCACGTCGAGCTCGTCGCGGGCCGAACCACGCACCTTCGACAGCACCCAGTCGGCGCCCTTGTCGGCACCTCCGGGCGGCTTGCCCACGCCCATGCGCACCCGGACGAAGTCCCTGGTGTGAAGATGGGCGTCGATCGATCGGAGCCCGTTGTGGCCCGCCAGTCCGCCGCCGAGCTTGAGCTTGAGCCGACCCTGTTCGATGTCGAGCTCATCGTGGGCGATGACCAGTCGGGTCACGTCGTCGATCTCGTAGCGGCGTACGAGCGCAGCGGCAGCTTGGCCGGACTCGTTCATGTAGGTGGTCGGCAGGGCCAGCACGATGCGGGACGAACCGACGCGCACATCGGCGACCTGAGCGTTGACCTTGCCGTCGACCTTGAGGCGCGCGCCATGGCGGCGTGCGAGCTCCGACACGGCCTCCGCACCCACGTTGTGACGAGTGCCTGCGTAGCGCTCGCCAGGGTTGCCCAGGCCGAGGACCAGCAGGTCCCAGGGCATCAGCCCTCGGCGTCGTCGGAGGCGTCGGTGTCGCCGTCGCCAGCCTCGCCCTCGCCCTCTTCACCACGAGAGGTGACCGCTGCGCGGGTGAGCTCTGCGGTGACGACGGCCTGTTCGGGATCGGTGACCAGCTCGACGCCGTCGGGCAGGGGGAGGTCCGCCGCGGTGATGGTGGTGATCAGCGTGAGGTCGGTGATGTCGGCGTCGACGCCGTCGGGGATCGAGCCCGGCTTGACCAGCACCTTGAGCGACATGAGGCGCTGTTCGGTGATGCCACCGTTCTGCGTGACCTCTTTGGCTTCGCCAACGAGGTGGATCGGGATCTCGACCTCGATCGTGGCGTTGGCGTCGACGGTCAGGAAGTCGACGTGGGTGACATCACGACGCACCGGGTGACGCTGGATCTCCTTGACGACGGTCAGGTACTCGGTCCCGTCGACGGTCAGGGTGATCAGGGCGTTCTGGCCGGCATGGGTGCTGAGGGCCTGACGGAGGTCCTTGCGGTTGACCGACAGGATCGTCGCGGCCTTGCCCTCGCCGTAGACGACACCGGGGACGATGTCGTCGCTGCGGAGACGGCGGGACGGACGGGTCCCGGTCTGCCGGCCGGTGGAGGCGGTGAGCGTGACCTCGGACATGACGAACTCCTGCGAACTCTGCGGAACTGGTGCCCGACGGGGCACGACAGATGCCCGGCTTCGGGCGACCCGCCACGTTACCGGCACCGCCCCCAAGTGCGCCAGCAGCGGCAGCGACGCGGACCGCCCCACTCAACGCGCCAGCAAGCGGAAGCGATGCGGACCGCATCCGCCGAAGGCGCCCACACGCCCACCACCCACACCCCATGAACTCCGGGTTGCGAGCCGGCGAGCCATCCGGATTCATGCTGGGTGATCCGGCGAGCTTGCGAGCCCTGGATCAGCCGGAACGATCGATGAGCGCCGGCGGAGCCGGCTCCCCGCGTCCCAGACGGCGGACGAAGTCCGACGTCAGTGTTGGTTTTGGCCGTCGAAGATCTCCGACACCGAGGTGTCTTCGAACACCGCGTCGATGGCGTCCGCGATGATGCCTGCGGCGGAGAGCACTTCGATCTTGTCGATCCGCTTCTCTGGGGGCAGCGGCAGGGTGTTGGTGACGACGACCTTCTCGATGGAGGAGTTCTTGAGCCGGTCGATCGCGGGACCGGAGAACACGCCGTGGGTTGCGGCGCAGTAGACAGCCGACGCTCCACGTTCGGTGAGCTGGTCAGCCGCGGCGACGATCGTGCCGGCGGTGTCGATCATGTCGTCGATGAGCACGCAGATGCGCCCTTCGACTTCACCGACGACCTCTTTGGCTTCGACCTTGTTCTTTGCGCCCTTCACGCGGCGCTTGTGCACGATGGCGAGGTCTGCGTGGAGCGTGTTCGCGTAGCGTTCTGCAACCTTGACTCGTCCTGCGTCGGGCGACACGACGACGAGGTCGTCGCCGAGGTTGTCGGCCATCCACTGCACGAGGACCGGCATGGCGGTGAGGTGGTCGACGGGACCGTCGAAGAAGCCCTGGATCTGACCGGAGTGGAGGTCGACCGACACGATGCGCTTGGCGCCGGCGACTTCGAACATGTTGGCGAGGAGCTTGGCGGTGATCGGCTCCCGGCCTTCGGCCTTCCGGTCCTGGCGGCCGTAGCCGTAGAACGGCGCAACGATCGTGATGCGCTTGGCCGATGCCCGCTTGGCGGCGTCGACCATGATGAGCTGCTCCATGAGCGCGTCGTTGACCGACAGCTCTCCGTCGGCGCAGTGGCTCTGGAAGATGAAGAGGTCCGCGCCACGGATCGACTCGCCGAACTTGCAGTGCAGCTCGCCGTTGGCGAACTCGGCGATCTCCATGGGGGCGAGGGCGATGCCGAGACGTTCGGCGATCTCTTCGGCGAGGGGACGGTTGACGCGGCCCGCCACCATCGTCAGGCGCTTCTTGGTGACGAGTTCCATGACGAGGTGCCTCCAGCTCCGCCGGTCAGGTGGCGGTGTCTGCAGTGTAGAACGGCCCGGTGGTGACGTCCGACGGGATGTCCGCACCGGGACCGAAGGATGCGTAGGGGCCGACGGTGCAGCGGTCGCCGAATCGGGCGGAGCGTGCCGTGGTCTGCTCCATCGTGCATTGGTCTCCGACGTGGCAGTCGACGAGGCGGGTGTTGGGCCCGAGCTCGGTGCCGTCGCCGATGATGGTGCTGCCCTGGAGGATGACACCGGGGAACAGCGTGACGTCTTGGCCGACCTGCACCGTGGTGTCGACGTAGACGGAGGTGGGGTCGAGCATGGTGACCCCGGACCGGAGCAGCGACTCGTTGGTGCGGCGGCGCAGCTCCGACTCTGCTGCAGCGAGCTGGACGCGGTCGTTGACGCCCTGGGTCTCCGCTGCGTCGGGCGCGATCACGGCTTCGACTCGGTGGCCGGCCTGCGTGAGGACCCCGACGACATCGGTCAGGTAGTACTCGCCCTGGGCGTTGTCGGGCTGCACCCGCCGCAGCGCAGGAGCGAGGAGGCTGCGACGGAAGCAGTAGATCGACGTGTTGATCTCGTCCACGTCGAGTTGCTCCGGCGTGGCGTCACCGTGCTCCACGATCGACGAGACGGTGCCGTTCGCTCCGCGGATCACCCGTCCGTACCCGGTCGGGTCGGCCATCACGGCGGTGAGCAGCGTGGCGGCGGCACCGGTGGAGCGGTGGTGCGCGACGAGCGCTGCAATGGTCGACGGCCGCAGCAGCGGGGCGTCGCCGGGCATGACGAGGACGTCGCCGTCGTCACGATCGTCGTCGGGAAGTCCGACGAGGCCGACGAGCGCCGCGTCGCCGGTACCTCGCTGCACCTGTTGCTCGACGAACTCGATCTTGATCGAGTGGTCGTGTTCGAGCAGCTTCTTGGCCACGCGATCGCCCTTGTGCCCGACGACGATCACCGCACGCGAGGCGTCGGTGTCGGCCAACGAGCCGAGGACGTACATGAGCATCGGTTGACCGCAGAGCCGGTGCAGCGGCTTTGGGCGCTCCGACTGCATGCGGCGGCCTTCGCCGGCGGCGAGCACCACGGCGGCAAGTGGTGCACCTTCGGAGCCTGCGGGTGTCGGTGCGTGATCGCTCATGCGTGGTCGTCCTTGTGGCTGCTCTGGCGATGGCCGCCATGCTGCTGGCAACGCCGCGGTCAGAGGGGTGGATGGCTGGCGGGGCAGGATTCGAACCTGCATCTTCCTGATCCAAAGTCAAGCGTTCTGCCGTTGAACTACCCGCCATGGGTGCCCGCTCACGGTAGTGCGATTGTGACCGCGTGAGGCTCGCTCGGCGGTCGACCTGCACGACGCCCGCCGTCTACCCTTCCAAGTTCGAACGAGCGGGGGCGAGCGATGGTGGAAGCAACACACGGCGGGACCTCGCTCGTCGACACCTCCCCCAAGGCAGGTCGTCGCCTCGGGGCCCTGACGATCCTCGCCCTGATGGCCTTGACGGCGCTGGTCGGCGGCCTGCGGTTCGCCCGGGCTGATGTCGCCGGCACCTCGTTCTTCGCCTCGGACAACTACTACACGTACACCACCGACGACGGCCACCACCTCGAGCACCTCAACATCGACATCGTCAGCTACCTGTCGATGATCGAGCAGCGCCGAGGCGACGAGCACGCCCCATACAAGATGGTGCCGTACCCGTCGTTCGTGGAGAGCGGCGATGTCCTGATGGGACCGGTCGCACCGTTCATCCACCGACCAGCGCTGCCGTTCGTGGCGTCGTTGCTGCCGTTCGACGCCGCCGACTCGTTCGCTCTGGTGAACCTCGCCCTCGTCGTCGCCGGCACGTTCTTCATGATCGACGCGCTCGCGGTGCAGGGCCGCTCGCGCAACGCTCAGCTGATCGGCGCACTCATCTACGCCGTGTCGCTGCCGCTCCTCGTGTTCACGTCATCGCTCTACATCGACGGTGGCGCCATGGCGGTGTTCGTCTTCGGATACTGGCTGATCGCACGACGGTGCTGGTGGGCGTTGGCGCTGTTCATCCCGATCTCCTACCTGGTGAAGGAGGCACTGGTGTTCCTCGTGCCCTCGGTGATCGTGGCGTGGAAGAGCTCCGGCAGATCGTTCAAGGACGCACGATTCCTCATCGGCGCACCGCTGGTGGCGATCGCCTGGGTCGCGGTCGCCGCGCTCGTGCGACTCGGCGCACCCGATCCGACCTTCAGCTTCAGCCTCGGCCCCAAGCTCAGCTACCTGGGCGGCAACCTCGGCAACGTGAAGAGCGCCGCGTTCTTCGCCCTCGGCACCGCGACGGTGATGGTGCCGGCGTTCGTCCAGGCTTACCGGATGGTGCGCAGCGGCGGACTCGCCGGAGCGTTCGGCCGCGCCGGCGTCGAGCTCACCGGCCTGGCCATGTTCGTGCTCGTCAACCTGTACTCGATGGTGTCGACCGATCTCACGCTCCGCACCGCATGGCTGTTCTGGCCGTTCGCCATCTCACTGACTGCGCTGCTGGTGGACGAGCTCCGATCCACCGGCACGCCGTGGACCCGAGCGCTGGCAGAGTTTCCCGCCTGACATCCGGTCAGGGACCGGACTGGCGCTCAGGACGACTCAAGTGACTTCCGGGGACCACCGCGACCTACGACGGTGACCGCAGCCTCCTCCCAGAAGCCCAGGCCCCAACCGAGGTGCAGCGCGACGAAGGCCGCCGGCAGCCACACCGCGTCGGTGGGATCTTCCAGCTCGGGGGCGGTGCGCACGGTGCCGACGGCGATCAGTGCTGCGTAGGAGCCCAGCGCGGCGGCGCCGAGCCACCGGGTGCGGCGACCGGCGAGCAGCGGGACCGCTGCGGCCAGGCCGCCGACGAGCACGGGAGCGGCAAGGTGGCGCAGCCCGACCGACTCCGGGTGTCGGGCGAGCGTCTGCACCTTGCCCGACCCGTAGCGCCGGTACTGGCGGAACAGCGCCCGGACGCTCTGGCGGCACTCCCAGTCGATGCGGATGTCCGGATCGAAGAGGAGCTCGTGACCGGCCTGGCGCACGCGGTAGTCGAACTCGTAGTCCTCGTTCACGAGCTGATCGGGGTTCCAACCGCCCAACGAGCGGACGAGCGCTGTGGGGTACGCGCCGAACGGGATGTGGTCGACCGTCTGGGAAGTGGTGCCGTAGTGGTAGACGGAATTTCCCTGAGCGAACGGTGAGCCCATGGTGGCGGCAATCGCCCGGCCCTGAGGGCTGGTCCCCCGTCCGTCCTTGCGGCCTCCCACCCCACCCCAGCGACCGGTCCCCAGGTGGGCGACGACGCGTTCGACGTAGTCGGGCTCCACACTGCAGTGGGCGTCGACGCGAACGAACCACTCGCCACGGGCGTGCTCGAGCGCCAGGTTCATGGCAGCAGGGATCACGCGCTCGGGGTTGTCGAGCAGCTCCACGCGAGGATCGACGGCTGCGGCAGCGGCCACGATCCGGCGCGTGGCGTCGTCCGACCGGCCGTCGACGACCACGATCTGCAGGTTCTGATGGGTCTGGGCCCGGATACGGTCGAGCAACGCTCCGATCGAGCGCTCCTCGTTACGAGCGGGGATCGCTACCGTGACGAGCCCCGGAACCAGCGGAGTCGGTTCTGCGTCGCTGGACCGCAGCGGTAGCGCCTGGATCAACGACGCTTGCCGAGCAGGGTCGGGATGGTGCGCAGGGCGATCACAGCGTCTCGCCACAGCGACCAGTTCTCGATGTAGCGGTTGTCGAGACGAACCCGGGTCTCGATGCTCGAGTCGCCCCAATAGCCGTTGACCTGTGCCCAGCCGGTGATGCCGACGGGCACACGGTGACGCTCGTCGTAGTCGACGATCTCTGCGCTGAACCGCTCCACGAAGTGAGGGCGTTCGGGCCGAGGTCCGACCAGCGACATCTCCCCACGCAGGACGTTCAGGATCTGTGGAAGTTCGTCGAGGTGCGTGGGACGGAGGAACTTGCCCACCTTGGTGACCCTGTCGTCGTCGTCGACGCTCCACTGACTTGCAGAGTCGTCGTTCACGCGCATCGTGCGGAACTTGAGGATCTCGAACGGCCGGCCACCGATGCCGA